>Ga0209373_10001445_pt1 | contig 27777 bp, 26 predicted proteins | sample Higcelweek5metaG_FD_187173 | JGI IMG/M metagenome (GOLD analysis project Ga0209373, IMG submission 187173) | Freshwater pond sediment microbial communities from the University of Edinburgh, under environmental carbon perturbations - High... | ecosystem: Environmental > Aquatic > Freshwater >... | reverse complement strand
GCTTCCCCCGCCGCCGCCGCCGCCGAAGCCGCCGCCACCGCCGCGCCAGCGGCTGGAAAGCAGGCCCAGCAGCAGTCCCGCAAGAAACGATCCGCCGCGCCCATCGTCGCCCTGCCCGCCCCCGAAGCCGCCGCCGCCAAAGCCGCCGCCGCCGAAGCCGCCAGGCCCGCTACGCCGGTGGAACAGGGCGAAGACCAGCACCACGGCCAGCACCAGCAGCACCAAAGTCAGCCAGGGGAAGCCCTTGGACGCGGGCTGGGCCTTGGGCACAGGCTGCGTCTGGTTTCCGGCCGCCAAATCCCCAGCCGGGGCAAGGGCCTTCTGCATGGCCGCCACGCTCTCCGAAAGCCCGACGCCGAAGCGCCCGGCCTTGAAGTGCGGCACGGTGATCTCGCGCTGGATGCGCTTGCAGACCACGTCCGGCAGCCTGTCCTCAAGCCCGCGCCCTACCTCGAAGCGCACCTGGCTCTCGGCCCGGGCCACCAGGATGAGCACGCCGGTGTTCGCATCTTTTTGGCCCACGCCCCAGGCGCGCGCGGCCTTGTTGGCAAAGTCGGCCGCGGGCTCGCCCTGCAGCGAGGGAATGGTCAGGACAACGATCTGGTTGCCCGAGGCCTCGGCGTAGCGCCGCAGCTCCGCGCCAAGCGCGTCCTTCTCCGCCGGGCGCAGCAGGCGGGCGGTATCGACCACCCACTGCCCACCGTGCGGAGGAACCTCCAGCGCCAGCGCACCGGAGGCCGTCAGCGCCGCGAAAAGCAGCGCTACGCAGAAGACGATCCGCCTCACTTCGCCTCACCACCAGCGGGGGCGGCCGGGGCAGCCGGAGCGGCGGGAGCGCCGAAGCTCACCTTGGGCGCGGTCTTGGCGGCTTCCTCGGCCTGAAACACCTGCCGTTCCTTCACGTGGGCCATGATGGCGTTCACCAGGCTGCCGGGGAAGGTGCGGATCTGCACATTCAGGGCGGTGACCGCCTTATTGTAGTTGTCGCGCTCGATCTTGATGCGGTTTTCCGTGCCCTCAAGCTGGGCCATAAGGTCCTGGAAGCTTTTGTCGGCCTTGAGGTTGGGGTACTGCTCGGAAACCACCATGAGCTTGCCCAGCGCGGCGGAGAGCTGGCCCTGGGCCATGTTGAACTCCCGCAGCTTGGCCGGATCGGACAGGGTGCTGGCGTCGAGCTTGATCTGCGTGGCCGAGGCACGCGCGGCGATGACCGCCGAGAGCGTGTCCTTCTCGTGGCTGGCATAGCCCTTCACCGTTTCCACAAGGTTGGGGATGAGGTCCAGGCGGCGCTGCAGGGCGCTGTTCACCTGTCCCACCATCTGCTCGCACACGGTGTCCTGGGTGATGATGGCATTGCTGGTGGAGACCATGGAGGCTCCGCCAAGCACGAGAAGGCCGACGAGAATGAGGCCGGCGATGGCAAGGGGTTTCATCATGATCCTCGGGGATGTGGGCGGACCAAGGGTCCGCTCCGGGTTTACGAACTCTGGGCAGAGATGACCATCTGCGCGGTTTCTGTCAAGTGCGGCCCAAGAGTGCAGAATGGTCTTCGGCCTTTTGCCGTGCTTTCGGCCTAAAGCGTTTTGCCCCTGTACGAATTGCGTTCTGCGCGCACCCGCGAAATCAGGGTTTTCATTCGCGCAAGCAAATGCTATAGGGCTTCACCCCGTAAACAACCTTCCTGAATGGAGGATATTCTGATGATTCCCAAAGAACTGAAGTACGCCAAATCGCACGAGTGGGCCAAGATCGAGGGCGACGTCGCCACCGTGGGCATCACCCATTTCGCCCAGGAGCAGCTGGGCGACCTGACCTTTGTGGACCTGCCCAAGGTGGGTGCCACCCTCGCCGCCGGGGCCGAAATGGGCTCGGTGGAGTCCGTGAAGGCCGCCAGCGAGCTCTACTCGCCCGTTTCCGGCACCGTCACCGAGGTCAACGCCGCCCTGGAAGGCGCGCCCGAGGCCGTGAACCAGGATCCCTACGGCGCGGGCTGGATGATCAAGGTGAAGCTTTCCGCCCCGGCGGAGCTGCTGGACGCAAGCGCCTACGCCGAAGTGTGCGCCGCCGAGGCCCACTAAGGCCCCATCCGCGAAGGAGACGTCAATGCCCTACGTACCACACACCCCGGAGGACGTCCGGCGGATGCTCGATGTCATCGGCGCGCCCTCCGTGGCGTCGCTGTTCGACGAGATTCCCGCCAGCCTGCGTCCCAAAAGCTTTGATTTGCCCGAGGGCAAGAGCGAAATGGACGTGCTGGCCCACATGGAAAGCCTGGCGGGCAAGAACGCCTGCGGCCAGGTGAGCTTCCTGGGCGCCGGGTTCTACGACCACCACATCCCGGCGGCCGTGGACGCCCTGTCCATGCGCAGCGAGTTCTACACCGCCTACACGCCCTACCAGCCGGAGGCCAGCCAGGGCACCCTGCAGGCCATCTTCGAATACCAGACCGCCGTGACCAGGCTCACCGGCTTGGCCTACGCCAACGCCAGCGTGTACGATGGCGGCTCCGCCCTGTTCGAGGGCGCCATGATGGCCGTGCGCCACACGGGCCGCCGCAAGCTGGTGGTGTGCGAGGCCGTCAGCCCCATCTACCGGGTGATGCTGGGCTCCTACACCGCGAACCTGCACCTGGAGCTGGTCAGCATTCCCCACAAGGACGGCTGCTGCGACCTCGCCGCCCTCACCGCCGCACTGGACGCCGACACCGCCGCCGTCATCGTGCAGAACCCCAACTTCTTCGGCAACCTGCACGACTTCACCGCGCTGTTCGCCGCCGCCCGCGCCGCTGGCGTGGTCAGCCTCATCTCGGTGTACCCGGTGCTCCAGTCGGTGCTCAAGTCGCCCGGCGAAATGGGCGCGGACGTGGCCGTGGCCGAGGGCCAGAGCCTGGGCCTGCCGTTGTCCTTCGGCGGGCCGTACCTGGGCATAATGACCTGCAACAAGGAGCTGGTGCGGCAAATGCCCGGCCGCATGGTGGGCCGCACGGTCGATACCCAAGGCCGCACCGGCTACGTGCTGACCCTGCAAGCGCGCGAGCAGCACATCCGCCGCCAGAAGGCCACCAGCAACATCTGCTCCAACCAGGCCCTGTGCGCCCTGCGCGCGCTGATGCACCTGTGCCTGCTGGGCCAGGAAGGCCTGACCCGCACCGCCGAAATCTGCATCGAACGCGCCCACTACGCCGCAGAGCGCCTCACCGCCATTCCGGGCGTGAAGCTGATGTCCGGCGGCGCGCCCTTTGGCAACGAATTCGCCGTGACCCTGCCGGTGAACGCCTACCAGGTCATCGACAAGCTCTCCGCGCGCGGCGTGGTGCCGGGCTTCCCCCTGGGCCGCTACTACGAGGGCCGGGAAAACGCCCTGCTTGTGGCCTGCACGGAAAAGACCTCAACGGAAGCGATCGGCATCTTTGCCGAAATGCTGCGGGGGATGCTCTAATGAACACCGTTTTCAAGAAATCCGCCGCCGGACGCGAAGGCGTATGGCCCAAGAAGCCCGAGAAGTGCGCCGCCGACCTGCTGCCCGCCGGGCTCTTGCGCGGCAAGTCCGCCGGCCTGCCCTCGCTCTCCGAGCTCGACGTGACCCGCCACTTCACCGGGCTTTCCAAGCGCAACTACGGGGTGGACGGCAACTTCTACCCCTTGGGTTCGTGCACCATGAAGTACAACCCCAAGTTCGCCGAAACCGTGGCCGCCATGCCCGGCTTCACGCGGCTGCACCCGGTGCTGCCGCAGCTGGGCGGCGCGGGCCGCATGTGCCAGGGCGCCCTTGAGGTGATGTATGAGACCGAGCGGCTCTTGTCCGAGCTCTGCGGCATGAAGGCCTTCACCCTGCACCCCATGGCGGGGGCGCACGGCGAGCTCACCGGCGTCATGATCATCGCCGCCTATCACAAGGACAAGGGCAACAAGAAGACCAAGATCATCTGCCCGGACAGCGCCCACGGCACCAACCCGGCCAGCGCCGCCATTGCGGGGTTCGAGGTGGTGAACCTGCCCTCCAAGGACGGCATCGTCGATCCGGACGAGCTGGCCAAGGTGCTCGACGACTCCGTGGCGGGCATGATGATGACCTGCCCCAATACGCTGGGCCTGTTCGAGACCAATCTGCCCAAAATCGTCGAGATGCTGCGCAGCGTGGACGCCCTGCTCTACTACGACGGCGCGAACCTGAACGCCATCATGGGCAAGATGCGCGTGGGCGACGCGGGCTTCGACGTGGTGCACCTGAACCTGCACAAGACCTTCGCCACGCCCCACGGCGGCGGCGGTCCCGGTTCCGGCCCGGTGGGCGTCAGCGAACGCCTCGTGCCCTATCTGCCCGTTTCCCGCGTGGAGAAACTGGAGGACGGCCAGTTCTTCCTGAACTACGACTTCCCCAAAAGCATCGGCTACGTGGCCCCGTTCTACGGCAACTTCGGCGTGGTGCTCAAGGCGTATGCCTACATTCTGCGCCTGGGCGGCCAGGGGCTGACCCGCGCCACGGAGAACGCCGTGCTGGCGGCCAACTACCTGCGCAAGCGCCTGGACACGGTGCTTGAGGTGCCCTACGACCGCGTGTGCATGCACGAGTTCGTGGCCAGCGCGTGCAGACAGGCCTCGTCCTGCCACGTGCGCGCCCTGGACATCGCCAAGATGCTGCTGGACAAGGGCTACCACGCCCCGACCATCTACTTCCCGCTCATCGTGAAGGAGGCGCTCATGTTCGAGCCCACCGAGACCGAGAGCCTGGACACCCTGGACCAGTTCGCGGACGACCTCATCGCCATTCTGGCCGCTGCGGAAAAAGACCCGTCCCTGGCCACGGCCTCGCCGCTGACCCTGCCGGTGACGCGCCTGGACGAGACCCGCGCCGCCCGCAACATGGAACTCACAGACGATCTGTAAGCGCAGAACACAGAGGATTATGACGACGACATACGATCTCGTGGTGCTGGGAGGCGGCCCCGGCGGCTTCGACGCCGCTGTGGAGGCCGCTTCCTCGGGCCTGAAAACCGCCCTGGTGGAGGCCGCCGACCTTGGCGGCACCTGCCTGAACTGCGGCTGCATTCCCACCAAGCTCTGGCTGGGGGCAACAAGCGTCATCGAGGAGCTGGCCGCCCAGACCAAGGTGCGCGTGGCCGAAGGCTCGGTGCGCGTGGACTTCGCGGCGTTGCAGGCCCGCAAGGACCGGCATGTCGCCGCCACCCGCAAGGCCATGGCCAGCCGCCTGGCCGCCCTGGGGGTGGACCTGGTGGTTGGCCGGGGCCGTGTTTCCGGACCGAAAAACCTGGAAGTTCTGTGTGCCGGCGACGGCGCGGAGGACGCGAAGAGCTTGAGCTTCCGCAACCTGCTGGTGGCCACGGGCTCGCGGCCGGCGGCCTTTCCGGGTCTGACGCCCGATGGCCGGCGCGTGCTCGATTCCACGGGCTTTCTGGCCCAGGCCGCCATGCCCAAAAGCCTCATCGTGGTGGGCGGCGGGTTCATTGGGCTGGAAATGGCCCAGGCCGCGCACCGCATGGGCGCGCACATCACCATCGTGGACGCCCTGCCCCGGCTTGCCGGGCTGGAAGACCCGGAGGTGAGCAAGACGCTGGAGGCCGTGTTCAAGCGCCAGGGCTGGGACATCCGCCTGGGCGTGAAGGTGGCCCAGGTGCTGACGCAAGGCGAAGGCGCGGTGCTGACCCTGGACACGGGCGAGGAGATTCTGGCCGAGTGCGCCCTGGTGGCCGTGGGCCGCAGGCCCAACAGCGCGGACCTGGGGCTCGAGTCCCTCGGCGTGGCGCTCTCCGGTCCGGGCTACATACAAACCGACGCGACCCTGCAGGCCGCCCCGGGCGTGTACGCCGTGGGCGACGTCAACGGCCGCATGCTGCTGGCCCACGCGGCCAGCCACCAGGCCCATTACGTGGTCCAGCGCCTGCGGGACAAGGCGCGCGGAGACTACGACTCCGGCCCGGTGCCGAGCATTCTTTACGGCTCGCCAGAGGTGCTGCGCGTGGGCCTCATGGCCGAGGAAGCCAAGGCCGGCGGCGAGACCGTGCTCGTGTCGCGCGCGCCGCTCATCGCCAACCCCATCGCCCAGGCCCATGCGGCCACCCAGGGCTTTGTGAAGTGCGTGTGGAGGCAGGGCCGCGTGGCGGGCATCACCGCCGTGGGCGCAGATGTCTCGCGCATGGCCGTCACCAGCGCGCTGATCATCCGCGCCGGCTGGACCAGGGAGGACGCGGCGGGGTTCATGTTCCCGCACCCGACCTTGGACGAATCGCTGAAAGCGGCCCTTCTGGCCGACAAAGAGGCCGCGTAGAAGCGGCCAACAGGATATCCCGTGACCACCAAAAAAACGATGACGCCCCCCGCCGCCAAGAAGTCCGCCGCCAAGGCAGCGCCCCTCACCGCCACGGCCATCACCGTGCAGCCGGAGTTCGACCTCTTCGTCTACTGCGAACTCTCCGGCGAGTCGCGCATCGAGCACGACCTGCTGGAGGAGCTTGAGCCACGCTTCGACGAATGGCAGCAGCACCTCAAGGCCTACCGCCTGTCCAACGGCGGAGAAAAAGACCCCGGCTACGTCATCCTCTGGCTGGAAAAGCCCGTTGAGGAAGAGATCGAAGGCGTCTGGCAGGACTCGCCCTCGGCGGGAATGGCCTTCCACAACCTGGCCATCCACATGGTCATGAGCGCGGTGCAGAACCTGGTGCCCGAGCTGGCCGACAAAGGCTGCGCGCCCCTGCCCAAGCCGGGCAAGGACGTGCTGGCGGCCTTCAAGGAACTGGGCCTGGCCTGGAACAAGGAAGGCACGGTGGACCGCCAGTTCGCGGTGTTCACCAACATGCCGGCCCTGACGAGCTGCGGCACGTGCATGCTCAAGGCCAAGTGTGGTGCGGCCACCGAAGACTAAGCTTCCGGTCCCGCATTTTCGGCCCTGCAACAGCAAAGGGGCGACCCGCCGTCATGTCCGGTGGATCGCCCCTTTGCCGTTTGCCGCGGCGCGCTACAGGTAGGCCACGGCGCCCGGCGGGGTTTTTTCGCCGAAAAACGCCTCCACCGCCGCGCGTTCACCCGCGCGGATGCGCAGCTCCGAAACCGGCAGGGGCTGGAGCTGGCCCGCGTAGAGCTTGAGCGCCCGGTCCACGAAGTCGGCCTGCAGAAATGCGGCCTGCACCTCGAAGTCGCGGCCGTCCCAGGTGAGGGTGAGGGGAATGACATGGGTGCCCATGGGTTTGCAGAACACCAGGTTCCCGGTGTGCACCAGGGTCTCCAGCACGCTCTGCGGAAAGGAAACGGCCCAGCGGGCCAGAATCTCGGTGAAGATGGGCTCAAGGGCCAGGTAATAATCCGGGTCCACCTTGCACACCAGCGACTGGCCGGGGGTGTTGATCACCTGCGGGGAATGCTGATAGCCGCCAGCCAGACCTTTCTGCAGGCGGGTCAGGGCGTCCTGATGGTCCTTGATGGGCATTGGGGCCTCCTTGGGATGGCGGTGCGCCAGGGTGGCGATCCGGTGTGGAGGATACATGCCCGCGCCAAAGCCCGCAAGTGGCCGGGGGACGATTCGCTTGACAGATACAGGCCATGCGCATAGGCACACACCATGAGCATTCCCCCCCCCTCAACGGACGCTCACGATGTTTCGCGGGCCATCTTCACAGCCGGGTTTTCCAACCTGTCGCTGGACCGTTTCCTCAACAATCTTCGCACCTACGACATCCAGGTACTGGTGGATGTGCGCTCAAAACCCTTCGCCAGCTACACCCCGCATTTCAACAAGGAACACATCGAACGCGCGGCCCACAACTCCGGGCTGCGCTACCTGTACATGGGCCGCGAGCTGGGCGGCCTGCCGGACAATCCCGACTTCTACGACTCGCAGGGGCACGTGCTGTACGACCGCATCGCAGCCCAGCCCGGGTTTGAGCTGGGCATCCAGCGCGTCATCGAGGGCGTACGTCAGGGCTACCGGCTGGCCCTTACCTGCGGGGAGGACAACCCGCGCCACTGCCACCGCAGGCTGCTGCTGGGCCGCGTGCTGCGTGAGCGGGGCGTGGGCGTGGCCCACATTCTGGCCAATGGCAGCCTTGTGGCCGAGGCCGAACTGCTGGACGAGGAGCGCGCCGCGCCCAAACAGCTGACCCTTTTCGGCGGCGTCACGCAGCCGGTCTGGAGGTCGTCGCGCCCCATGCTGCAACACTCCCGCGAGGGAGAATCCGGCGACTGCTGACCCCGCCCCGCGCCCACCAAAATAGCGCGAAATTGCCGCATCTTGCGTTCCATCCCTCTCCTGGCCTTGACATTCTCGCTTCCTCCTCCCTATAGATTTAAACCTTAAAATTCCAGGTGGGTTCGTCTTTCCCCGCCGGACGCGGTTTTCGGCGGATAAACTCGATACACGGAGTATGGGATGTCGGAAGCGCTCAAGTCTCAACGGACGTACGTTCTGGTCGGTCATGGCGGCAGCGGCAAGACCTCTGCCGCCGAAATGCTTCTGTTCAACGCCGGCGTTCTGGGCCGCCTGGGAAAAATCGAGGACGGCACCACCGCCCTTGATTTCGAGCCCGAGGAAATCAAGCGCCGGGGCTCCATCCAGCCGAGCTTCGCCAACTTCAAGTGGAACAAGAACCAGCACTTTCTCATCGATACTCCGGGTGACAACAATTTCAACGGCGACCTGCCCTACACGCTGGCGGCGGCCGATGGCGTGGTCTTCGTCATCGACGCCGTGGACGGCGTGAAGCCGCTGACCCGCAAGGCCTGGAGCGAAGTCAAAAAAGCCGGACTGCCCGCCCTGGTGTTCATCAACAAGATGGACCGCGACCGCGCCGATTTCCAGACCGCTTTTTCGGGCCTGAAGGACTCCCTCGGCATCAAGCCCGTGCTTCTGCACTACCCCATTGGCGAAAGAGAAGAATTCAAGGGTGTTGTGGACCTGCTGGAGAACACCGCGCTTCTGTTCGACGGCAAGGGCGGCACAACCAAGGGCGCCATTCCGCCCGAGGTGGAGGCCCTGTCCACCCCGCTGCGCGAGGCCATGATCGAGAACATCGCCGAGAGCGACGAACAGCTCATGGAGAAATACCTGGAGTCCGGCGAACTTTCTCCGGAAGAGCTGAAAACCGCCCTGGTGGCGGGCGTGAAAAGCGGGGAACTGGTGCCCGTGCTGGTGGGCAGCGCACTGAACAACATGGGCGGCCCGCAGTTGCTGGACGCAATCCAGGACCTGCTGCCCAGCCCCCTGGACCACCCCTACTGGGAGGGCGAGGACGGCTCCACCCGCGAAAGCACGGAGGCCGCGCCCATGGCCGGCTTCGTGTTCAAGACCCTGGCCGACCCCTTTGCCGGGCAGCTTACCGTGATGCGCGTCATCTCCGGCACCCTCAGCGGCGACATGACCCTGGTGAACTCGCGCACGGGCCAGCAGGAGCGCATGGGCCAGCTGCTTTTGACCACCGGCAAGGAGCAGGTTCCCTGCAAAACCCCGCTGGGCCCCGGCTCCATCGTCACCCTGGCCAAGCTCAAGGACACCAACACCGGCGACAGCCTGTCCTCGGACAAGGCACCCTTTGCCCTGCGCAAGCCCAAGCTGGCTCCCACGCTCATCACCTTTGCCCTGGCCTCCAAGGAAAAAGGCGAGGAAGACAAGGTCTACCAGGCCATGGCCAAGCTGCTGGACGAAGACGTGACCCTGAAGCTGGGGCGCGACGAGGAGACCGCGGACACGCTGCTCTCCGGCATGGGCCAGAACCACATCGAAATCAGTGTGGAAAAGGCCAAGCGCCGCTATAAGGTCGACATCGTTCTAAAAACACCCAAGGTGCCCTACCGCGAAACCGTCAAGACCGCGGCGCGAGAGATTCAAGGCCGTCACAAGAAGCAAACCGGCGGACGCGGACAGTTCGGCGACTGCTGGATTCACCTGGAGCCCCAGCCCAAGGGCGCGGGATACGAGTTCGTGGACGCCATCGTGGGCGGCAGCATTCCCCGGCAGTACATCCCCGCCGTGGACAAGGGCGTTGTGGAATCGGCAGCGCGCGGCGTGCTGGCGGGCTTCCCGGTCATCGACTTCAAGGTGACCCTGTACGACGGCAGCTACCACAACGTGGACTCCTCGGAAATGGCCTTCAAGATCGCCGGGTCCATCGCCTTCAAAAAGGCCTGCGAAAAGGCCAAGATGATCCTGCTGGAGCCCATCATGACCGTCACCGTGGCCGTGCCCGACTCCTACATGGGCGATGTCATCGGCGACCTGTCCAGCCGCCGCGGCAAGGTTCTGGGATCCGAGAGCCAGGGCGGCGTCACCGAGATCAAGTCCCACGTGCCCATGAGCGAAGTGCTCAAGTACGCCCCGGACCTGCGCTCCATGACTGCCGGCCAGGGCACATTCACCATGGAGTTCTCGAACTACGAGGAATGCCCGCCGCCCATCGCGGCCAAGGTCATTGAGGAAAACAAACGCGAGGCCGCCGAGGAGGAATAGCCTCTCTCGGCCTCATCCGGTCACACTGGGCGGCGGGGCAATCCCTGCCGCCCTTTTTGCCGGAGCGAGCGGCGCAACCGCGCCCCACGGAGCTTGTGCCGCCGGGGCAATTCACGTACTGACAGGGAAATTCACAAAGATAGGAACGGACCATGCTTCGAGTGCTGCGCTTCTTCACCACCCTTGTCCCGGCAACCCTCTACTACAGCGTTCGCCAGCTCATGCTGGACCAGAAGACCGCCACCCTGGACGAGAAAGACTATTTCGGCAAAATCTATGGCCGCACCATGCTGCACATGGCGGGCATCAAGGTGGAGGCGGACCTCTCGGCCCTCGACCCCAAGGGGCACTATGTCTTCATGTGCAACCACCAGAGCCTGTTCGACATTCCCATCCTGTTCGACACGCTCTGGAACTACCACATGCGTTTTGTGGCCAAGGAGAGCCTGTTCCGCATTCCCGTGTACGGCAAGGCGCTGGGCAACGCGGGCCACATCTCCATCAACCGCGAAAACCGCCGCGCGGCCATGAAGAGCGTGGACGAGGCCGTGGCTTCGGCCAAAAGCGGCATTTCGCCGCTTATTTTCCCCGAGGGCACGCGCAACCCCGACCTCTCGAAGCTCATGGACTTCAAGGTGGGCGGCATGGTGCTGGCCCTCAAGTGCGGCTTGCCCGTGGCCCCGCTGGTCATGGAGGGCACGGGAAAGCTGCTGCCCAAGAATTCCTTTCTGTTCAACCCCGACCAGAAGATTCGCCTGAAGGCCCTGCCCCCCGTGGACCCGGCGGCATATACCCTGAAAGACCGCGAAAAATTCAAGGACGACATGTACGCCTTGATGAACGCGGCCTACCAGGAACTTTTGAGGAGCTGACATGGCGAGCGCCCCCGGCGAATTGACCATCCACCCCCTGGGCGGACTGGGAGAGATAGGACTGAACTGCATGGCCCTGCGCGCGGAGAAATCCACCGTACTGGTGGACTGCGGGCTCATGTTCCCCGAGGACTACCTCTTCGGCGTGGACGTGGTGATTCCCCGTTTCGAGCACGTTCTGGACGAGCGCGAGCAAATAAAGGCCGTGGTGCTCACCCATGGGCACGAAGACCACATCGGCGCGCTGCCCTGGCTTTTGCCCCACGTGGACGTGCCGGTGTACGGCTCGGACTTCACCCTGGCGCTGGTGGCGTCCAAGCTGAACGAGCGCGGCATCGAGGCCGACCTGAGGCCGGTGAAGCCCGGCGAACGCGTGGAGATCGGGCCCTTCGCCTTCAACTTCTTCCCGGTCTGCCACTCCATCATCAAGGGCTACGCGCTGGGCATCGAAACCCCCGTGGGCCGCATCATCCACACCGGCGACTTCAAGATCGACCGCAACCCGATGGACGGCCACGCCACGGACCTGGACGCCATACGCCGCTTTTCCGAGCCCGGCATAAAGCTTCTGATGAGCGACTCCACCAACGTGGAGCGCGACGGCTTCGCCCTCACCGAACGCGAGATCATGGCCTCGCTGCGCGAGATTTTCGACCGCGCGCGCGGCCGCATCATCGTCACGCTCTTTTCCAGCCACATCCAGCGGTTGCAGGAAATCTTCGACCTGGCGGCGGCCTGCGGGCGCAAGGTGGCCATCTGCGGCAAGAGCCTGGTGCGCAACACCGACTTGGCCCGCGAGCTTGGCTACCTGCGCATTCCCGCCAACACGCTGGTGGAGCCGGAGACGATAGGCAGCCTGCGCGACGAAGAGGTGGTGCTGCTGGTCACCGGCAGCCAGGGCGAGCCCTTGGCGTCGCTCTCCCGCATGTCGCTTGACGAGCACCGCAGCGTGCGCATCAAGAAAGGCGACCTGGTGCTTCTGTCCTCGCGCTTCATTCCCGGCAACGTGCTGGCCATCACCAAGGTCATCAACCGGCTCTACAAGCTGGGGGCCGAGGTGCTCTACGAGAAAGTCCAGGCCATCCACGCCTCGGGCCACGCCCACCGGGAGGAGCTGCGCATCATGCTCGAAACCGTGCGGCCCAGGTACTTTGTGCCCGTGCACGGCGAATACCGCCATTTGGTGAAGCACAAGCGTCTGGCCGAGGAATGCGGCGTCGCCCCGGAGCGCGCCATCGTGCTGGAGGACGGCCAGCCCATGACCTTTTTGGCCCAGGGCATCCGCATGGAAGAGGCGGTGCCCGCCGAGCGCATTCTGGTGGACGGCAAGGGCGTGGGCGATGTGGGCCAGAGCGTGCTCAAGGAGCGCCAGCTTCTGGCGGGCGAGGGCATGGTGGTGGTCTTGCTGGTCATCGACCAGGACACGGGCGAGATAACCCTTGGGCCGGACATCGTATCCAAGGGCTTTGTGTTCGAGCAGCAGTACGCCCACGTGCTGGAAGACGCCAAGTGCGTGGTGCTGGAGGAAGTGGAAAACTCGGGCACGGCGAACCTGAAGCGCCTAAAGGAGCGCGTGCGCGGATCGCTGCGGCGGTTCTTCCGCAAGGTGCTGGAGCGCGACCCGGTGGTGGTGCCGCTGATTATCTCCGTGTAGGAACGGCGAAAAAGACTAGCGGGTCGTAGCGTAGGCGTTGGCGGCCCGGAAGCGCACGGGATTCACCGGCGCGGCAGCGACTTCCGGCGCGGGAACCTCCGCAGCGGCGGGCTCCGCCCCAGAGGCATTCTGCGCGGCGCCAACTGCGACAGCACCGGGCTCCGCAGCAGCAGCTTCGGCGGCACCGGGTTCGGAAGGAGCCTCCGCGGGCACGAAACCGGGCCCGGCGCCGGGCTGCGCCAGGGAGGCCACGCCGTCCTGGGTAGGCAGAACCTGCGCAAAGGCCTGCCGCAGGCCGGAGAGGATGGCGATGACCTCTTCCACCATGTCCGGCTTCACCTTGAGATTCGCCGTCAACAGCCTGGTATTGCAGAAAAAGTACAGGCTAAACAAATTCTTCGAGATCTCCCCGCCCTTATCCTTGTTCAGACACTCCTGCAGTTCGCTAATGATGGCGATGGCTTTGGTGATGAGCATGCCCTTGCCGGCCATGTCGCCCGCACGCATCTTTTCAATGGCCTGCGTCAGATGCTTGATGGCCGTATCGTACAGCATGAGCAACAGATCCCCCTGCGAGGCGGTGGAGACCTGTGTGGCCAGGTAGGCCTTGGCAGCCTTGAGCATACTGTCCTCTTTCCCCTGCTCTACGAGTCGGAAAGCGCCGAAATGGCGCTGGTGAGCTGGGTCTGCGTGTTGGTCAGGGTGTTCAAAAGCGCATCCAGCCGCGCGTACTGGGCTTGGAGCCGCGACTTCAGATTGGCCAGGCGTTGTTCCTCCCGCTCAATCTTGTCGTCGATGCTGGTCATGATGTCGCCGTAATTGTCTTCCAGAATCGCCAGGGGGCCGTCGGTGGAGCTGGTGAGATCTTCAAGCTTTTCCACCAGTTCCCCGGCCTTGCCGAGCTTGACGTCCACCGTGCCGCTGAAGGTGCTGTTGGCTGTGTGGTTGTCCAGCTGGACGACAAGGCCCGCCGCGTCGCCGCTCAACGCCGTGACCTTCCAGCCGTCCACGCCCGCCGCGACGCCGTTGACGGTGGCGCTGGAAATGCCCGCCGCGCTGGTGACTATCTGCACATCGTAGCTGCCGGCCTTGGTCTTGCCGTTGATGAGGCCCAGGTAGGAGAAGTCGGCCGACTCGCTTTCTCCCAGATAGTTGGCGGAAAAAAGTTTGGCCACGCCCTCTGCATCCGTGTCCAGGGCCTCGTCCAGTTCCTCCTCGTCCAGCACCAGCATGCCGTAGGTGCTGGATGATTCGTCGGCGTCGGTGCTGATGCCCAACTGCGACAGGGCGGAATAATAGTCGCCGTCGCCGCTGGCCGAATTGTACGACACGAAGCCAAGGCCCATGTCGGCAATGACGTCCTTGAGCTGGGAGCCGATGAGCTGCACGCCGTAGTTGCCTGTCAAAAGCGAGCCCGTGGCCGTGCCGGAGCTGTCGCTCACCAGGGTCAGCGCCTGGAGCGCGGTGCGCACCTCGTTCACGGCGGCGATGAACGTCTCGATGTTCTCCTTGATGGCATCCGTGTCGGTGGTGACGCCGACCTGTATGGACGCATTGGAGTTGGCCTGCTTCAAGGTCAGGGTCATGCCGGGAATAACGTCGTCCACCGTATTGGAATCGCGGGCTATCCAGTTGGCGCTGCCGAGGGGAAAGCCGTCAACCTTGACCAGGGAGCTTTGCGCCTCCTGGGTGTTTTGGAACGAGGAAGCCCCGAACACCAGCGACCCGGTGTTGGAAATGATGACCTGGTTCCCCGCGCCCTGGTCCAGGCCGTAGATCTGCAGGTGGTACGAGCTGCCGTCGTAGATGGTGGTGGCGCGGACCATCTCGCTGGTGGTGGCGTTGTTGTTGATGTAGTTCACCAAACTGGTGAGCGAGGTGCCCGCGGCGATGTTGCTGATGGTGTAGCTTTGCCCCGCGTAGCTGAAGGTCAGGTTCGTCGCATTGCTGGTGACCACGCTGGTGAGCGCGCTGACGCCGGAGGCTGTGGTGAGGATGTCGTTCTGCGCCAGCTGGCCCACAATGACGGTATGCGTGGTCACCACCGCGTCACTGTCGGCAGAGGCGGTGACGGCGGAGCTGTCGGTGCTGGTCACGGCCTTGGTGAGAAACTCGTTCACCGTGTCCATGCCTTCCAGCGTGGTCTTCAACGTCAGGAGTTTTGTATTAAGATACTGAAAGCCTTCGACCTTCAGCTCCCAGGTCTCCTTCCAGGACTCCATCGTATTGAGGGTGACGCTTTCCGCCTCAATGAGCCCGTCGATGAGGGAATTGAAGTCCGTGCCGTTTCCCAAGCCGCTGACATTGATGCTGCCAGAGGTAAAGGATGTGGTGGCTGATGTGGTGCTGGTGGATGTTGTCACTGGCGAAACCCCCTTGACGGGAAAAACGTGCCGGATGCCTTTTGTCCACCGTGAATCTGCAAGCCTGGTGCCAGAATAAAACGGGCCGCCTTGCGGCGGCCCGTTGTCTCAATGTTCTGCTGTGGCGGGGCTGCCCGCGCTCTTTTGCCGGGTCTACTAGCCGCCGATGAGCTGCAGGGCGAGCTTGCCGAGGCCGTTGGCCTGGGACAGCATGGCCACCGCGGTCTGCACCTTGATCTGCTGGCGGGTGAACTCGGTCATTTCCGTGGCCACGTCCACGTCGGAGATCTGGGACTCTGCCGCGGAGGTGTTCTCGGACTGGATGGACAGGTTGGTGATGGTGTTCTCCAGACGGTTCTGGAGAGCGCCCAGGTTGGCGCGGATCTTGTCCTTGGACACGATGGCGTTGTCCAGGGCTTCCAGAGCCTTCTGCGCCAGCTCCTGGGTGGAGATGGAGCGGCCATCGGTGCCGGTGGCGCTGAGGCCGATGCCCAGGGCCGAGGCCGTGGAGCTGTTGATGGACACGTAGTAGTAGTCTTCAGAGGAATCGTTGCTGGTGCCGAAGTGGACCTTCATCGGGCCGGTGCTGTCCAGAGCGGCGCCGTTGTGATCGGTCGAGGAGCCAGAAAGGTTGCCGTTCAGCAGGTGGATGCCGTTGAAGTCGGTGGAGTTGGCGATTCGGGTAATTTCCGAAGCCATGGCCTGGTACTCGGAGTCGATGATGAGGCGCTGGTCGGACGAGTAGGTGCCCGTGGACGCCTGCATGGCCAGTTCCTTCATGCGGATGAGCTTTTCGTCGATGACGCCCAGCGCGCCGTCCGCGGTCTGGATCATGGAGATGGCGTCGTTGGCGTTGCGCACGCCCTGGTTCAGCGACGCGATTTCCGCGCGCATGATTTCGCGAACGGCCAAGCCGGCGGCGTCATCAGCAGCGGTGTTCACGCGCAGACCGGAAGACAGGCGCTCCGTCGAAGTGGACAACGCACCGTACGAAGCCGAAAGGTTACGAGCGGTGTTGGCGGCCAGCAAGTTGTGGTTGATTGTGAGCGACATATCCTTTTCCTCCTTGAAAGTTTTTTGGCGTCCTTGCCATTCGGTGGCCCTCGTCCTGGCGACATCGCCTGCGGGACCAATCCGATTGTTGTTACGCTCACCTCATCGGCCTGCCGGAAGAATTCTTTAGGAGCCCGCGCACATTTTTTTTAAAGATAAATGAAAAAAATGCCGGGCGAGGCGAACTCGTCCGGCACGGGCTGTCGGGGTGGCATTTTCTGGAGCGCTAGTCGGCGGGCAAAAGGCGGGTGGCGAAATGCCGGGCTTGGCTGGCCGGAACTTCCGGCAACCCCATGTCCAGGGAGGGACCGGGACCCGCTTCCGCCAACAGTCCACGGGCCGTGATGCTGGCGGCCTGGGCCGTGCAGAAGGCGGCGGTGCGGCGCGCGGCCTGCTCCATCAGTTCCGCCAGGGTGCCGGAGAAAGCCTCGCCCGTGGCCGGGTTCCGGTAGTCCATGCGGCCCGCCACGGCCCCGCGCTGCTCATAAAGCTGCGGGGCGTAGAACAGGGCCGCTATCTCGCGCAGGGAGCCGGGCAAAAGCCAGGAGATCTCGCGCAGGGTGCGCGCCAAGGTGGGCATGCGGCACAGGGCCTGCATGGTGCAAAAGGTGTCCAGGGCCTCGCCCACGGCCTTTGCGGCGGCGCGGGCATCGCAGCCCGCCAGCTTCGCCAGGCCTTCCGGCGGGCAGGCCAAAGAAAGCGGCCCCTCCAGCGCGCTCACCAGGCTGCGCAGCGACTGGCTCTGCACGGCCTCCGGCCCGCCAGCGGCCACCATGTCCAGCAGGCATTCCAGGGCGCGGTGCCTGCGCACGGCCCCGGTGCGCCGCCGCTCGTCCGGGTCGTAGTAGTTCCCGGTGAAGTAATACACCAGCGGGTGCAGGGCCGCATCGGCAAAAATGTGCGAGGCCAGGCCCACAAAATACGCCGTGGGCAGCGGTTGGTCCTTGCGGGCATGCATGTGCGCGGCTTGCAGCCGCAGAATCTCGAAGGTGTCCTCGCCGTGGGAGCCGTGCAACCGGTGCGGCAATTTCTTCATGCCCTCCGGGTGCTCTCCGCGCAGGTAATAAAGGATGTCGTGGTGCACCGCGCCCAGGCGCAGGCCCATGGGACAGCGCGAGAGCGCCGGGCCATACGGCCCCGTGGACAGCAGCTCGGCGGTTCTGGCCGCCACCATCCAGTGCACGATTTCCTTGGGCATCCTCGTTTCCCTCCAGGCTCTTGTCTCAAGCCAATGCCTGGGCTATATCCTGCCTGTCCGCAGGCGGCAACCAAGCGCAGATGAAGCGGAGCACACAAAATGGAGGCGCGGTGACTGATTTCATGCGCAAGGAATTCCACGTCAAGGACTCCGGCAAGACCACGATCATCCGCCAGGATTCCCCCACCCCCAGGCCGCAAATGCCCGGGGGCGACATCCTCTATATCATCGGGCTCGCCGGCAGCGGCAAATCCGCCGTGGCCGAGGGCCTGGCCCGCGAACTGGGCCGCGTGGCCGTGGCCCTGCCCCTAGAGGGCGCGGAAGCGGCACTGGACGGCATTCTGGCCGCTGGCCCGGCTGTGGTGGAGGTGCCCCACAAGCTCCTCAGCGGCGAGTCCTTCCGCCAGCGCTTGCAGTCCACGGGCCGGGTGCTCTACCTCATGGCCAGCGTGGAGGCCATCGCCCAGCGCCTGGGCGGCGAGCCGGAAGAACAGGCCAGGCAGCGCGAGCGCCTGGGCCGCCAGCGTTCGGCCTTTGAGCCCTTGTTCATGCAGACCCTGCACCTGCTGGCCCCGGCCGACGGCCCCCTGGCCGAGGTGCTGGAAACGGCCCTGGAGCGCGTGCGCATGTAGCGCGTGCGAGAAACACGCAAACACTGCCCCGGAGCCCCCATGCCCGTCACATCGCTCAAGGTTGAACTGCTGGCCGCAACGCCCAACGCCCTTTCGCTCATCTACGCCGCCTTCCGACAGTGCTACCACGCGGGCTTCGTGGCCGACATGTGGCCCAGGCTGCTCTCGGGCGAGGTGGACCGCGAGGTCCAGGCCGACTTTGTGCGCAAGGTGCTGGAAAGCGGCCACGATAGCCCGGTGGAACACGCCAGCTTCACCTTCGCCGTGGAGGGCATCTCGCGCGCGTGCTCGCACCAGATCGTGCGCCACCGCATCGCGTCTTACTCCCAGCAAAGCCAGCGTTATGTGGACGGCTCGGACATGGACTTCATTCTGCCCCCGGCCATTGCCCGCATCCCGGAGGCCAAGGAGCGCTTCGAGGCCTTCATGGCCGAAGTGGGCGCGGCCTACCGCGACCTGAAGGGCATTCTGGAGGCCAACGGACGCAAGGAGAAGTCCAAGGAGGACGCCCGGTTCGTGCTGCCTCAGGCGGCGGAGACGAAAATCGTGCTGACCATGAACTGCCGGGCGCTGCTGCATTTTTTCCACCTGCGCTGCTGCATGCGCGCCCAGTGGGAAATACGCGCCATGGCCGACGCCATGCTGGCCTTGTGCAAGGCCGAGCTGCCCGCCATCTTCGCCACCGCCGGAGCCAAGTGCGAATCTTTGGGCTACTGCCCGGAGAGCCCGCGCTTCGCCTGCGGGCGCTACCCCACGCGCGAGCAGTTGGCGGAGCGGGCTATCCAGGAGGGCTAGGCGGGCGGCAAACCGGCCTGACTGGCCGCATTGACTGCGCGCGTTCCGTTCTTACCTTTGCGCCGTTCGGGTGCAACCGGGAGGACAGCCATGACAAGCCACTTGAAAACCGCCCTGCTGCTGGGCCTGCTTACCGCCATCATCCTGCTTCTGGGCCAGGCCCTGGGCGGGCGCGGCGGCCTCGTCATCGCCTTGGTGCTGGCGCTGGTCATGAACTTCGTCAGCTATTGGTATTCCGACAAGATCGTGCTTTCCATGTACCGCGCCCAGCCCCTGGGCCCCACCGACGCGCCCTGGCTGCACGCCATGGTGGCCGAGCTGGCCCAAAACGCCGGCATTCCCAAGCCGCGCATCTGCCTCATTCCCCAAGACGCCCCCAATGCCTTCGCCACGGGCAGAAATCCGCAGAACGCCGTGGTGGCCGTCACCCAGGGCATAATGCAGGTGCTGAGCCCCGAGGAGCTGCGCGGCGTGCTGGCGCACGAGATCGCCCACATCGCCAACCGCGACATCCTCATCCAGAGCGTGGCCGCAGTGCTGGCCGCGGCCATCATGAGCATCGCCCATATGCTCCAGTGGGGCGCCCTCTTCGGCATGGGCAGGCGCAACGACGAAGAGGGCGGCGGCGGCGGCGCACTGGGCGCCATCGCCCTGGCCATCATCGCCCCCATGGCGGCCATGCTCATCCAAATGGCCATTTCGCGCTCGCGCGAATATCTGGCCGACGAGACCGGCGCGCGCGTCTCCGGCCGCCCGCTGGACTTGGCCAACGCCCTGGGCAGGCTCGACGCGGCCTCGCGCCAGATTCCCATGCACGGCAACCCCGTGGCCGAGAACCTGTTCATCGTGAACCCCTTTTCCGGGGCCGATGCGGCCAACCTGTTCAGCACCCATCCGCCCATACACGACCGCATCGCCCGCTTGCGCGAAATGGCGCGCCAGCGTGGCTTTTAAAGTGACGGGCGTGGCAGGCATGACAGGCCGTGCGACCTTGCGGGCCGTGCGAATGCCGGCTGCGGCCCTTGCCGTGGCTCTGCTCTGCGCCGTGGCCCAGGCCGCGCCGCCCAAACCCGCCCAAGCGCAGCAGACGGCCCGGCAGCCACAGCCGGTCCAAACCTCAAATCCGGCAGGCGACCCGCGCCGCACCCCGGTGGTGCGCGTGGTTCAGGAGGCCGGGCCCGCAGTGGTCAGCATCATCAGCGCGCGCCCGGCGGAAAAGCCTCCCTTTGCCATTGATGCGCTCCAGCAACGCCCTTCAGGCGAGCCCAGGCAAGACGCTGCCAAACAGGGCATGCCCCAGGTCCAAACCATCCGGCGGAATCTGGGCAGCGGGGTCATCATCGACGGCGCCCGGGCCTACGTGCTCACCAACGCCCACGTCATCACCGGGGCCACGCAGATCATCGCCCGGCTGCAGGATGGCCGGATGTACCGGGCCAGCCTGTTGGGCGCGGACCAGGACATGGACCTGGCCGTGCTGCGCCTGGAGCTGCCCTCCGGCGCAGAGGCCCTGCCCCAGGTGCGCATGGGCGACTCCAACGACATCCTCATCGGCGAGCCGGTCATCGCCATCGGCAACCCCTTCGGCCTCACGCACACGGTCACCACTGGCGTCGTCTCGGCCCTGGACCGTTCGGTAAGCACGAACCAGCACACCATCACCGGCCTCATCCAGACCGACGCGGCCATCAACCCCGGCAATTCCGGCGGGCCGCTGCTGAACATCCTGGGGCAGGTGGTGGGCATCAACGCGGCGGTATACGCCAAGGGCGGCGGCCTGGGCTTCGCCATCCCCATCAACAAGGCCAAGCGCGTGCTGGACGAGCTCATCGCCACGGGCCGCGTGGCGCACATCTGGCTGGGCCTGCTGGGCGAGAACATGACCCCGGACCAGATGGCCCACTACGGCCTCATCCGGCCCGGCGGCCTGGTGGTGACGGACGTTTCCCCCAGCTCCAAGGCCGAGGCGGCGGGCATCCGGCCCGGCGACGCCCTGCTGGCCATCGGCGGCCAAAAGGTGCAGGACAAGACGCAATTCCTGGGCATTCTGCTGGGCTACACCAGGGGCGACACCCTGGCCGTGCTGCTGAGCCGCGGCGCAGAGCAGTTTCAGGTGCAGATGCGCCCCGAGGTGCTGGACCGCGAGGCGGGGCTTGAGCTTCTCAAATGGCGCTGGGGATTCGCTCCTGCGGCTCCGGCGGGCGCGGAGACCCCGGCCAACGGCAAACCCGGCGACAAAGCCGGCGGCGCGGGCGTGCCCGTGGCCGAGGTGCGCCCAGGCAGCCCTGCCGCCCGCCTGGGCCTCAAACCCGGCGACACCATTCTCCAGGTGGGCAACCTGCGCACCCCCGGCGAGGCGGACCTGCTGACGGCGTTTTACCGCTACCAGTTGCAGAACCAGCTGATTTTGAGCGTGCAACGGGGCGGGCAAACCTACACCGTGCGCATGAAGATCTGACGCGACCGTTTCCCGAGTTCCCCCGGCATCGCCGCTGGGCCACCGGCCCCGGACCGCAGGCCCAAAAGGCGCACGCGCGCGCTGACCGTCCTTTTTCAAGGCGGCCAGGCGCACGGGGACGCGTGAACGCGAGGGGTTAGGTTTCCGGCGTGGGCTGCGCGGGCAAATCCGGGGCGATGGGCGTGAAGGGCGCATCGGAAGGGGCTTGTTGCACAGGCGGAGCAGGCGGCGGCGGCGAGGCAGGGGCAATGAGCTCCGGGCCGGAGGAGCTGACCGTTCCGGCGGCCTGCCGGGACTTGAGCTTGGCCTCCTCGATCTTGCGCAGGCGGCGCTCCTTGGCCTGGGCCTTGCGTTCCTCGCGGCGCTCCAGCAACTTCTGCTTGGCGATGCGGGCCTCCTCGCGGGAGATGTTCCCGTCGTGGTTCAGGTCCATCTCGCTGAACTTCTTTTCGCGCCGCGCCAGATATTCCTTCTGGCTCACGCGGCCGTCGTGATTCTTGTCAAAGGTGGAAAGGGCCGGCTTCGCGGGCCTGTCGGAACGGGTCTTGCGGATGACGGGCCGCCCCTGGGCGCGCAGCTTGGCGTCGTGCCGGGCCTTCTGCTGAACAGCCTGGACCTTGGCGGCCTTGGCCTCCTGGGGCGAGACGGCCCCGTCGTGGTTGGCGTCGGCCTTGGAGAAACGCTTTTGGGTGCCGGCCAGGTATTCCTCGCGGCTCACGCGGCCGTCATGGTTCTTGTCCACGGAGCGCAGGTAGGGCTTGCCGTCGTTCTTTACCGCCGGGCCCTTGGAGACCTTGCGGGCGGGAGCGGCGGCCTTCTTTCCTGTCGCGGGGGCCGGGGCCGGGGACTTCTTCGCCCCAGGCTTCGGGGCTGGCCGGGACTTGGGCCCAGCCTGGCGGCCGTAGCCTTCGCCCTCGTGCGGGGGGGCGTCCTGGGCCGTGGCCGGCAGGCAGGGCAGGCACAGGGCCAGGGTCAACAACAGGCAGACGGCGCGGCGGCTTGGCATCACGATACTCCCTTTATGCGCAGCAGGGTCTGGGTCCAATCAACGGCTTCGGCGTAGTTGCTGGCCGAAAGTTCCTGATCCAGCTCGCGCTTGTCCAGAAATGAAAACACGTCCTCCCAGTTGCCTATCTCGATGTCCTCCACCAAAGACAGCCAGGTCCAGTAGGGCGAGGGCTTGGACAAGAGCGCGTCCTCCACGTCCTTGTCCAGCGGAACATTTTGCAAAAGCTTGTCCATGGGCTGCGACAGCAGCACGTCGAGTTTAGAGAACAGGCCAAGCAGGAACAGCGTTTCCACCGGAAATTTTGGGCTCTTGTAAAGCTTGCCCATGCTCTCCAGGTAGCGGGCGCGCTGCAGGGAGGTGTAGGCGGCCTCCTGCACCTTGCCCGTGGAGTCGAAGTCGGAAATGATGACCGCCAGAAACCACTGCTTGATCTGTTGCTTGCCCAGCAGGGTCAGGGCCTGCTGGATGGATTGGATCTTGGTCCGCAGGGAGAAGGCGGCGGAATTGATGAAATTGAGCAGGCGGTAGCTGACGCTGGGGTCGGAGGAAATGATGTGCGCAAGCTCGCGCACGTCGAAGTCGTCGCCGACGAGGGCGCGCAGCAGCTTTATCTTGGCCAGCACCGGGGTGGGCACCTTGCTGCCGGTCATGGTTTCCGGACGGCTGAAGAAGAACCCCTGGAACAGCGAGAACCCCAGTTCCTTGGACAGATCGTAGGTGGCGCGGTCCTCCACCTTCTCGGCCAGCAGGCGGCAGCCGTATTTGTGCAGGTCCGCGCTCACGGCGCGCAGGCGCGCAGGCTCCATGCCCAGCAGATCAACCTTCACGATGTCCGCCAGGCCGATGATCTCCTCAAAGCCCGGCTGGCCCACGTAGTCGTCCAGGGCCAGGGTGTAGCCCTGGGCCTTCAGGTTGGTCAGCGCGGTGACGATCTCCCGGTTGGGCGTGATGGTTTCCAGCACCTCCACCACGCAGATCTCGCGCGGCAGGGCGTAAACGGTGTCGTCGAGCAGCAGGCGCTGGGGAAAGTTGATGAAGGCCTTCTTGTCCTTGCTCATGCCCGCAAAGGCCAGGGCGAAGCCGTCCGCGATCACCGAGGCCGTGGCCAGGTCGTCCTCGGCCACGTCGGCCGTGCTGGCCTGGGCGCTGCTGCGAAACAGCAGTTCGTAAGCCCAAACCTGTTCATGAGCGTCGAAAATGGGCTGCCGCGCGATGTAGATCGGCTTGCTGGCTCGGGGCTCCTGGTCTGGCAAGGCGGACTGGCTCATGTGTTCAGTATCCTTGTTTTACTGGCCAGATGCAACCTGAAAGGATGAATTACTTCCCACCTCCCTCCGCGGGCGGCTGGGGCGCGGTGGCGTTCTGCTGTTCGCGCGCGCTCATGGCCTTGTACTCCTCTTCCAGAATGGTGGGAATGGAGCGGTTCCAGAAGGTCTCTTTCTGCTGCTCCTTGGCGTCCTGCGGGCCCTTTGGCGGGCAGGCCCTGATGAGGCCCCGGGCCGGGCATTCCGGAGAGGAGAAGCTGGCGGTCAGGCAGCGGCCTTCGGAGTCCAGGGCGTAGGGAATCACCCGGCGCATGGCCCGCCAGGTGCGGTCCTGCAGGATGACCTGCCCGTCGGGCATCACAGCGCAAAGGTATTCCGAAGGCTTGGAGGCGTAGAACACGCTGATGATGTATACCCCCTCGCCGAGTTTGCCCGTGTAGCCGAACTCGCTGACCTTCTTGCAAAGCATCCGCGAGAGGATCTGCTTGCACAAGGACAGGTTCAGGTCGTCGCCCGCGCTGGCCTTGGCTGGCAGGGCCAGGGTCAGAGCCAGCACAAGGCACAGGCCGGGAAGAAGACGAGACATGCGCAGACGCTCATGCATTGCGTTGGTCCAGGGTAAGAAAGGTTTGAAAGCCATCGGGGCTGTCTGTTTCGCACTGGGCCTTGCATCCGGCGCACTGGTAGCTGCCGGTCTTGAAGTACCACTGCGCGCGGCCCGGGTTCTCGCAGCGAAAATAGGCATACACCGAAGCCGACACCGTGCCGGTGAATGGTCTGTAGCCCTGCTGCCGCACATAGTCGAGAAAACGCATCCGCAAGCCCCCGTTGTCTTTAACCACTGTAGCCCGAATGGCGAAAAATGCAAAGCCCGCCCCGCGGGCCGCACAAGCCCCCGGAACCGGCGGCCACGGCCCGGAACGAAACCGGCCAAGACCATAAAGGTTTGCTTTTTCCCAGATTCATCATACAGAAAAATGACAGGTTCCCCACCGAGCACCGCATCCAGGAGACTGTCATGCCCACGCCACGCATCTCCCTGTGCACATACACATACAACGACGCGGAGCTCGTGCGCGAACTGCTGGGCAGCCTGCCCGGCTGGAGCGTGCGGCCCGACGAAGTCGTCGTGGTGGATGACGGCTCCACGCAGCCGCTGCGGCTGGACGACATGAACCCGCAACCGCCGGGACTGCGGCTGCTGCGCCTGGAACCCAACCAGGGCATCGCCAGGGCCAAGCACGCGGGGCTCTGCGCCGCCAGGGGAGAAACCCTCGTCTCCGTGGACTGCGACATGCGCCTGGACCCGGACTGGCTGGCAGTCACCCTGCTCCACCTGGACCACCCCGGCGTGGGGCTGGTTGGAGGGGCCGTGCTGCACTGCGCCGGGCAGGATCTTGTTTCGCGCTACCTGCGGCAGTTCGGCGACAACCACAACCTCGACACCATTGGCCCGGTGGACTTTATCCCCGGCAACGCCTTTGTGCTGCGCCGCAGCACCTGGGTGGAGCTGGGCGGCTTCTCCGGCCACGCGGCAAGCACCTGCGAGGACCACTACCTGTCGAGCCAGCTGCGCCAGCGCGGCTACACCCTGTTCTCCGACGCCCGCGCAAAATCCACACAGCGCCGGCGCATCAGCCGCACTACCCTGTGCCGCCGCATCTGGGACTGGTGCAATCAGACCGTGACCGCGCAAATGCTCCCCGGTGAGCGCATGATCCCCTATCTCTTCGAGATGCTGGGCAAGCCCATGCTGGAGCGCTTCAACGCCTCCGTCAGCCTGGGCGAACCCCTGTTCCTCTACCTCGACCTGCTCTACATGGCGCACACCGCACTGGACTGCCTGGACACCGCCCTGGCGCGCGGCGCCACCACCAGCGCGGTGCGCGACGGGTTCGTGCGCCGCTTGGCGCGGCTTTACGACGGCTACCCGCGCCTTTGGGCCGTGTACCGGGCGGACCTGGCCGTGGCCGGGCACCCCGTGCTCATGCCGCCCGCCGGAAACGAGGAGACCTGGGCGGATTTCTTTCTTTTTGCCGACATGCTGCGCGAAAGCGGCTTCTTCGCCTGGATGGAACGCCAGGGCGTGGAGCTTCTGCTGCGCGACGACCGGGAAGTGCGCTACCACTTCTCGTCCTACGCCTGACTGGCCTGTGGCGGGGCGGGTTGTGCCTGGCCCGCGTTTTAGCTTGAAATTCCTAATACAAAAAGGCATATTCATCACGTCATCCTATTGCAACGCGCAAAGGGGGAAAACAACGGGTGGAGCAGCAAGGCAATGTGGCGGACCGCAAATGCGTGCGCGTACACGTCCCCCAGGGGCTGCTGCGCGAGGCGGCCCTTTGGGTGCGCCCGCTCCAGGTTCCCACGCGCTTGCACCTGCTGGAGCTTGGCCGCCCCGACGTGCTCTCCCTGCCCCACCCCACGGCGCTACGCATCGACAACATCTCGGCCAGCGGACTGCGCCTCATCCTGGGCAACCCGCAAGACATGGGCACGGCTCTGGAGCTGCTCAAATCTCAGAACTGCCTGGCGTTTCTCTACCTCAAGCTGGCCCAGCCGCTTTCCGCCGTGGAGGAACGGCCCCTGGCGCTGCTGCTCGGCGTTGAGCCGGTCGCCCTGCGCGAGGAAAACGGACAGCTCGCCGCGGCCATGAACATCCTCTACAGGGGCCAGCCCGACCGCGACGACAAGAGCCTGACCTTCTTCTATGTGGGCAAGTATCCCATCCGTGAGCTGGCCGCCTGGTGCGACGAGGTGACGCTCATGGACCGCGCGCCCATGCGGACAGCCGCGCGCGGCCTGCGCATGGACCGCTTTCTCAGCGAACTGGACATGCTGCTGGCGCAAGCCCGGGCAAAAACAGAAACAGACCCACAAGGGCGGTAGATGTTTACCATTCTCGGCGTCATCATTGTGCTTTTGGCCGTTGTCGGCGGTTTTGCCGTGGAAAACGGGCCGCTGCGGGTGCTCTATCAGCCAGCGGAATTCTTCATCATCTTCGGTGCGTTGCTGGGAGCGTTCCTGATCGGCTCCTCGCGCACAGTGTTCGTGCGGGTCCTCAGAAGCATCGGCCCCATCTTCTCCATGCGCCACCACAACAAGGCCAGCTACCTTGAGCTCATCGGGCTCATGCACCTGCTCTTCGCCAAGATGCGCAAGGAGGGCGTGGCCAGCATAGAGCGCGACGTGGAGCGCCCGGACGAGAGCGCGGTGTTCTCCCAGTATCCTCTGGTGGCCAAGGACCAAGCCATGGTGCTCTTCATCTGCGACACGCTGCGGGTGTTCCTCACCACCGGCGACCAGGGCGAGATCGAGAAACTCATGAAGCTCGACATGGAGGCCATGCTGGAGCAGTCCGACGCCACCTCGGGAATGATCTCGAAGATGGCGGAATCGCTGCCCGGCCTGGGCATCGTGGCGGCGGTGCTGGGCGTCATCCTGACCATGGGCCAGATCAGCCAGCCGCCGGAGGTGCTGGGCCACAGCATCGGCGCGGCCCTGGTGGGCACCTTTCTGGGCGTGCTGGGCTGCTACGGCTTCTTCGGCCCCATGTCCATGAAGCTCGAAAACCTGGCTCAGGAACGCAACATGTACTTCAACGTGGCCAGAGCGGCCATCACCGCCGCCATCTCCGGCTCAAGCCCCATCATGGCCGTGGAGTATGGCCGCCGCGCCATCCCGGAAGACGTGCGGCCCACGTTCTTTGAAATGGAAGGCTGGCTCAAGAGCTCTGGCGGCGGCCGCTAACGCGGCGGCGGAAACACCATGTCGAGAAACAAGGGACACAGCGGCGGTTCGTGGAAGGTGGCCTACGCCGACTTCGTCACGGCCATGATGGCCTTCTTTCTGCTCATGTGGATTTTGAACATGGTGCCGCCGGAGACCAAGCAGGTCATCTCCACCTACTTTCAGCCCGTGGCCGAGGACAAGGGCGCGGGCGGCCCGCAGGTGCTGGACACCGTGTCCAACGCCATGGTCCAGCAAGCGCGCGGCATTCCCAACCAAGACAAGGCCACCGAACAA
>Ga0209373_10001444_pt1 | contig 27782 bp, 24 predicted proteins | sample Higcelweek5metaG_FD_187173 | JGI IMG/M metagenome (GOLD analysis project Ga0209373, IMG submission 187173) | Freshwater pond sediment microbial communities from the University of Edinburgh, under environmental carbon perturbations - High... | ecosystem: Environmental > Aquatic > Freshwater >... | reverse complement strand
CCGTGTCTGAAATATGGTAGGTGTTCAAAAGGCGCGTCAGCCAGGGGTGTCTGGCCTCGTGCTGGGGATAGCTGCGCCGGGCGACGGGCTGGAAGTCGCAAAACCGCTTGCGCATGGGTCACCTCCGCAGACGCGGGTCGAGCAGGTCGCGCAGACTCTCGCCCAGCAGGTTGTAGCCGAGCACCGTGAACAGTATCGCCAGACCGGGGAACACGGAGAGCCAGGGCGCCACCTCCAGCACCTCCTTGCCGTCCATGAGCATGTTGCCCCAGCTTGCGTCCGGCGGCTGCACGCCAAGCCCCAGGAACGAGAGCGACGACTCCACCAGAATGGCCCCGGCCACGCCCAGCGTGGCGGAAACCAGCACCGGGGAGAGCGCGTTGGGCAAAATGTGGCGCACAATGATGCGCGCAGGGCCAGCTCCGGCCACCTTGGCCGCCAAAACGAAATCGCGCCCGCGCAGGGAGAGCGTTTCCGCGCGCACCAGCCGCGCCACGCCCATCCACGAGGTGAGCCCGATGACGGCCATGATGTTCGTGAGGCTGGGCTCCAGAAACGCGATGACGGCCAGGATGAGGAAAAACGACGGGAAGCAGAGCATCACGTCCACCAGACGCATGATGACCTCGTCCGTGAGCCGCCCGAAGTAGCCCGCCGCAAGGCCCAGCGCCAAGCCTATGGCCGTGGAGATGCCAACGGCCACGAAGCCCACCCACAACGACACGCGCCCGCCGTAAAGAATGCGCGAGAATACGTCGCGCCCGAGGGCGTCTGTGCCGAGCGGATGCATGAGGCTGGGCGTCAAGAGCAGCCCGTCCACGTTGATGGCGTTGGGATCGAAGGGGGCCAGCCAGGGCGCGAAAAGCGCCGCCAGGCTCATGCCGCCCACCAGCAGCAGGCCCAGGGCCAACATGCCGTAGCGGTCCAGCCACGTCGGCGGGGCAAGGGGCTTGCGGCGGCGCAGCCTCATGCGTCCTCCCCGCCAGCGCCGCCCGTGCCCGACTGCCTGATGCGCGGATCAGCCAAGCCATAGCCCGCGTCGGCCAGCAGATTGCCCAGAAGCGTCAGCACCGCGCCAAGCACCAGGCTGCCCATGATGAGCGGATAGTCGCGGCTCATGACCGCCTGGTAGAACAATTGCCCCAGCCCCGGCAGGGCGAAGATGGACTCGATGATGACCGAGCCGCCGATGAGCCCCGGCACCGACAATCCCAGGATGGTGATGACCGGCAGAAGCGCGTTGCGCATGGCGTGGCGGAAGATCACGGTGCGCTCCGGCAGGCCCTTGGCCCGCGCGGTCAAGATGTAGTCCTGGCGCAGCACCTCGAGCATGCTGGTGCGCATGAAGCGCGACATGCCCGCCAGACTGCCGAAGGTATACAGAAACACCGGCAAGGCCAGATGGCGGCACAGATCAACGGCCTTGCCCCAGGCCGAAAGCTTCTCGAACCCGAGGCTGGTGAGGCCGGAAATGGGCAGCACAGGCCAAACGATGCCCAGCAAAAGCATGAGCAAAAGCGCCAGCCAGAATCCGGGCATGGCGAAGCCCGCGAAGACTATCACCGTGGAGATGCGGTCGAACGCACCGCCCTGCCGCCAGGCCGCGGCCACGCCGATGGGAATGGCCACAGCCAAGGTGAGGAAAAGCGACACGATGTTCATGCCGAAGGTAAGTGGCAGGCGCTCCTTGATCTTGTCCCACACGGGGCGGCTGTCGCCGGACATGGAGCGGCCAAAGTCGAGCTTGACCATGCGGCCGATCCACTGCCCATACTGTATGTGGATGGGCTGATCCAGGCCGTAGATTTTTTCCAGCCGCTCACGCGCCACGGCGGAGGCGCCGGGGTTGAGCGTGGTTTGCAAGTCCGTGGGCTTGCCGGGCGCCAGGTGGATGACCCAGAAGCTGATGACGGTGATGCCGAAGAACACCACGGCCACCCAGGCAAGCTTGGCTGCGATTCGAAGGAGCGTCCGGGTCATGCGTGGTCCATGGTTTGCGTGTGGGGCAAGGGCGGCTATGGCCTTGCAGACGATTACGCCAAAGCCGGGCCGGAAGCAACGCCACGGGCGCGGTGTCATTTTCAAAAATAATCCAACTTTCCCGTTGACAAAATACCCCCCACTTGGCTAGACATGCCTTCCCAACACCGTGGGGCTGTAGCTCAGTTGGGAGAGCGCTTGAATGGCATTCAAGAGGCCGTGGGTTCAATTCCCTCCAGCTCCACCACTTAAGAAATCAAGGGTTTGCGAAGCAATTCGCAAGCCCTTTTTCTTTGCTGCACTACAGACTTGCACTACATTTTGTAGGCGGTCTGAAACGGTCAAAAGTAAACGCGCGCGCGATTCGGCACTGACCGGCCCATGCAACCGCGCATTCACGCTGCGAATCTCAGTCACACGATTTGAGAACGCGGGCCGAGACGGCCGCATCGGCGTCGGCACTTCATCCTCATCCATTCCAACCACCTGGGCACGCCCCTGGCCCTTGCCACCACGGATTGTCATATTGTACAGACGATGCAATACGATAGCTTCGGCAACCTGTTGCAGGTTCGGGGCGACGCGGTGCGCCTGCCGCTGGGCTTCGCGGGCGGGCTCTTTGACGCCGACACCGGCCCTCCCCAATTATAGGGCGCGCTTCGTCTGGCGCGACGACGACGCCGACACCGGCCGCTTCACCGCCCTCGACCCCATGGGCGCAAAAGGCGGCGACAGCGACTGGTACGGCTACTGCGTCGATGACCCGGTCAACCGGGTGGACATGTGGGGTCTGGAGGATTCGTGGTCGGACGGCTCTGGGGGCAAGATTGTCAAAAGTGGGTTGATCGGGGCTGGCACAGGCGCATATTCAGGTTTCCAGTGGGGAACGCCTCTCAGCGTACCTTGGGCTGGTGCGGCAGCTGGTGCAGTCATTGGTTCAGGTACCGGTATGCTGAAACAGACGATTTTGGAGTATCCCCCAGTCGGGGAGCGGCTTGAGGATCTGAAAGAACAGGCCCAGCAGAAAGCGACAGAAATATGGAACGAAATCCCGGAGTCAACCAGAAACACATTGGATTCTATGCGGTCGCTGGAAGATTATTCCACGGAACAGCCAGCGCCTACGCATGAGGTGGCAATGAAGCGTGTCTGTGTTCGGTGTGGCAGCGAAATGCCATTTTTCAGCACGAAAGAGGTTGTCAGGCTGACGGGGCGTTTCGCCTGGGCCAGTGTCATCGTGTTTGTGGTCTCGCTCTTCTTCTCTGGCAACCTCTGGTTTGTAATTCTTGCGACACTCGTCGCGGTCGCCTGGGCTGAGCGCAGATATCACGTGAAAGGCACCAATCTGTGCCAGAAGTGTTGCGAGCAGGAACAAGTTAACAATAGCTCGAATTCAGCGACAAAGCAGTGAATGACCATCACTGGTCGCTGTCTTCAGAAAAGCGCCGCGCTGACGCCCTGCCTTAGTGGCCCGCGCCCCTACTCGCTTTTTGGGAACATCCCACTGCCCAGATGAAAGGGCTTGCCTCCGCAAAGGCAAGCCCCTTCATCTTTCCCGTGTCAATTCCTCACGCCACCTGAACCGGCCTGACACGATCAACCAGCCGCAACGGTGCCTCTTGCGCGGTTCCGAGCTTCAGCAGCAGCGCGGCTGCCTTTTCCGTCTCCAAAGCATGCGCTTCATCATAGTAATTGATGATCATGCGCACCTGGTGCCGGCCAAGTGAGCGATTGGCGCGGCCCCCGGCTCAGGCGGATTATTCCTTGCCTCCTGCGCGGCTCAGCATCAGCGCGTGGTACACCTCTGCAATGAATGTCTCCGGCTTGAACTCCGTCTTCTCCATCACCCTGGCCACCAGGCCGGTGAGCTTGGCCCGGTCCGCACCGGTGAGGCGCTTGGCCGTAAGCGCCAGGATGGGGATGGCCGCGGTGTCCGCACGGCCCTTGAGGGCCTGCACCACATCAAATCCCGAAACCTCGGGCATCATCAGATCCAGCAGGATCAGATCAAACAACTCCCGGCGGGCTATGTCGATGGCCTCTCTGCCGCCATAGGCCCGCTCCACGGCGAAGCCCCGACCCTGCAGCAGGGTTGAGAGTATTTCCAGCGCTTTGGGGTCATCATCGACAACCAGCACCTTGGGCGTGGGCTTGCCGCTCCCCCGCAGTCCAAGCGCCAGCAGGGCGCTGCCGAGATTTTCTGGCGAAAGCGGAGTAGTCAGCCGCAAGGACGCGCCAAGGCCTTTGGCCAAGTGTTCTTCGGCCAGGGAACATAAAAGGACCACCGGAACATGCGCCAAAGCCGGAATGGCCTTGGTGCGCGTCATCAGCGCCGCCATATCCGCCTGCGAGGGCGGCACGTTCAGGAACATCACATGCGGCTTGAACCCGCTGGCGAGGTCCAGGGCGCCCTCAAGGCTTTCCGCCCGCACGGCTTCCAATCCCTCCGCGGCGAGCATCCGGAGCAGGGGGGCATCGCTTTCGGCTGAATCCCCGGCCACCAGCGCCCGGAAACGTGCATCCGTTTTTGCAGGCCCAGGAACTTTCGGCGCGGGCTGGCATTGCTGGGCATGCTCCACCCCATAGGGGAGCCAGACGAGGAAGCTGCTCCCGCTGCCTTCTTTGCTCTGCACGCCCACGCTGCCGCCGTGAAGCTCGGCCAGCTTGCGCACCATGGCCAGGCCCAGCCCGGTGCCCTCGTGCATCCGCGAGATGCCGCTCTCCAGTTGACTGAAGGGCTGGAACAACCTGGGCAAGCCCTCGACAGGGATGCCTATGCCGGTGTCCGTTACCTCTATCTCAAGAAATTCAGCGGCGCATTGTTCCGGCAAGGCTGTGCGCATGCCGTTTGGCAGGTCACGGGCCGCCTGTTTTACGTCCACCCGCTGGGCCAGCAGGCGCACCGAACCACCCTGCGGGGTGAACTTCACGGCGTTGGAGAGCAGGTTGAAGAGAATCTGCTTGACCTTGCGGGCATCGGCCTGGAGCACGCCAAGGTCAAGAGCTGGTTCGCAGCGCAGATCAACGCTGTGGGCGCCGGCCTTTTCAAGAACGATGGACAGGCTGTCTCGCAACACAGTGGTAATCTCCAGGGGTTCAAGGTCCAGCTCCATGCGCCCGGCCTCCACCTTGGAAAGGTCCAGAATGTCGTTGATGAGCGAGAGCAAATGCCGCCCGCTGTCGAGAACCTGCTCCACATACTGCTTCTGCCCAGGCTCAAGGTCTCCGCGCAGGCCGTCCAAAAGCACCTCGGAGAATCCGATGATCGAGTTCAGCGGGGTGCGCAGCTCGTGGGACATGTTGGCCAGGAATTCCGACTTCAGGCGGTCTGCTTCTTCAAGCTGCTTGTTTTTGGTATTGATTTCCTCGCCGCGGATGCGCAACTGATCGGACAAGAGCTTCAGCTCGTCGAAAAGTTTCAGGTTGTGCAGGGCCACGCCCAACTGCCCGGCCAGCCTGTCCACGAAAGCCCGCTCCCGCTCGGAGAGCGCGCGCGTGGCGGCCAGCACCAGCACGCCCTGGCGGCGCTCCTGGTAGGCAATGGGCGTGATCAGCAAGGCCTTGGGCTTGAGCGCAAAAAGGCCTGTCTCAATGACCAGGGTGTTGTCCGGGTCCAGATCACCCACCCAGATGCTCTTGTTCTCATGGGCGGCCTGGCCCACCAGGCCTTCCCCCACGGAGATGTCCTTGGGGAGGCTGCCCGGAACACCCCGTGCCGCCTCGCGGTGCAGCACGCCGGTCCACTCGTCATAAAGATAGACTGCGGAAACAGGGAAGGGATGCTTCTCCGCCAGGGCGTTCAGGGTGCCCTGCAGAATTTCCTTGAGGTCGAAGGAGGCGTTGAAGATGTCGAGCACCTTGCCGTGGGTCATCTCGAACTTGCCCGCCTCGGCCAGCACCTGTTCGGTCTGCCGCGCGGCGCTGATGTCGCGGGCGATGGTGGAGATGGTGACCCCGATGGGCGAACGGTGGGCTATGACCACCTGCGAGACCGGTATCTCCTGTCCCGTGGGGGAAAGAAAGGCCCCGTCCCCAGTCCAGGAGCCGAGCTTGAGCGCCATGGGGATGATCTCGGCCTCAAGCTTCTCCAGGGACCAGGCCGGCTTGATCTTGGCGATAGGGAAGATTTCCCCTGGCTTCAGGGCGTTAAGCCCCAGCTTGGCGCACCCCGCCGGGTTCAGGTAGCTCACGCGGCCATCAAGTCCGGCAATGAACAAAATGTCCGGCGTGGCCTCCATTATGTCCGTGAGGGTGGCGCGCTCGGCCTCGACCGCCTGCCGGAGCAGATACTCGCGCCGCAGGCGCAGCAGAGTGAATAGCGGAAACGCCGTGATTATGGTGAGCAGGGCAATGAGGACCAGACGGGTGCTCCGGCTTCTGTCCAATTCCAGCGCCTTGCGTTCCTCCAGCAATTGATGCTCGTCGCGGCGCATCTCGTGCAGCACCTTGTCGAGCTTGTCTCCCACCAGGACGCCATCGGACACCACACGCGCCACCTCAGCAGTTCTGCCCCGTCGGTAGGCGTCCTCCAGCCCGCGTGAAGCGGCCATCCTGCCGTCGAGGGCTCTCTGCACCTCTTGCAGGCGTTCCTGCTGGCGCGGATTATCCGCTGTAAGCGTTTTGAGCGTGCCGAGAATGCCCCGCCACTGCTTCCAAGCTTCGTCCCGGCGGCTGAGGTGCGCCCTGTCGCCGGTAAGCAGGTACCCTTGAAGGTTGGTCATTATCTGGCCTTGGGCGCGCTGGCCGGCTTCAATGTCGGTGAGCACCCGGTAAGTGTGCTCGACCCAGTCCGAGGCTTCGTCGGCCCGGACCGAAGAGCGCCAGGCCAGGGTTCCCAAGCCAAGCGCCACCAGCAGCACCAGGCAGGCGCTGAGCATGATCTTGCGTTCAAGACTCCACATGTGTTTCTGCTCCTGGGATTGGGGAGGGCGCGGCGCTGTCCACTTCGGGTTGGTCCGGTTGGGCGGCTGCCGGGTGCACGGGCAGGTGGAACTCCATGCGGCTGCCTCGGCTGGAAGAGCTGGTCAGCACCACCTCGCCGCCCTGCAGGCGCGCCAGGCTGCGGGCCAGCGCCAAGCCCAGGCCGGTGTTCTGCTCTGCGGCGGCCGGCACAGCCTCTTGCCGGGCAAAAGGCGTAAACAGGCGCGGGGCGAAGTCCGCCGGAATGCCGGGTCCCGTATCCTCGATGCTGATCTCAAGCCTCTCGGCGCCGCCTTTCCAGACCCTGTGCCCGCCCAAACGCACATTCCCGCCGTTCGGGGTGGCTTTTACGGCATTGATCAGCAGCACGAAAAGCACCTGCCGGAATTTCACGTCGTCGAGCAATATCTCCGGCTGCAGCTCCGGCCCGAGGTCCGACTCGATGGTGATGTTGTGGCGCAAGGCCTTTTCCCGAAGCATCTCCACCGAAGCCCGCATGAGCCCGGCGGGGGAGCCCGGATCAAGATTGAGCACGGTGTCGCCGACGTCGAGCCGGACCAGTTGGAGTATGTCGGTGATCAGGGCAAGCAGCCGCTGGCCGGACTTTCGGATGGTGGCCACGTACTCCTCCTGCTTCGCCGTGAGCTCGCCGAAATACCTGTCCTGCAGCACTTCGGAAAATCCGATGACGGCGTTGAGCGGGGTGGTCAGCTCGTGGTTCATGTCGGTCAGGAATTCGCTTTTGGCCTGGCTGGCCGCTTTTGCCGCCAAAATCTCTTCCCTCAGCTCAAGCTCCAGGTTTTTGCTGCGGGAGATGTCCAGCAAATAGCCGACGATCTCCGCGGGCTTGTCTGGGGCTTCCGGCACCAGGGCCATGGTGTCGAGGAACCACGCATAGCCTCCCCCCGAGGCGCGCAGGCGGTACTCCAAAGAACAATCGCCCTGCTGCGGCAGGCTCGCCAGGGCCTGGGCGACCAAAGGGACATCGTCCGGGTGCAGCCCGGCGCGCCAGAACTCCCGCTCCGCCACAAGCCGGCCCGGCTCCCAGCCGAACACTGCGCCCGTATTGCCGCAGGCGGAGGTGAAGTCATGGTTTCCAGCGGGCTTGCGGGTGTAGGTGAGCACCGGCACCAAAGCGTGGATGCGCTGATGCCGCTTATGCTCCTCATTGTCCGGCGCCACGGCGCAGGCGCACTCAGGCTGTAGGAGGGAAAGGTTCGTAGGCGTTTTCGAAGGTGTCTCTGAGGCGTTCATAGGTTTCCTCGAAGGTGCTGGCTATGCGTTGAAAAGCCGCAAGGATGCGGGGGTCGAAGTGACCGGGCCTGGTCCTGTCGTCTCCCTGGGTCATGACTGTCATTGTCGTGGCGTGGTCAAAGGGCAGCTTGTAGGCCCGCGCGTTGCGCAGGGCGTCGTACTGGTCCGCCACGGCGACGATTCTGGCCTCCAGCGGTATTGCCTCGCCACAGAGCCCCGCGGGATAGCCAGAACCGTTCCAGCGTTCGTGATGGCTGAGCGCGATGTTGTGGGCCATGGCCAGGCGGGTGTTGTCGCCCAGAATCATGGCGCCGTACTGTGGGTGCAGCTTCATCACGCCGTATTCTTCCGGGGTAAGCATGCCTGGCTTGAGCAGAATGGAGGGGGAAATGTGGATCTTGCCCACGTCGTGGGTAAGGGCCTGCACCCGGATGGAGCGGATGAACTTTCCCGGCAGGCCCAGCTCCTTGGCCAAAAGCGCGCTGTACTCTCCCACCCGGCGGATGTGGTTGCCGGTGTCCTCGTCGTTGACCTCGGAGGCGCGGGCCAGGGCCAGCAGGCTGTATTCGAAGGCGCCGGAAATCTCATTCATCTGAATGAAGATGGTTTTGAGCAACAGCGTCTGCGTGACGATGGCGTTGATAACGTCGGCGTCGTAGCGGGTGATGGCCCGCTGATAGTTCAGGACCAGAAGGCACAGGTCGTCGCTCAGGAAGCAGAGCATGTTGTGCACCAGAATCCGGCTATCCTTCAGCTTCTTCACCACGCGGGCGATTTCTTCGTCCTCAAGCTCCGCCCCGGAAAAAGAAACGACACGGGCGGACATGCCTTCTGGCAGCGACAGGGAGGACTCCAGCCGGAGCTTGAGCGCGCCTCGCTGCACCTTGTCCGTGCCGTGTTCGTAAATGAACCAGCGCCAGTCCGCACCGCCGATGTTCAGCCCCGCCACCACCTGGGTGGGCTTTTCCGGGTCCATGGCGCGGCCGATGACCAGCTCCGCCACCTTGTCGAGCGCCCGCAACAGGTCGAACTTGAGGGGGTCGTAGGTCCTGGCGATGGCCCGGCCGAAGGTGGTGATCTGGCTGATGTTGGCGTAGGCGCCCTTGAGCCGGTCGGCCAGGTCCTTCACCTTGAGCAGCATGTTGACCCGGGCGAGGATTTCCACCTTATCGAAGGGCTTGGACAAGAAGTCGTCGGCCCCGGCCTCGATGCTTTTGATGCGTTCGGTCTTGGCCATGAGCGAGGTGACCATGACCACCGGGATGTCCTGGGTCTCCGGGGCCTCCTTGAGGGCCCGGCAAACGGCGTAGCCATCCATGCCCGGCAGCAGAACATCCAGCAGAATCAGGCTCGGCCGGTGTTCCAGGGCCGCGGCCAGCGCCGTTGGCCCGTCGGAGGCTTCCACAACGTCGAAGCCCCGCGGCACAAGCACGGCCCGCAGCAGGTCCCGGTTGTTTTTCTCGTCGTCCACGCAGAGGATGACGGCGGAGGCCATGGCTATTTTCCTCCAAGAAGATCCGCAACCAGTTGGGGCAGCTTCCGCGTGTCCAGCGGCTTGGACATGTACTCGTCAAAGCCGCTGGCCAAAATCCGCTCACGGTCGCCCTTCATGGCGAAGGCGGTGAGGGCGACGGTCTTGATGTCTTTGGTGCACGCATCCGATTTCAACGCCTCGCCGGCGGTAAGCCCGCTCATGACCGGCATCTGGATATCCATGAAGACGATGTCCGGCAGGTGTTCCCGGGCCATGTCCAGGCCTTCGCGTCCATTGACCGCTTCCAGCACCTCGTGTCCGTGGTGGTGCAGAATGTCTCTGAGCAGCATCCTGTTCTTTTCGTTGTCTTCAACGATGAGTATCTTTGCCATATCCATCCTGTTGGTTCATGAAGGACTGCACACGGGCAGCGCCCCTGGAGCGGGAGTCCGGCCGCCCCAGGGGGCTCGTGGTGATTGCGTCCACCACGCTATGGCCCCCAGCATTTGTCCTCGTGCCGGTTGCGCGCGATTGAGATGACAAGGCCGTTGCGCGGCGGGAAGAATCGCCGCGCAACGACCTGCTACCGGCCGACGACGGTCTTGATTTCGCCGGCCTTCTGCTGGAGCTTTCCGGTCAGCTTTTCGGCCTTGCCCTTGATCTCCATCTCGTGGTTGTCGATGGCCTTGCCTGCAATTTCCTTCACATTGCCTGCAACTTCGTGCAGCGTTCCTTCAATCTTATCCTTGGTGCTTGATTTCATGATGTTACTTCCGTGTTGTTGCAGGGCGTTTGCGGCGTGTTGCTTACATTCTGCCCGTAAGGAGCAGGAACACCAGAATGAGGACGATGAGGCCGAAGCCTCCGCTTGGGCCGTAGCCCCAGGTGCGGCTGTGCGGCCAGATGGGAATGACTCCCAGCAGGGCAAGCACCAAGACGATGAGGATGATGTTTCCAAGGGTCATGGCCTAAACCTCCTGTTGCAAGAGCGCCCCCCCTGGCTTCCGGGCCGGGGAAAGGGCGCTCCCGCGTCTCAATCTACTGGTTGCCCTTGATGCGGATGTCGTTTTTGACGCTCTTCACGCCCTCGACCTTGGCCGCCAGCTTGGCCGCGGTGTCGGCTTCGCCCTGGTACCCCACGAAGCCTGTCAACTGCACAACGCCCTTGAAGGTCTCCACGCTGATCTCGGCGGACTTCAGGGAGGAGTCCTTGAGCAGCGCGGCCTTTACCTTGGCGGTGATGGCGGCGTTGTCGACGAACTCGCCGGTGCCTTCCTGGGTCGCGTTGCTGGCGCCCTTGATCTTCACGTCGTTGCGAACTTCAGTGACGCCCTTGACCTTGCGGGCCGTTTCGGCGGCGGTGGCGACCTCGGCCTGGGAACCCACGAAACCGGAGAGCTGCACAACGCCCTTGAAGGTTTCGACGTTGATTTCGGAGGACTTCAGCGAGGGCGCCTGCAGAATCTCGGCTTTGACCTTGGCGGTGACGGCGGCATCATCGACATACTCACCGGTGCCTTCCTTGGTGTCCGTAGAGGAGCAGCCAAAGGCCACGGCCATAAGCCCGGCAAGGCACAACAACGATAATCTTTTGCGTAACAACATACATGTGCTCCAGTGAACGGGATTTACAAGGTTGTTCCGGATGAACGGTACAGGTTGCTCCCGGGGTGCTGGGGTATGCCCGGCACCGGGCGCCGCAAGAGGGACTGGCAGGACAGCCCCGGGAGGGCCCGTGGCAGCCGCGGCGCCCGTGCGGCGAAAGCGGCGGGGCGGTCCCGCTTCCCTCCGCATAGGGAGGGGCCATGGTCGGGAGGATGACGTATCTTGTGCAGCGAGTCGGTGCGCTGTCGCGCATAGCCGAGCCAGCCAGTCCCAGCGGGTGCCCGCCATGGGCGCTGCCAACCCCACATGAAATGGAACAAATCGCAGAGGCCATTGTACGTGCACTATCGCACAGACGTATTGCACCCAAAGCGATTAGCCTCGCGCATGCTGAAAAATTCTTAAACTTGGCGCAGGGAAAACACTCCGCAGTCCGGTGGTTTTCCAAGGTCAGGCTGCGCGCATTCATACCCAAAAAGGACCTTAGGCTCTGTTCTTTTCAGCCGGATCACCTGCAACGCAGCCCCTACGGAGTCTCCCGTGAACGATGGCTCAACGAACGCCCCACAGGCCTTCTCTCGGGCCGCTACGCCGCTGCGGGCGCTCTGCCTTGCGGCTGTCTTCGCCCTGGGTGGCTGCATGTCCATGGCGCCCTCGTATGAACGCCCGCCCCTGCCTGTGGCGGCGGCCTATCCCGATGCCCAAACGCAAGGCCCCGGCCAGCCCCTGGCAGCGCCGGGCTGGCGGCGTTATTTCGCCGATGCGCGTCTGCAAGCCCTCATTGCCCAGGCATTGGAGAACAACCGCGACCTGCGCATAGCGCTCTCACGCGTGGAGGAAACCCGCGCCGTTTACGGCATCCAGCGCGCGGAGCAATTTCCCGGCATCAGCGCCGTGGCCGAGGGCAGCCGCACCCGCGTGCCCGCGGATTTGAGCGTCACGGGCAAGCCCATGACCTCGAACAAATTCCAGGTGGGCCTAGGGCTGAACGCCTGGGAGCTGGATTTCTGGGGCCGCGTGCGCAGTCTCAAGGACGCGGCGCTGGAAAATTATCTTGCCGCCGACTCCACCCGCCATGCCGTGGCCCTGAGCATGATCACGCAGGTGGCGAACAACTATCTGGCCCTGCGCGAACTTGACGAACGCCTGACCCTGGCGCGGGAAACAACTGCCAGCCGCGCGGAATCCCTGCGCATTTTCCGGCGTCGGGTTGAGGTCGGGTCGACCTCGCGCCTGGATCTTACCCAGGTGGAGGCGCTTTGGCTGCAGGCCAAGGCCTTGAGCGCAGAGCTGGAGCAGGCGCGGGCCGTGCAGGAGAACGCCCTCACCCTCCTGGTCGGCGCGCCGGTGAGCCTTGGCCCCGTGCCCGGCTATTTTGACGATGCGGGCGTGCTGGGCGAACTGCACGCGGGCCTGCCCTCCGGCCTGCTGCTCCTGCGGCCGGACATAGCAGCCGCAGAGCACCAGTTGCAGGCGGCCAACGCCAACATCGGCGCGGCCCGCGCGGCCTTCTTCCCGCGCATCACCCTCATGGGCTCTTACGGCACGGCCAGCGCCGAGCTCGACGGGCTGTTCAAAAGCGGCAGCCTCGCCTGGAGTTTTGCTCCGAGCATCTCGCTGCCGCTCTTCGACGGCTGGCGCAACAGCAGCAACCTCGACCTGAGCTGGGCCCGGCGCAACACGGCGGTGGCCCAGTACGAAAAGGCCATCCAGAGCGCCTTCCGCGATGTGGCCGACGCTTTGGCCGGCCGCAAGTGGCTGAGCGAACAGGTGCAAACCCTGCACGCCACGGTGGCGGTGCAGGCCGAGCGGGCGCGCCTGGCCAAGCTGCGCTACGACAACGGCGCGGCGTCTTTTCTGGAAGTGCTGGACGCCCAGCGCGACCTGCTGACCGTGCAGCAGCAGGTGGTGCAGGCGCGCCGGGCGCTGCTTGCAAGCCGCGTCAACCTGTTCGCGGCGCTGGGGAGCGATGCCGACCCCGCTGACGTGGTCCCCGAAACCGCAAACCAATCCCATCCAACGCAGGGAGGGCCGAAGCAATGACATTCTCCCTTGAAAAACTGCGCGCCTTCGCCAAAGCCATTCCCCTCAAGAAGCTGATCATTGGCGGGATCGTCATTGCCATCATTGCCGCTGGGCTCATCGCCTGGGCACTGCTGCGCAAAACCGGCCCCGGCCCCGGTTTCGCCAGCGGCAATGGCCGCATCGAGGCCACGGAGGTGGACGTGGCCACCAAGCTGGCGGGGCGCGTTGACGCCATATTGGTGGATGAAGGCGACTTTGTGACCATTGGCCAGCCCCTGGCCAAGATGCAGGTGCAGGTGCTGGATGCCCAGCGCGACGAGGCCAGCGCCAAGCACCAGCAGGCCCTTAACGCCGTGGTGGCCGCCGAGGCGCTGGTGGCCGTGCGCGGCAGCGACAAGGTTGCCGCCCAGGCGCTGGTGATCCAGCGCGAAAGCGAGCGGGATGCCGCCCTGCTGCGTTCCACGCGCTCTGAAACACTTTCCCAGGAGGGGGCTTCCTCAGTGCAGGAGCGTGACGACGACCGCGCGCGCACGCGCAGCGCCCAGGCCGCCGTCGGTGCATCCAGAGCCCAGGTGAACGCGGCCCAGGCCAACATCGACGCCGCGGCGGCCCAGGTGGTGGGCGCACGCTCCGCCGTCACCGCGGCCGAGGCCAGCATCGCCCGCGTCGACGCGGACATCACCGACAGCCAGCTCGTGTCCCCGCGCAACGGGCGCGTGCAGTACCGCGTGGCTCAGCCGGGCGAGGTGCTGGCCGGCGGCGGCAAGGTGCTCAACCTCATGGACCTGAGCGATGTCTACATGACCTTCTTTCTGCCCGAGGCGGACACCGGAAAGATCGCCCTGGGCGGCGAGGTGCGCCTGGTGCTCGATGCAGCGCCCGACTACGTCATCCCGGCCACGGTCTCCTTTGTAGCCGCCACGGCGCAGTTCACGCCCAAAACGGTGGAAACAGCCAGCGAGCGCCAGAAGATGATGTTCCGCATCAAGGCGCAGATCGCCCCCCCCCTGCTGCAAAAGCACCCGAAGCTCATCAAAACCGGGCTGCCGGGCGTGGCCTGGATTAAGCTCGACGCCCAGGCCCAGTGGCCGCCCGAGCTGACGATTAAGGTTCCCCAGTGAGCGCGGACGCCGCCAGGCCCGAGCCCGTGGCCTGCCTGAGCGGCGTGGGCTTGCGCTTCGGCAAGGCCCTGGCCCTGGACGGCATCGACCTGGACATTCCCGCCGGGCGCATGGTGGGCTTCATCGGCCCGGACGGCGTGGGCAAATCGAGCCTGCTTTCGCTGTTGGCCGGGGCCCGCGCGGTGCAAACAGGCCGCGTGGAGGTGCTTGGCGGCGACATGGCGAGCACCCGCCACCGCAACAGCGTGTGCCCGCGCATCGCCTACATGCCGCAGGGCCTGGGCCGAAACCTCTACGCGACCCTTTCCGTTGAGGAAAACCTGCAATTTTTCGGGCGGCTCTTTGGCCACAATGCCGCCGAACGCCGACGCCGCATCGACGAGTTGACCGCCAGCACGGCCCTGCGCCCCTTTCTGCCGCGCCCGGCGGGCAAGCTCTCCGGCGGCATGAAGCAGAAGCTCGGCCTGTGCTGCGCGCTCATCCACGACCCGGACCTGCTCATCCTCGACGAACCCACCACGGGCGTGGACCCGCTCTCGCGGCGACAGTTCTGGGATCTCATCACCCGCATCCGTTCCGAGCGCAGCGGCATGAGCGTGCTGGTGGCCACCGCCTACATGGAGGAGGCCGACCGCTTCGACTGGCTGGTGGCCATGGACGCAGGCAAGCTGCTGGCTACGGGCACCCCGGCCGAACTGCACGAACGCACCAAGACCGAAACGCTTGAAGCTGCTTTCATCGCGCTTATGCCCGAGGAGGAACGGCGCGGGCACAAAGCGGTAATCGTACCGCCGCTGGTTGCGGCGGAAAACAACGAAAGCGCCATCGAGGCCAAGGGCCTGACCATGCGCTTCGGCGACTTCATGGCCGTGGACCATGTGGACTTCCGCATCCGGCGCGGCGAAATTTTCGGATTCCTGGGCTCCAACGGCTGCGGCAAGTCCACCACCATGAAGATGCTCACCGGGCTCTTGCCCGCAAGCGAAGGCGAGGCCTGGCTCTTCGGCCAGAAAGTGGACAGCGCCAACATCACCACGCGCCGCCGGGTGGGCTACATGTCGCAGGCGTTCTCGCTCTACGGGGAGCTTACCGTGCGGCAGAACCTGGTGCTGCATGCGCGGCTGTTCCAGGTGCCGGAGGCGGAAATCCCCGCACGCGTGGACGAAATGGCCGCGCGCTTCAGCCTGGGCGACATGCTGGACGCCCTGCCCGAGAGCATGCCGCTGGGCATTCGCCAGCGCCTGTCCCTGGCCGTGGCCATGGTCCACAAGCCGGAGATGCTCATCCTGGACGAGCCCACCTCGGGCGTGGACCCCATCGCCCGCGACGTGTTCTGGCAGTTGATGATCGACCTGGCCCGCAACGACCGGGTCACGGTCTTCATCTCCACCCATTTCATGAACGAGGCCGAGAGATGCGACCGCATCTCGCTGATGCACGCGGGCAAGGTGCTGGTGACGGACTCTCCCGCGGCCCTGGTGGAAACGCGCGGCACCAAAAGCCTGGAAGAAGCGTTCATCTCCTACCTTGAGGAGGCCACCGCCGCTACCGAAGCGCAAGAGCCCGCACCTGCGCAGGCAGCGGCAGGGGAAGCATCTGCGCCAGAAGCTCCAGAGCCGAAATCTCCGGCTCCAGCCACGGCGCCCGCCGCCCGCCGCCGCTTCGACTCCGGCCGGGCCTGGAGCTATACCCTGCGCGAAATGCTGGAGCTGACGCGCGACCCCCTGCGGGCCACCCTGGCGCTTTTGGGCACGGCGATCCTCATGTTCATCATGGGCTACGGCATCAACCTGGACGTGGAGAACCTGCCGTACGCGGTGCTCGACGGCGACCAGAGCGGCCTGAGCCGCAATTACGCCCTGAACCTTTCCGGCTCGCGCTATTTCATCGAGAAACGGGCAATCCTGAACCACGCCGAGCTGGACCGGCGCATGCGCAGCGGCGAGCTGGCCCTGGCCATAGAGATTCCGCATGGTTTCGGGCGCGACATCGAGCACGGCAGGACCGTGCAGCTCGCCGCCTGGGTGGACGGCGCCATGCCCACCCGCGCGGAAACGGTGACCGGCTACGTGCAGGCCATGCACCAAATGTGGCTGGCGGACATGTCCATGCACCGGCTTGGACAAACGCTGAGCGCCGCCAGCGGGCTTGAGGTGCGCTACCGCTACAATCCGGACGTGAAAAGCCTGCCCGCCATGGTGCCCGCGGTAATCCCCATGCTCTTGATGATGATTCCGGCCATGCTGACGGCCCTTTCGGTGGTGCGCGAAAAAGAGCTGGGCTCCATCCTCAACCTGTACGTCACCCCGGTGACGCGCGCGGAGTTCCTGCTGGGCAAGCAACTGCCCTACATCGGGCTTGGCATGCTCAACTTCCTGCTCATGACGCTGCTTGCGGTCACGGTGTTCGGGGTGCCGGTCAAGGGCAGCTTCCTCGCGCTGTTTTCGGCGGCCCTGGCCTTCGTCGTCTGCGCCACCGGTTTCGGCCTGCTGGTCTCCACCTTCACCAAAAGCCAGATCGCGGCGATCTTCGTCACCATCATCGGCACGCTGATACCCTGCGTGCAGTTTTCCGGCCTGCTGAACCCCGTGTCCTCGCTGGAGGGCCTTGGCGCGTTCATCGGCCGCATCTACCCGGCCACGTATTTCCTGACCATCAGCCGGGGGGTGTTCAACAAGGCGCTGGGCTTCTCCGGCCTGGCTGCCTCGTTCTGGCCGCTTTTGGCCGCCGTGCCTGTCATCATGGGGGCGGCCGTCCTGCTGCTCAAAAAGCAGGAGAGCTGATCATGCGGTCCTTTCTCGCCAACATCTTCCGCCTGGGCGTCAAGGAGCTGTGGAGCCTTGCGCGCGACCCGATGATGATGATGCTCATCGTCTATGTCTTCACCGTGTCGATCTACGTGGCCGCCACGGCCATGCCCGAGAGCCTGCACAACGCGCCCATCGCCGTCGTGGACGAGGACGGGTCGCCGCTTTCGGCGCGCATCGTGTCGAGTTTCTACCCGCCGCGCTTCATGGCGCCCCGGATGATCTCCCTGGCCGAGGGCGACCAGGGCATGGACAACGGCGAATACACCTTCGTGCTCGACATACCCCCGAACTTTCAGCGCGACGTGCTGGCCGGGAGCGCGCCCGTGGCCCAGCTCAACGTGGACGCGACGCTTATGACCCAGGCCTTTACCGGCAGCGGCTACATCCAGCAGATCGTCTCCGGCGAGGTGACGGACTTCATGCGGCGCTACCGCGGCAATCCGAGCCAACCCGTGGATTTGGTGCTGCACATGCGCTTCAACCCCAACCTTGAAAAATCCTGGTTCGGGTCGCTCATGGAGATCATCAACAACGTGACCATGCTCTCCATCATCTTGACCGGAGCGGCGCTCATCCGCGAGCGCGAGCACGGCACCATCGAGCACTTGCTGGTCATGCCGGTGACTCCCGCCGAAATCATGCTGGGCAAGGTCTGGTCCATGGGGCTGGTGGTGCTGCTTGGAGCCCTGGTGGCGCTGGTTTTCGTGGTGCAGGGCGCGCTCCGGGTGCCTATCCAGGGGTCTGTCGCCCTGTTTTTGCTGGTGGCGGCGGTGCACCTTTTCGCCACCACGTCCATGGGCATCTTCATGGCCACCCTGGCGCGCAGCATGCCCCAATTCGGCATGCTGCTGGTGCTGGTGCTGCTGCCGCTGCAAATGCTCTCCGGCGGCTCCACCCCGCGCGAGAGCATGCCCGAACTTGTGCAGCACATCATGCTGGCCGCCCCCACCACACATTTCGTCGCCGCGGGCCAGGCGATTCTCTACCGCGGCGCGGGGATTGACGTGGTCTGGCCGCAGTTGCTCATTCTGCTGGGCATCGGCGGCGCGCTTTTCTTTGCCGCCCTGGCGCGCTTCCGCAAAACCATCAGCCAAAGCGTCTGAGCATGCGCGAGTAAACCGGCGCGCGATTCGGCACTGACTGCCCCCACCTGTTACGCGACGTCAAATTGTGCCCCAGGCGACGCTTGCTTTTGTACAGCATCGCTGTAAGCACCCAATCAACTTGAGAATCATCTTCACGTAACTTGAAAACGCGGGCCGGGGGTGGTTATGCCTCCGCCCCGCTCTTTGCTCCGCGCGCAGGTGCAAAAGCCCGCCCACGTGGCCAGGGCTTGGTCCTGCGGCACAGAGACGACGAAGGCCGCCAGGATGTCTGTCGCATTCTTCTTGCTCACGTTCACCGAGCGCGCCAAAGCCAGCGCCATGGCGCCGAGCCCCAAGCTGGCCTGATATTTCACGCCCGTGGCGTCGGTGGTTGTTTCTTGCCGCGCACCCCGTGCCGCGGGGCAGGGCAGCAGGTGCCCTCGTGCAAACTTCGGGGCGCGCGGCACTTGATTCAACGCCCCCATTGCTATATATAATAGTATGCCCTGTACCCCCCAGCAGCGGTACGTGTGAACGGCCCGGCTTTGCGCCGAATTTGTTGCTCCGTCACGGAGCAAACACGCAACGCATGAGACAAAGGAACAGGCATGACCACCGAAGCCGGAGCAAGCCTTAAATTCCGTCTAACTTCCTCAGCCGCTCTGCTGCTGTGCGGTGGGGCGGCCTCGTTCACCTATAGCGTTCTTTCGGACGCGTCCTTCCTCGTCCACGGCTCGCTCTTCTGCCTGGCGGCGCTGGCCGGTGCCTTTCTGCTGTGGACGGTGCACACCCAGCTCATGATCCCGTTGCACATCATGCGCAACTATGCACAAGACGTTGCCGCGGGGCGGCCTGCGGCCTGCCCCATTGCCGCCATGCCCAGGGAATATTCCGACCTGCGGGACAGCATCTGCAGCATGGTGGACAGCCTTGCGCAGGCCCTGGAAGAGGCACACCGCAAGGGTGACGAGGCACGGCAGCATGCGCAGGAAAGCGAACAGGCCTTGCAGGAAAGCCGCGCCGCCGAGGCCCAAGTGCGCAACCTCCTGGACGGGATGTGGACGGCCTCGAAAAAGGCGGGCACGGCGGCAACCAGCATATTCTCCGGTATCCGTGAGCTGGGGCAAAACATGGAGAACGTGGACCAGGACGTGGTCCTCCAGCGGGAGAGGATGCAGGACGCCTCCGAGGCCATGGAACAGATCAACGGGGCCATTCAGGACATTGCCCACAACACAGGCAAGGCCGCTGCGGATGCAGAACTGGCCAAACAGGGGGCCGAGTCAGGGGCGGAGGGGGTCCGGGTTGCGGTCGCCTCCATCGAGCGGGTGAAGGGGCGCATCCTGTCCCTCAAGGAAACAATGGCCAACCTCGGGAAAGAGGCGGTGGGCATTGGAGAGGTGCTCGGCGTCATCTCGGACATTGCCGACCAGACGAACCTGTTGGCCCTCAACGCCGCCATCGAGGCCGCCCGCGCCGGCGATGCCGGGCGGGGTTTTGCTGTTGTCGCCGACGAAGTGCGCAAGCTGGCGGAAAAGACCATGAAGGCCACGGGGGAGGTCGGGGAGTCCCTGCGCAGCATCCAGGCGAACGCGCGCGGAAATGTCCTGGCCGTTGAGGCGGCGGCAGAGGACATCGTCATCAGCGCAAGCACCGCGGACCAAGCCACTGCCGCCGTGGACCGCATCGCCGGGTTTGTGCAGCAGGCTGCGGCAGAGGTCTCGGCCATCGCCATAGCCAGCCAGGCGCAAACTTCGGCCAGCGAGCAGGTCCGCAAGGCCGTCACGCAGGCCAACGCGGTGGCCAAGGAAACTGCGGAGCACGTCAACAACTCCATTCGGGTGCTCGTTGAGATATCCGGCCAGGCGGAGGAGCTTGATGCCATCATCGGCGCCATGGGGCAGGGGAACCTGGGCGGCGTGGTGGACTCCGACCAGCTCATAAGCTGGACGGATGGGCTCTCCGTGGGGATCTCGGGCATCGACGAACAGCACAAGGTTCTCGTGGGGCTCATCAACGAACTCAACGCGGCCATGCGCCAACGCCGGTCAGAGGCGGTGCTGGCCGGAGTTCTGGAACGGCTCAAGCAGTACACGGTGAAGCACTTCGCCACCGAGGAGGAGCACTTCGACCGCTTCGCCTACCCGGATGCGGCCGCACACAAGGCAGCTCACCGGAGCTTGGTGGAAAAGGTCCTGGCCTTCGAGCAGGAGCTGAAGAGCGGCCGCGCCAAGGTGACCATTGAGATCATGCGCTTTTTGAAGGATTGGCTGGTGAACCACATCATGGGCGTCGACAAACGCTACGGTCCGTACCTGCGGGGGAAAGGCCTGCACTGACAGGCCGTGCAGCTTGCCAGCCCCCCTGGCGGCGATCAGATACGTCTTGCTGCACTGCAAGCCCGCCCGACAAAAGCCCCGGAAAGGTCGTCTGTCAGTCGTGCAGGCTGGATTTTTCCTAATGATTTAACTTATTTACCCCAACCGGCTTAAACGGCATCCAAAAGGCCGTGGGGCAAGTCTCTTCAGCTGAACCTTCACAAAAAATCACTAGCTTGCGATGAACGACGCGAACCCTTGTTATTACAGGGCGGCGCGACGACGACGCGGACACCGGCCGCTCATTCGCCCTTCAGACTGGGGACACTCTTCCGCGCCTGCAGCAGCAGCTCCGGCCAGACGCCCTCCCACGGCCCGTCGTGCCCGGCACCGGGAACGGCCACACGCACGATCCGTGCGCCCGGCAGGCGGCGGCACCAGGAATCGAGAAGCGCCACGGGAACCACGTCGTCCCTGCCGCCCGTGATGTGCAACTGGGGGATGTCCCGCGTGGCCTGCGCAGCATCCACAGGGTTCACGGAGCCGGAGAGGGGCGTGTCCCCGAACAGTGTCGTCCACAATCCACTATCCAGGTTCCCCGCCACAGTGCCGAGAAAGCGAACGTCGGAACGCCGCTCCGCCAGGAGCGCGGCCAAGGCCCCGCCGCCGGAAAATCCGTACAGGGCCACGGTTCTGGCGCCGGTGGCGGCCTTTGCCTGGTCGATGGCGGCGCTGAGCGCACCCACGGCCCGCAGGGAGAAGCGAGCCGAGGTCCAGTCTTCAACGGAGCAGCCGCGCCGGTCGGCCCCTTGCGTGTACTGGCACGGGCGGCCAAGGTAGAGCACGGGCGCCGGGAAGGGATCCGCAGCGGCCAGGCGCAGGGCCACCGGGTCGGTTGGGGTCGGGTCGCTGGACGGCCGGTTCGGCCGGATCCAGGCCAGGCCGTCGCCTTCGATGTACACGGAGAGTTCCGCATGGTCTGCGGGGGTTCCCCGGCCATCCCGCAGCCACCCCCGGAGCACGAACGGCGCGGTTTCAATGCGCATGGGACGAAAGCCTGCGGCTTGCCCCAGGCCTGCGGCCCTCTCGCGCCCGGAGGCGCAGCCCAGGGCCGAAAGCAGCACTCCAGCCAGCAGCAGGGAGGTAAAACACTTCAGACGGTTCATCGAGGGGTTTCTCCGGCACCCGCCATGGGTGCGGTTGGCTGCCCACCTTTCTTGGGCGCAAGCAGCGAGAGATACAGGGACCGGATCCTCCGGGCCACGCTGGGCATATCGTAGCCCGCGGCGAGGATGCGTTCTCGCCCGGCCTCGCCCATGCGGCGGCGCAGCCCCGCATCGGCGGCGAGCCGCGCCAGGGCGGCGGACAGTTCTCCAACGGATTCCGGCCGCACCAGCAGCCCGGTTTCCCCATGGCGAATCACCTCGCCCATGCCGCTGCCCGCAACGGAAGTGGCGATGCAGGGAAGCCCGCGGCTCATGGCCTCCAGCAGCACCAGCCCAAAGGCCTCGCTGCGGCAGGTCGAGGGCAAGGCGAGCACATCGGCGGCGCGGTAGCAGCCATCCAGCACGTCGGGAGCGACTTCACCCGCCAAAAATATCCGCTTCCGCACCTCGGGCCGGTTGGCCAGGGCTTCGAGGGTGGGCCGCGTCTCACCCTCGCCGATGAGGCAGAGTGAGGCGCCGGGCGTTTCCTGCACGGCCCGGCACAAAGTCTGAAAACCCTTGTAGTGCGCAAGGCGCCCCACCGCCAGCACCCGCAGGCCGGAGGCCCCGGACAGGAACCCCAGGGCCGGATGCTCCGGTGCTGCAACGGCTTGCGGAGCGGCGACCCCGAGTGGGATGACCCGGCACTTGCCGCGATGCCGGGCCAGAGCGGGGCTTGCGGCAAGGTAGGCCTGAGAGGTGGCGATGACTGCGTCGGCCCGGCGCAGGAGCAGCGACTCCAGCGCCCTCCAGGCCGCCAGCAGCGGCGCGGCGGGTCTGCGCTCCGGGGGGAAATCCACGTCGGCGTGCCAATGTACGATGAGCGGCGCCCGTGTGCGCAGCAGCGCAGGCCACAGGGCCGCCGTATTGGGGGCGTGCACGTGGATGACATCAGGCCGGAAGCGGACAAGGGCCCGCGCATGGAGCACCGGCATACCCGGGGCAACGGGCGCATAGCTGCCGAGGGTCAGGCGCACGGGCGCACGCCATATCTGCGGGCCAGAGCCAGACAACATCTCCGGAGGCCCGGGGTTCCCGTGAGCCAGCACAAGCACTTCGTCGCCGGTTGCGGCCTGCTCTCCGGCCAGGTCCGCCACAAACGTCTCCATGCCGCCCTTATGGGGGGGATAATATTTTCCGCAATGCAGAACGCGCATCGGGGGCTCAGCAGTTGAGAGGGCTTTGGACGTCGCCGGTTCCCTCCAGGGCCCCGGTCATGCGGCCACGCTTCGGCAAGGGCGCGCCGCCTGCGGCAAGCGCCTGCTCCGCCTCCCGCAGACGCAGTTCCAGGTGCGCATGACGCCGGACCAGGCGCCGCAGGCAGAGCTCGCTGCGCGTGCGGTCCATGTCGGCCCAAAGCCCGCGCAGGGCGAGAAAACCGAGGGCCAAAACCAGCGCAGCGGTGGACGAGAGCTCCGGGCCAAAGGCCCCCGCCAGCCAGCGGAGCAGCTCTGGCGCAACGGCAAAGGCCAGCAGCAGCGCCGCTCCCCCAAGCCACCATGCCGCTGCGGCGGCATGCAGACGGTTGCGCCGCGCCAGCCGTAGCGCCACCCCCCCGAGCAACAGGGCGGCAACGCCGATGGCTATGCGAGAAATCATTGGCATGGGGACTCCGCGGTTTCTGAAAACGACGAGGGCCGGTCTCAGCGTCGCGTGCAGGCGACGCAGAACGTATACATCAAGTATTGTGCAACCTTCAACCACGAGGAGAAGATGTGGGACTTGCCCGTGGGGCGTTGCCGCATGTCCACTGGAATTTCCATGACGCGCAGGCCGTGGCGCCGCGCAGCGAGCAGGACGCCTAGGTCCTGGTACTCGGACAGGGTCGCCTCGTCGTCGAGCAGGCAGCGTGCGGCATTTTGGGTATAGGCCCTGTAGCCCGAGGTGAAGTCCCGGGGCTCCAGTCCTGTGAGCGTGCGGAAGAAGCACCAGGCGATCTTGCGTGCCGTGCTGCCCCGCGCCGTGCAGGAACCTATGACGATATCGGCATTGCCCGCCGTGAGGGGGGCGAGCAATGCGGTGATGTCCTGCGGGTCATGCTGACCGTCTCCATCGATGGTGACGATGCGGCCGCAGCCCTCGCGCAGCCCCAGGCAAATTCCGGCCTGCGCCGCGCCCCAGGCGCCCATGCTCCAGGGCAGGTCGAGCACGCGTGCCCCCGCCTCCCGCGCCAGGGCCGCGCTCTGGTCGTTGCTGGCATCATTGACCACAACCACAGGTAACCCCATGGCGAGGATGGCTCGAACGAGGGAAGCGATGGTCGGCTCCTCGTCGAACACGGGAATGACCACAAGCACCTGCGCCGGGCGGTCCACGCCGCTCACGGCAGAACCTCCCACACGCCCCCGTGGGCGTAGTCGACCGACACGGGCGCAAAGCCCGGCAGGCTGGCGCCGCCCGGCGCCAAAAGCCGGAACCCCACCGAGGCGATGGCCTCCTCATCGACGATATAAAGCCAGGGGGACAGGTCGGACACCACGACGTACGGACCGGGTTTGCCCCCGCCCCAGGGCGGGGCGAGGGGGGTGCGGCCGGTTTCGAACACGCCGCCGAACTGCCGGTAGCCTTTCTTCACTGCGGCATCCGGGAGCGAAACCAACGGGTCGCCAGGCGCATAGCTGAAGCCCTTCCGATCGAAAACGTCCACGCGCGGGCGCGCCGGGCGTCCGTCGGGCACCGGCGTGGCTCCCAGGGCGAACCACCACTGGGAGAGCTTGAGAAAGCGTTGCGGCAGGTAGAGGAACACCCGGCCCCGTGGCAGCAGCCAGTCCGCCGTCGGGCCGGGCGGCTGGGCGGCCAGCGCAGTCTGCACATCCGGTGAGGAGAACAGAGCCTCCAGCCGCCGCCACACGGCAGCCTCATCGCCCCATGCCGCACGGAGCGGGTCGAGGCCCGCCTCGCCGCGCAGGGCGAAGAAGCGTATCCAGCGGCGCGCGAACAGCGGGTCCGAGGAGACCAGGGGATGCGCGGCGATGAAGCACATCCGGGGGGTCTGGCTGCCGCCGTCGAACAATGGGGCATGCCCGCTGCGCGCAGCCAGAAAGTAGCCGTCATCCCACCAGTTCCACAGCCGGGCGTCTTCCGGTGCGGCTTGCCGCAGGGCCAGGGCGAGGCGGTCCTGGGGGCGCTGAAAATAATAGTGCAGAGGCCGGGCGTAAAGATTGTGGGCACAGCCGGCCAGCACCAGGAAGAAGAGGGCCCAGGCCATGGCGGCTTCCGCTCTGGCCAGGAACGGCACACGTTGGAAGATCCGTCGCAGCAGGGGCGGAAGCGTCTCCGGGAGCAGCCCCACGCCAAGGGCCACGGGGAGGCCGGCAAGGAACAGGAAGCGCTTGGCAAAGAACGACAGCCCGATGCACAGCAGGGACGGCAGGAGAAAGGGCGCGCATCTTGGCCTGCGCCAAAGCAGCAGCGCAACGGCTGCGAGTGCGGCCACCCCAGCCCAGACATTGCCCCCGAGGCCGTTGAGCACTTCCACCACGCTGAGGGGCTCCAGTTCGTCTATGGAACTGAAGACCAGCGCGCGCGATTGGCTCAGGGATATGCTTGCGTGTTGCAAGAAGTAGCGGCGAAACAGGACCACGGCCTGCGGGAGCAGAGAGTCCGGGAGCGCCCACACGAGGCCGCAGCTGCCCGCCACGGCGATGCCCGTGGTGAAACGAAGCCTCCGCCAAAAACGCGATTGGGCCAGTGCAAAGGAACCTCCCCACAGAAGCAGACACAAAGGAAGCGCCAGCATTCCCGGCCGCCACCACCAACCCAGCAGGGCGATGCTGGCCAGCAGCCAGCACACGTGAGCCGTGCGGGGTCGGCCAGGGGCGAAGCTCACCCAGGCCGTTGCGAGCAGGGCGCCATGGAAGAGCAGAAAGATGCCGGGGTCGGTATCATACCACCCGGGCCCGCCCCGCTCCATGGAGGCGGGGATGAACGCCCCCAGGAATGCTGCGGCGAGAACCCCGGACTGCGGGAGCGCCAGCACCCTGCCCCAGCCCCAGAACAGCAGCCCGGAGAGTGTGGCGAGGGCCACCGGAAGCCAGAACGAGACAACCTCAAGCGGCAGGCGGGTGGCGAGATGGACCGCCGCGCCAAGGACGCTGAGCAGAGGGGCCTGGGTCCAGGCGATATGCCCCGCGAGCAGCCCCTGGGACTGGGCGAGGTGGAAATAACCGTCCGCTTCGCTTAGCATGGGCAGAAGGGTGTCGCTGTAGTGCGGATCGGCGCTTGCTGCCAAGCGGCGCAGCAAAACGCAGGACGTGACCGCGCAGCCCAGAGCAGCGGCGGCGAACGCCCAACACATTGAAGTAATTGAATTCCTCATGGACAAGCGTTCTCCGTGCAGGAGGATAATCCTTGCATTTCCGGATGGAAAGTCATAATTCAAACAAAAAAGTGAGGTAATCGGTGCGCATCCACAGTGTCCTGCCGGCCCTGGCGCTGGCCCTGTCCTGTTCGTCGGCGTTTGCAGCCGGCCCCATCACTGCGCCGCGCACCGTGCCCATGGTCGTGGCGAACATCAAAGCGATGCAGATCAACGACATCATCCGGCTGAAGGTCGAGAACGCCAAGGACTTCGAGGCCGCCGGCATCAAGGGGCTCGGGGTTGGAGATGATGTCGAGGTGCGCAAAATCGGCGCAGACAAGCTGGAAGTCAAGCGCCTCTCCACCGGACAGGTCGGAGTGATGCAGGCCCAATAACGCTGAGGGTTGGACACGGTCCTTGCTGGTGCCGCAACCGGGCTTTTGGGGTCAATACACGTTGCCTCTGGAGAGGCTGAACGGATATATTAAGGAATATTGCACGCATGCTGAGACATAAACGACTGTTTGCCGTAGCCTGCCTTTTGGCGCTCATCGTACCTGCCGGGGCCCGCGCGGCAAACACGACCAGCGAGCAGAGCAAGGCGCTTGTCACCTCGAATGTGGCGCAAGCTTCGTCTTCAACCACCCTCGGCATGGTCAGCACGCGCCTTACCGCGCTGACCGCTCCCGTTGGCATTGTCGGCGGCTTCGGCGGCGGGGCCGCCGCCCCCAGCGGCGGCTTCGGCGGAGGCGGCGCCCCCAGCGGCGGCTTTGGCGGCGGCGGATCGGGCGCCCCTGGCGGCCGGTCCTCCGGCAACGACCCCATGGGCATAGACGTCTGGGCGCTCGGGGGCACCCTGTACCTCGACAACTCCAAGAGCGGCGGAAGCTACGACGGCACCCTCGCCACCGCCATAACCGGCGTGGACAAGCGGTTCGGCGATCTGATCATCGGCCTGGGCTTCGGCTACGAGCGGCTCAACCTCACCACCAAGTACAACTCCGGCAACATGGATTATGACGGGCTGTCCCTCATGCCCTACCTGAGCTACTCCTTCGCCAAGGACCTGGTGGGCGATGCGGCCGTCAGCTACACATGGCTCAACTATTCCATGAAGGACACGCAGTCCGGCGTGAAGTACGATGACAACATGAACGCCGTGCGCACGTTCACCTCTGTCGGACTGACCAAATATCTCGTTTGGGACAAGTTCCTGCTCAGCGGCCGCCTGGGCACCCTGTACCTGAATGAGAACCAGGGCAGCTACACGCTCAACGCCACCGGGTACGGCAAGTCGGACATCTACTTGTGGCAGGGCACAGTGGCCATGCGCGGCACGTATGACATGGGGAACTTCAACCCCTTCCTCGGCGTCACCTATGCGCATGACCTGATGAAGTCCGGCAGCGAAAGCACCGACCTGTGGGGAACCGATTTTGACCTCGGCTTCAATTACACCGTCACCGACAAGATGGTCCTCGGCCTCACCGGGACCTACGGCATTCGCGAGAACCTGACCAAGGCCGGCGGAATGATGAACTTCATGTACCAGTTCTAGCCGCGCGCCAAAACGCATGGGGGGGGCTCACGGCCCCCCTGTTTCGTTTCCGGCCCGGTGCGGCCAAGGCGCACAGGCTCTGCCTCCACATCAAGCCGCGCACCGCGGGCGGCAAGTGGTGATGCAG
>Ga0209373_10001443_pt1 | contig 27788 bp, 24 predicted proteins | sample Higcelweek5metaG_FD_187173 | JGI IMG/M metagenome (GOLD analysis project Ga0209373, IMG submission 187173) | Freshwater pond sediment microbial communities from the University of Edinburgh, under environmental carbon perturbations - High... | ecosystem: Environmental > Aquatic > Freshwater >... | reverse complement strand
GGTCGGATTTGGTGCGGCTGGGAAAATTCGGCAAAGGCCCCCATATGGGCGGATTCATCGACCAGATCGATCGGGAAATCGCTCCAGGCTTTGACATATTCGCGCGCCAGAGCCAGTTCATTGCTCGGCACCACCACCACAAAGCGGTCGAATAAAGCGGGCGAACTGAAGGCCCGTAACGAGGAGAACAGAATATCGCACCGAGCGATATTATCGGCGTAATGCCGCCCTCGGGTCTTGATCGGCAGAATAGCGCTCAGTTTGGTCACGGGCAGCCTCGGACCTGGAGGGGGGGGGGATTAGGCGGTGGGCTCAGGCTGGCGACGACTGAACAGTCTGGCCAGAGACGACGACGGCGGACGCGGCCCCATCGGCGCACACAAAACCGGCAGACCGAGACGGCGTTCGACCTCCTCCGGGCTGAGAAATGTTTCGCGCAGGGTCGACCGCACCAGGACCGCCAACCCTCCGGCCGCCAAACCGACCAGCAGGCCGATTCCAACGAAGAGCAGCGGCGGATTGCTGCGCCGGGCGGGCGGCTGGGGCGCCTGAATGATGCGGACATTGGTGCTGCTGGCGGTATCGACCTGATTCTGCTCGATCTGGGCCTGTTCGAGTTCGCGCGAGAAGCGTTTGAAGCTTTCGACCAATAGATCGCGGTCGATCTCCATCCGCCGGAGCTGGCTGGCCACCGAAATCAGATATTGCAGATGATCTGCGGTCTCGGCGCCCTGGCCTTCCAGAGTCTGTTTCCGGGCCAGTTCGCCGGCAACGTCGGAACTGAGCCGCATGATTCGGTCTTGCACCGTGTCGTAATAGCTGTTGTGACCGGTCCGCACCGCACTGGCCAGAGTGGGCACCACCCCCTCGATCGCCGTTTTGACGTCGGTAATCTGCTGATCCATCTGCTGGACGAACGGGGCGCCCTCAAGATAGCGCGCAGCCAGATCGGCGCGACGGCTCTGAAGTTGCAGCAAGGTCAACTGCATCGTGTCGACGGCGCGGGCGGTCTCGCTGTTATCTTCATAGAGTTTGATCGTCGCGGGAACCGAACGCGCCTCCTGGCGCAAGGTTTCCAGCGTGCTGGCATCCTGGGCGTAGGAACTGGCATTTTCCAGGGTGCGTTGACGCAATAGGGCCTGAAGCGCGACCGCGCTATTGATCTGGGAATCGATATTGACGACGTTATGAGCCCGCTGGAAGGCGATCAACTGAGCATTGGCCGTATCCAGCTGCGCCCGAACCTTGTCACGCTGGGTGGCCAGGAACTCGACCCGCCCCATCGAAAACACCCCGGCGCGCTGACGGAAATACTGGTCGATCAGCTTTTGCAGCGTATCGGCCGCCTGTTGCGGCGAGGAATCGACATAAGACAGGTCGATAACATTGGCCCCTTCGACCTTCTCGATATGAAACCGGGTCTCAAACCGGCGCATCGCTTTATCCAGGGTCTCGGGATCAGCCTGCGGCCCGAGCTGGGCGGCAACGATGCTGCGATGCAATTCGTGGCTCGATAGAATCTGCGCCTCGACATTGACCACTTGGGCCGGATCGAACATCGGCGCGGCCCGGTTGGTCAGCCGGTCGAGCTGCATATCGTAATAGCCAGCATACAGAGTCAGTAAACGGGCCTCAGCCCGATAGGTCGGCGGCACCAGAACCGCGACCGCCGCCCCAAGAGCGAGGAAGGCCAGAACGACCCAAATCGCTGTCCAGCGATAATAAAAAAACGTATTAAGGACGTCCCGAGACGAGACCTGCTGCGCGAGAGTGGTCTTTCTGGGTTTGGCTGAACTCTTGAGGGGAGACGGCATGATCGGTCCGTTGTGATACCGCGCGCGGAGACGATGGAGCTTGGCTCCCAACCCCTGAGGGAAGATTGGCCAGCCGGAAAGCCGGATTTCAGCAAAGGATTATTCGGCACTGTGACCCAAGCCGGAAGGGGACGCAATCCCCGATCGTGTCCCGACAAAACGGTTCCGGCGCGGTGGAGGGAAAAAGGTGGAAGAGACCTTCTGGCAAACGATCACTGATTTTGGCGACAGCGCGGTAACCCTCCCCCTCATTGTGGTGGTTGCCCTCCTCCTCGCCGGAAAGGGGGAAGGCCGGGCGGCGGCTCGGCTGCTGCTGCCCGCCGGCCTCTGCGGAGCGGCCACCGGCGGCTTAAAGCTGTTGCTCGGATCCTGTGGCGGGGCCATCACCGGTGTCGCGCAAATCAGCCCGAGCGGCCATGTCGCCATGAGCGGGACCGTCTATGGGACACTCGCGCTGCTGCTGGCCGCCCCCTTGTCACGGCCGGAGCGTTGGCTGTGTGCTGTGACGACCCTCACCCTGGTCGGCTTGATCGCCGTCTCGCGCGTGCTGTTGCAGGCCCATTCCGTGACAGAAGTTGTCGCCGGCCTCGCCCTCGCCTGCCCCTCGGTTGCCCTCTACGCGGCCATGATCCGCTATCCCCCCCCGCCCCGCCTTGACATGCGCTGGCTGCTGGCCGGCGGGATCGTCACCCTGCTGATCACCCACGGCACAAACTGGCGGATCGAAATCTACCTGCGCTCGCTGGCCCAACACCTTCGAGATATCCTTCCCGGCTGCTGGTAAAAAAGGGGGTCCGGGGCATCGCCCCGGGCGGGTTTGGGCGGCAGCCCAACAAAGATCACCCTCCCCGCTCCAGCCGAACCCCCCCCAGCTTTTCGCGCAAACATCGGCGCAGCAAAACATAATCCTTGTCGCCGTCATTGCGAGCCCGCTGGTCGCATTCCTGCTGGATCTCATCCGGGGTGCCGAGCCAGATCCGGCGCACCGCGTCGAAAGCATCATTCTGGGCGCGCAAACAGAGCTGCTCACTCTCAATCGAGACCCCCTCTGAGGTGGTGGCAAGACGATGGCAAACCCCGTTGATGTCATAACGCGGCGGCCGGGCCTCGGCCAAAGCGGCAACCGGCACTCCCACCATCAGCAGCAGAATCACCCCCTTTTCCAGCATCGCAACTCCCTCCCCAGATCGCGCCAGGGCGCCACCCCAAGCCGATGCCAAGCCGCCAAGGCCGCCCCTCCGCCCGCCGCCGCCAAAGCCAGAGCGGTCGCCAACGCCGCCCCCTCGGCCCCCCAGCGCGGCGCGAGCAACGCCACCCCAACGGTGGCCAGCACAATGGTCAAGGCATTGATCTTGCGCAGACTGGCTTCCTGCCCGGCCATCCCCAGCAATTCCGGTAAAGCCGTGCAGGCCGCAGCCGCCAGCTGACCCAAAGCGAGCAACCGCAGCACCGAGGCCGCCTGCTCAAAGCCGGGACCGAATAGCCCCAACAGCGGCACCGGCAAAGCCAGCATCGCCAGCAGAACCGGCAGAGCCAAAGCGAAGCCAAGCCCACTGCTCAAAGCGGCGGCGCGGCGGAGTCCGGGACGGTCGCCCTGATCCTGAAGCGCGGCAAAACGAGGCGAAGCCATCGCTGCCACCCCACTGATCACGATATTGGCCAACAAGGCAATCCGCCACGCCAGAGCGAAACACCCCACGGCCGCACTGTCGGCGACCAAACCGAGGATCAGAACCGGAGCACTGGTCAAAGTCAGTTGCGCCAGTTCGAGCGTGAACAGGGACAGCCCCGGCCACAGCAACGGGGGCAGCGGCCCGGCAAACAGCGTGGGGGCTTGGCGCGGAAAGACCCGGACCAGACAAATCAGACCCACCAGCATCGCGACGGTAAAGCAGAGAGCGATCAGTTTCAGAGCCATCGGCACCGCCAGCCCGAGCAACGGTGCGGTAAGACAAAACAGGGCCGGCCACAGCCAGGAATAAATCATCTGGCTCAGGCCGACCCGGCGCACCCCCGCCAGGGCTCCGGCAATCACCGCACCGAGATTCTGCGGCAGAATCGCCAAGGCCCCCAACGCCAGCGCCTCCCCCAGCTCAGGGCGGCCAAGACCGAACCGGGCCAAGGGCTCCGCGACAAAGATCAGCGCCAGAGATAGCCCCCCAGACAACAGCCCCACCAGGGCAAAGGCGCGAAAAATCAGCCGGCGGGCCAGTCCGATCCGTCCGGCGCCGATGGCAATCGCCACTTCGCGGATCAGAGCCCGGTCGATCCCCAGCCGACCAAATCCGGCCAGAGCAACCATCAGACTGAACGCGATGTAGAAATCACCGGCCCCTCTCATGCCGAGACCGGCGGCAATCAGCAGATGGAAACCATAGCGGCTGGGGAGGTCGAGCAGGCGTGAGGCGAGCGCCGGCACCGCCGCCCGCAGCAGACGACGCCGGACCCCCGAGGGGCTGATTGCGGAGGAAAGCGCGCCCTCCTCCCGCGAGATTGGTATCGGCGCGTTCAAGGCTTCCCCTCCTTTCGCATCGTCAGACCGGCGGCGCGCAGGACGAACAGGGTCACGCTCTGGGCCGGCAGTTCGGTTGTGATGAGTCCCCCGGCATAAGACACCGGAGAGAGAGCCTCCAGCCGGCCCGCGGCGAGGCGGTAGCTTTCGACCGTGCCGGTTGCGGCAAAACCGGCAAGAATCAGCCGGGCCGAAGCGGGGCGATCGAGCTGTTTGTTGATCGCCACAACCGTCAGCGCCCCGTCACGGGAGCGTCGGGCGGCGAAAGCGGCGAGCGTGTCCGGATCGGGCCCCTGGACCGCGACACTGCGGTCACCGAAGGTCGAGCCTTTGCCGTCATAATTACGGTAGAGCTTGAAGGCCAGATAGGTCGGGCTGCCCGGGGCCGGAGCGGCCCAACGGGCGGCGATGTCGAGTCCCTCGCGGCCAAAAATCCCGAGCAGGTCGGCCTGAGCGGTAGCCCCATTCATCGTCTGCTCCGCGCCCCAATTATATTCAGTCAGAGCGATCGGCGTGCCCGGATGATAATAGGTGTCGACCCACTGCCGCAGACGCGGGATCAGCGCCACCGTGTCATTGATCCAGGTCGGATTGCGATACGCCTGATCCCACAAATCGCGGGTCGAACGATTGCGCCGACGCTGCATCTCGGGCGACAGATCCTCGCCGCTCTCGCGATATTCACCGCCCTGCGGGTAATAATGAACACTGACCACATCGACCGGCCGCCCTGCCGCTTTCCATTGCGTCAAAAGCCAGGGCAGATAGTCCAGGCCTCCGGTCTGCTGGGTCCGGTCGGGGGCATGGTCAAAGCCATGTCGGTCGGCGTATTGCTGATCGAAGCCGCTGTAACGGTAACCGGTCCAGCCCCATTCCTCCGGGGCAACCACCAGCGCCCCAGGATCAATCGCCTTGATCATCGCCGCATAGGTCTTGACCTTGTCGGCGATGTCGCGGGCATGAGCCCCAACCGGATGAACATCGCGATGGATCCCGTGCCAGAAGCTCGGCTCATTATCGAGAATGTAATAGCGTAATCCGCCCCGGCTGGCCCCGCCCCCTTTCGCCACCAACGCCCGGACCCACTCCGCCTGATTGTCCGGCCCGTCCGGTTGGGCGGCATCATTGGGGTCGTTGTTGTTGATCGGGGCGCCGTCGATCCGGATCCCATTGCCGGCGCTGGTGAAGCCGTCGAGATCGGTCTGTTGTTGCAACCCATATTTGCCGATCGAAAAACTCGCCAGCGGCTTGCGGCCGGAATCCAGACGCGCCACCCAGCCAATCATCGGAACGGTCAGCATCGGTTCGGCCCCACCGGCCTTGGTCAGGGTGAGAAAGCCCTCGCCATGCTGATCGAAGATCTCCTCGGAACAAGGCAGACTCTCGAAGAACCAATCCTTGCCGGCGTTGCGGGCGTTGATCCGCCAATTATAGAGCGAGGCACTGTTCCCGCCCGAGCGATTGAGCGGCAGGTTGAGGTCGCGCAGGGTGGCGGTTGGCGCGAAAGACACCCCGTAAATCAGGGGACTGATCGACCGGCCCTCGTGGCTGGCATCGATCGTGATTTCGACCGGAGCCAGCTCACTCCGCGCCGGGAAAGCAGCCAGGATCAAGGGCAGGACGGCGAGGAGCCGGACCAGGGAGCGGACGGCGGCGATCATCAACGGGTCTCCCGCTCGGTGGACTCAAGGCCGGCCTCAGCCTCATCTTCGAGATGGCAGTGCCAGACATAGGCAAAAATCGCGAGAATCACCGCCGTTTCTCCGGGAGAAAGAGTCGGTGGATAGAGATTCGAGATCAGCAGGACATAGACGATGTAATCAAACAAGGCGCCCAAAAAAATGCTGTCGTGCAGAGCGCGGATCCGACGATAGAAAAATAAGCCTCTGACCTGGTAAATAACAACAAGAACAGTGCCAATGATGCCATATTCGAACAGAATCCCCAGCCATGTAATATCCGCCAGAAAAAAGAAATGGTCGAAATAACTAAACAGAGAATCGGTACTGACCGGACTGATCGTTCCGACCCCGAAGATCCAACGGATCGGATCAAGGCCGAGGAATCCCAGAGCCGTGACGATGGTTCTCCAGCGCACGTCGAAGCCGGAGGTCGAATCCGTGCTGAACATCGTGCCGAGATAGCCGAAGGAGAACAGGCCGATCAGAGCGGCGGGGGCCAGCAGGATCAGGCCGAGACGCTGGCGCGGGCTGGCGAATAGAAAGGCGTTGATCACGAAGACCCCGGCCATCCCGACCACCATCGCCCGGGTTTTGACGACGGTCAGAGTCAGCAGAAAGCCAACGGCAGCGCCGAACAGCCAGCGCCAGCGCCGGGTGGTGAGGAAGCCGCGATACCAGAATAAAGTGGCGATAATCGCAAAATACATCGGCATGCGGATCCGTTCACCGCGACCATCGAGCGAGAACAGGGGCGATGAGCCGAAGGCATATTGGCTGCTGTACCAGGAATGCGGCACCAAGGCCCAGAGCAGCACCAATAAGATCAGGGTGACACTGCCGCAGATGAGGAAGGCCCGCTCCAGTTCCTCCAGGGTCGGACGCAATTTGACCAGCAGACCGAGAAAGGAGAAAAAATAGAGCATGGGCAGGAGCTTGACCTGGGCGGTCAGGCCGAGGAAGAAGTCCTGGTTGAAATAGAAGATCGCGGCGAAGCTCGGGACCACGCTCATCCAGAGGAAGGTGAACAGAACCTGACCGATCATTGGCAAATTCGGCGCGGCGCGCAGGAAGATCACCAGCGGCAACGACACCAGCGGGAAAGCCTTCGAGGCCGCCCAGAGCGGCGGCAGGCCCTTCATGTAATGGAAAAACTGCCCGAACAGCGGCAGGAGCAACAGCAACAATGTGAGATGTCGCCCTCGGATCAGGGGGGCGGGCTCTGTCTCCGCGTCTGAATCGTGAGGTCTGGCCTGGACCGTTTCGACCAACATTCGCGCCCGCCTCTAGTGTCGTCGCTTCTTCCGTATCATTGCCCTGTTCCTCCTAAATTTTTGCTGAAGGTGTAGGTCACTCCGCGATTAAACGGAATGGTCTTGTTCAGATATTGATCAACCCACTGATCGATTGCAGCGATCGCGGTTCTTGGGACAAAGACGGTGTCCTGGGGTTGCAAGGCAATGGCTTGATTGGGGTCGCCGCTTTCGGTGAGGGCATCGAGATTGACGAGGCGGAGCATCGGGCGTCCGTCCGGCCCGGTACGGATCACCACCACTTCGTCGGTGCGTGCGGTTTCAAGCGGGCCACCGGCGGAACTGATCGCCTGCAACGGGTCCATCCGGTTGCGGAGAGGAATCACCCCCGGCTGCCGGACTTCTCCGCCGACGTAGATGACCGGGGCATATTGGCGGATGTTGACGGAGGGCTGGCTGTTGCGGGCAATCCGGCGTTCGACCAGGGCTTGGTCGATGTTCGCCTCGATTTCCGGCACGGTTTTGCCGCCGGCGGGGATGCTGCCGATCACGGGCATGGTGAAGCGGCCGTCGGGTCCGACCGAGGCCTCGAAATTCAGTTCCGGGTTATAGGGCAGCACCACCGACAGGATGTCGCCCGGTCCCACTTGGTAGGTGGGCACCGCGTCGCCGATCAGTCGGAACGAGGTTGAACCGGGGGAGGAGACGCGGCTGGGGCCGCATGCGGTCAGTCCGGCCGCCAGAGTGGCCACGAGGAAGAGGAGTGCCAGACGCATGCCGATCTCCGTTATGATCATAGCGGGCTCCCGCCCGCACCCGGCTGGGGCGATGCCCCAGACCCCCTTTATTTTTTTAGGGGGGGAGCGGCAGCGCCGCACGTTACGGCGAGTCCCTGGTCGAGAGGGGTCCAGCGCAAGCCAAGATCCCGTTCCGCCGCGCTGGAATCGAGGTGGATTTCCTGGCGCCACAAGCGCGCCAGGGCGGGAGAAATGACGGGGGGCAAGCGAGTGGGATCCCATCCGGCCCGGGTCACAAGCCGTTCCAGGATTTTCAGCGGCGGCGCCAGCAGATTGGTTTCGGTCCACAGTCTACGTTCGGAACGGCGGGCCAGGGGGACAGCACCGAGCACCTTGGCAAAGCGGAAGAAATATTCGTTCCAGTCGGGTGGATCGGCCATCGCCAGATTGAAGATAGCCCCTTCGATTGTGGGGCGGGTCAAGGCGGCCAGGGTTGCCGCCACCACATCGTCAATCAGGACGAGATTGGCAATGCCGTCACCACCCGCCCCGAGATCGCCAATCCGGCGGGCGCGCAGCAGGCGGGCAATCCGCTCGCTCCATTGTCTCCCGCCCGGGCCATAGACACAGCCGGGGCGGAAGATCACCGCACGCGGATAGCGGCGGGTTCGCGTTTCAATCGCCACTTTAGCGGCGGCGTACAAACTCAGGCAGCCATCAAGCGGGGCGGATTCATCGATCCGGCCTTCGACCGGGCCATAGACCGACATCGAACTGAACTGGATCAGCAACGGCGGAACAGGGCGGGCGGTGGCCGCCGCCACCAAAGCTTCGGTAGCGGCGACCATCGTTGCCGGAGGGGCGACAATCGCGTTCACCACCGCGTCGATTCCGTCCAGGGCGGCAGCCAGAGCGGCGGGGCGGGCGGCGTCGAGGCGCAGCCCGCTGCCATGGCGGCTGGCCGCGATCGGTTCGGCCCAGTCGGTGGCCGCCAGAGCGGCCACGATCCGGCTGCCGATAAAGCCGTTACCGCCAAGGACCAGGATACGGCGGGTCATGCCGGGGCTCCGCTACGGTCGCGCAGATGCTGGGCCAGACGCAGGCCCAGGGCCACCGCCGTCAGGGTTGGGTTGGCCTGACTGGAGGTCGGAAACACCGCGCAGCCCGCGAGATAGAGGTTATTGAGATCATGAATTTTGCCGTGGCGGTCAACCACCCCCTGGCGGGGCGAATCGCTCATGCGGGCCAAGCCGATATGATGGCCACCATAGGCGCCGTAGCGGATCATTTCGGCTTCGACCTGGGTCGGATCATAATCGAACCGGCCGATGCCGCTGGCGGCGATATCAACCGCGAACAGGGCCAATGTGCGCGCCACGGTATCGACATCGCCCTGGCTATAGCGCCAATCCACCATCAGGCGGGGCAGGCCAAGCGCATCGGTCTCCCGTCCCAGTGTCACCCGGCTGTTCGGGTCAGGCTGCTGTTCGGCGTGGAAATCGAGGCTGAACAGATTGGCCCGTGAACGGATCACGATCGACGGGAATTTGCGCTCGGCCAGGCGGCGGTCGCGCAGCAGATGCAGCATGAAGCCGAGGGTCGCCGGCAGATCACTCACGACATTGCCAAGGTGGCGGGCCTGATCGGTCAGCCCGACCGCCTCGCCGCCATGCAGCCGCTTGCCATATTCATAGGGGATGAAGGCCCGGGCGAGATAAAGCAGCGACAAGGCCCCGTTGCGGTGACGCGGGTCAGTGATGCGGGGATGATGGAGGCGGGCGATCACATTGCCGAGGCCGAGCTGGCGCTGGACATCGGGACGCAGGGCGATCCGCCGCCGGCAATAGGTGCCGTCATCGGCGACGTCATAGCCATTCCAGGCGGAGAAGGCCGGGCCATCAATGCGAAGTTGGCCGATCGTGCCGGCGAGGTGGCACATGTAATAGCGTCCGACCAGATCGTGACCATTGCCGAGTCCGGCTGGCTGCCGGCTGCGGCTAGCCAGCAGCAGCCGTGCCGTTTCCAGACCGCCGGTTGCCAGAACATAGCGTTCGGCCAGAACCCGGAAGGCCCCGTCCCGCAAGGTTCGCACGTCCAGACTACGGACGCGATCCCCATCGGCCGCCAGATCGATCCCAACCACATTGGCATGCAGCACCAGCCGCAGGTTGGCCGCTTTTTCCAGGCGATGCCGGTAACGACGGCCGAAATCGGTCGGACAACTGAAGCGTTCCAAGGTGTTGGTGGTGAAATGCGGGCTGGCGAAGCCGGGAATCATCGGCCGGCGCGGGCGGTCGAACGCCGTCTCGACGGTATAAGCAAAGGCACCGGCTTCGCACAGTTGGTTGGCTCGGGGGTAGAATGGGGCGAGATCCTCCGGGCCGATTGGCCAGCCGCTATGAGGGATCGCCGGACGGGTCTCGAAATCGATCGGATCCAGGGGCATCGACCGGCCGCCCCAGGTGGTGGTCGAGCCGCCAAGGCGTCGTTCGCGATAGCGGTCGGGGGGGGGATGCCGGCGCGCATCGGCAACGCTGCCCCGGTAGAGCGCCTGCGTGTCGGCCTCGCGGTCGAAGCCGCCGGATTCCAGCAGGATCACCGACAGGCCGGAGGCCGCCAGCTCCAGCGCCATCGCGATGCCGACGGCACCGGCCCCGACCAGACACAAATCGGCGACAAGGTCCTCTCCGGGAGGGAGATCATAAGCGTCCAGGATCATGCGAAATCGACTTAATAGGCGTTGCGATGGATCAGACCGACGAAGGGAGTCATCGCCAGAATGCGCAGATCAAGCAAAATCGACCAATGCTCAATGTACCACAAGTCGTGGTCGACCCGACGGCGAATATGGTCATCCTCTTCAATGCTACCGCGCAGGCCATTGACCTGAGCCCAACCGGTAATGCCAGGGCGGACTCGCAGGCGCGCGTAATAGCGACCGATCATACTGGCAAACTGGCGGTCGTGCGACAAGGCGTGGGGACGCGGGCCGATCACCGACATCTCGCCACGCAGCACATTGAGCAATTGGGGCAGTTCGTCGAGGCTGGTCCGGCGCAGAAAGCGTCCAACCCGGGTGACCCGGGGATCCTCACGGGTGGCCGCCTGGGTTGCTCCATCGGGCTGGCACGCCTCGATCCGCATGGTCCGGAACTTGTAGAGCCAGAAATTTTGGCCGTTGAACCCGCCGCGCTGCTGGCGGAACAACACCGGACCCGGGCTGTCCAGTCGAATCGCCAGCGCGGCCAGCAGGCACAAGGGCACCACCAGAGGGGCAATCAACACCAGCAAGCCAAGATCCTCTACCCGCTTGATCAACCAGTTCCAGCCGTCGAGCGGGCGGTTCATCAGGGTGATCATCGGCAAACCGCCGACAAAAGTCGTACTGGCATTGCGGACCAGCGGGAAGGTTCGGGCCAGACTGTCGAGCCCCTCGGGGCAGATCTGCACCTCAACCGACAGCCCTTGTAACGCCCCAATGATCTGATGCAGGCGCCGTTCGCCGCTCCAGGGCAGCGTCACCACCACGCAATCAACCCGACCATCGCGGATCGCCGCCAGCAGGTCGCTGGAATGACCGGTGATCGACACCCCGACCGCCTGGGCCTGGGGGCGTAACCGTTCGCACCGGTCGTCATACAGCCCCACCACCCGAACCGCATTGTCATGCTGGTCGCGCAGATGGCGGGCCAGCAGCAAACCACTCTGGTCGGCGCCGAGGATTGCGATCCGTGTTGAGAGCCGTCCGTCGCGTTGGGCTCGACGGACCAGATCGACCGTCACCATCCGGACAGCAATGAACCCAAGGACGGCCAGACCGAGCCATAACCCGGCCCAGATTCGCGAGAAATGATCACTGACCTTGAACATGAAGGCTGTGGCCAACACCAGCAGGAACACCAGCAGCCATTGCCCGACCACACGCACGCTCAAGGTCCAGACATTGGTCACCAACCGGGCGGCATAAGCCTGACCGAGATTGAACACCACCAGTCCCAGCATGGTTGCCAGAGAAATAGCCAGCAACTCCCCCTGTTGTAACGGGAGAGTCAGGCCAAAGCGCAACCAATGCGCCGCCAGCCCACTCAACGGAATCAGCGCGAGATCCGCCAGGCGGAGCATGACCAATGTTGCCGCCAACCATCCAAGTTGCTGGAGTTTTTTGACTTCAATTGCGCCAGTCTTCGTCATCTCTCTATCGCCCATGTGAGGGTAGTCGATGTTTTACCGATTGCGCGCAAAATATAAGTCTATCTTAATATTATCTCTGTTGGAAAAGAGCCGCCGGCACCAGCCGGAGGCGAGGACAGCCTGGACCGGCGCTAAGGTGGCGAAAAACGGCCTGATTTTATATAAAATTAGGAATGATAGCCAGCCTTGATGTCCTGGCACATATCCATAGAACCTTGCGCATAATGAAAAAGCCGTTTCAATTCAAGCAGGGGGCCTCAAAAGCCTCTTTGCTCACGCTACGGCTTTTAGGTCATTTTTTCCCATCAATTTTAGTTTTTTAATTGTGTCCCGTTCCCGGGAAAGGAGGCAAAACATTGCGGCGCCGAGTGGAATTTTTATTAATTTTTCTATTTTTTTACTTTAAGTGACTTTTTGATACTAATTGTATTTTCTCATAATAAAAATTATTTAAATTTAAGATTTATAGCCACCTATAAATAAATTTTGGGATGTACACTCTTCTTTTATTCAGGACAATCCCGGCGATGTTAGCGCCTTGGGCCGTCAATCGACTGATTAATTCTTGAGAGACGGGAATACGGGTTGTTTCCGCCTCAATCACGACGACGACCATGTCGGCCGTGGTGCTGATGGTCAAACCATCGAACGAATTAAAAATGGCCGGAGCATCGATCACGGTCAGGCCAATCGTGGCCCGGATCTGGTCCCACAGCGCCGGATAGCCGTTGCGGGGCGCCGGCGTGCCCTGCCCTGGTCCGGCGTCACCAATCCGGCTGACATAAAGCGGCGTGGCACCAATCCGGTGCAGAGTGACCGTACTCCGATTCAGCGGTCGCGGCAGAGTCTGGTCGGTGAAACGCAGCAACAGCGACGGATCAAAGCCGAGATCAATCGCCGCTCCAGGCTGCTCGCCCACTCGGCCTTTGGCCGCGATCTGATAAAAATGGTCGTAATGGCTCGGATTAAGCCAATCGAGGTCGAGCAGCAACACCGGACGGTCGCTGTTTTGGGCCGCAACGCGGGCAAAATCGCGCGCGATGGTCGAGGTTCCTTCGCCGCGACGCGCCGAGATGAAAGCAATGACCGCACCACGATCCCGGGCATGAAGGGTGCCGGCCAGAGTACTGAACAGACGTTTCGCGTCATTGATCAGCGAGACATTGGTGTCGCCAGGAGCAGGGGAAGCGGCTGGGGCGGCAGGAGGCTCCGGTGGGGGCGGCGTTTGGGGGGGAGGCGCAGGACGCTCCGTCGCGAGGCTGTCAATCGCTTCGCTCAGACCGGGCGCGGAAAGAGTAGCGCGCCCGGAGGCGTTATTCGGCAAGGCGCTGGGATCAGCCAGACGGGTGAAGATGTCCTCGGGAGGCACGCCGGAGTCAAGCAGGGCCTTGATCCGCAAACGCAGAGCCGGAGGCAGAGCGGCGGAGGGAGGAATCAGCGTCACGGGGCGCTACGTCCCGGCTGGGGATCGGATCCGCCGCCGAGAACGGAAGCGGTCGCGGGTAGTGACGGATCGAGGGGGGGCTCCGGGAGAACGTCTGTCGCAGGAATCCGGGGAAGGGCAGACGGAATCGGCAGGGTCAAAGAGAAAGAACCTTCTGTCGGTTTCAGCATCGTCGGGGGGCGGTCGAACAGAGGTCCGATCGCGGCGAAAGGAAGCCGCTTGCTCTGCCACAACGCCAGCCCGCCCAATCCAACCAGGAGCAGCACCACCAACCCCACCCCTCCCCAGACTCTTGCCCCAGGGCGACGGAAACGGCGAGTGGGAAGGACCGGTTCAGGCGGAGCGATCCCCAGCGACGGAGAGGGAACGGGGGGGATCTCGGCCTCAGGGGGCGGCGGCCGGGATGACGGCGGTGGATGCGGGAGCGCAACCACAGGAGGGATAGTCGGCACCGCCAGAGCCGGCAGGGCCGAGCGGAGCAATCGCTGATCGCGAATCAGGGCGAGGGTGACGCGAAGATAGGCGGTTGCGCCAGGCGTTTCCGGCGCTTCAGCCAGCAGGATCTGCCCATTGGCCACCAAGGTCTCGTTATAAGGATCAAACGGGATCGGGGTGGCATAGACCCGGTCGCCATGGTCCTGGCGAATCTGCTCAATGACCCGGCGGATTGTGGCATCCCCCAGGTCAGCCATGGTGATCAGGATCCTCGGTGGGGATTCGGGACGCCCAACCCGGCAGGCGGCGATAATCTCCAGGGTCTTTTCCAACCCCTCGCGAGCGAAAGTGGTCGGCTGGACCGGCACCAGAATCAAATCGGCCGCCGCGATCGCATTCACCGCGATCACCCCAAGCGCGGGGGGGCAATCGATCAGCATCGTATCGCAACGGCGGGTTTCCCCGATGCGGGCGCGCAGCCGTTCCGGGGCGAGACCGATCACTTCCGGCTCCACTTCGGCGAGATGGAGCTGCGCTGTGGCCGGAACCACCCACACTCCCGCCTGGGCGGTGGGATAGAGCGCCTCATCGACCGGGCAACGGCCGGTCATCACTTCATAAGTGCCAATCCGGGCGGCACTGGCGCCAAGAGCGCGGGTAGCGGTGGCAAGAGAATCGAAATCAACCACCGCGACGGTTTGACCGGCTGCCGCCAGACCAACCGCAAGATTGACGCAGGTGGTGGTCTTTGCCACCCCGCCCTTGTGATTGCAGACGGCAACCAGGAACGGCCCCGCCGACCGGGAGGAAACGGTCGCCGGAAACGGGACTGACGGCGCCGACGGTGGAGGGGGGGCACTCGGCGGCAAAAGGGTCATGGTGACAGCATGTTACCCAACAAACGGTGGCGGATGACGGACCTCGTCGCCATGTTGGTTCGCAGCCAGAAACAGCGGTGAGAGCGTTACCTCCCGTTCCTGCTCCAGGCAGCGACAATCATGGCATGTCATTCAACGGATCAGGAAACGATTTTATCGCAAAAAATGCGATAATTTTATCGATAAGGACACGATTCTCGCGGGAATTAGTACAGATTCGGAGTGATCTATTCGGGGGATCATCGCCCTACGGTTTTACGATAGAGACAAGCTTCCCATGATCCGGAGCGATGCCCCCCGGGGAGGGCTGTTTCAGGCGACCGAGACCCGGGGGCGAAGCATCATCTTGTAATCCAGGGTCTCATTCTTGAGATGGTCGTACAAACTCCCATCGATAATCCGGTAGATTTCAAGACAGATCTGCTGAGCCTGCTTCAAGGTGCGGATCCTCGGCACCACCTTCTTGCAGAGATCGACGTAAGCCAACAACAAGGCGCTGTGGGTGGCGCGATGGGATTCCGCCGCCAATCCCTGGGCGGTGAAAAAAGCATCCTCCGCCGTGAATGCAGCCTTCATCCCGAGAAAGATCAGACCGGTTCGCTCGGCAATCATCGCCTGATCGAGCAAGGGATCGTCGAGAATCCGAAAGAATTCCGCCATTGCTTCGAGCAGATTACGACGGGCGAGATCAACCGGTTCGATGCCGGTTTCCAACGACATGTTCCAGCGAAACATCAGCTCTCCGCCTTGTCTTTCAGGTCGATCTGACCCGGTTGACCTAAAATATCAGGCCATTGGCCAAGGTCAAACCGTCCAATCGGTTTAGATCCCGGGGCAAGGATGCGCCTGCGCGCTTCCGCTCGGCAAGAGTGGCGTAAAAAAGGGGGGGTCCGGGGCTTCGCCCCGGCCGGGTGCGGGCGGGAGCCCGCTAACCTGCGACCCGAGGATGTTGTTGGATCGCCAGTAACAGACCGGGATCGCCGGCAAAGGCATGAGCCCCGAAATGGGTCAGCCGACTGCGGGTGTCGGCCCAAATTTCGCCGCCGAGATCGCGCCAACGCTTGCAGAACGCATAATCCTCGCTGAGATAAATTCCGCTGTCAGGATCAATTAGTGGATCAAACAAGGCATATCCCGACGTATCGACCGCTTCATCCCGGCTGGTGCGAACATCGCTGGTGGCAAAACGCAATTCCGGATGAGCCGCAATCATCCGGGTGATCACCTCACGCTGAATCAGCAGAAACCCCCCGCCGAGCGCCCGGACCCGGATCATCTGCCCCTCGGTCGGAGCGGGACGCTGGTCGAGAAATTCGACCACATAATTCAGCGCGGCGGATTCGAGATCGGGAACCCGGTCACGGGCGAGTTCGCCGATCAGCGACCAGTTCAGTTTCTTCAGCGGATAAAGCGCCCCGCAAAACGGCTTATCGGCACCAAGCAGAGTGAAGATCTGATCCGGTTCGAAACCGATATCGGCATCAATGAACAACAGGTGAGTCGCCTCGGCGACCTCTAGAAAACGTTGCACCAGCAGACTGCGCGCCCGGGGAATCAAGGCATCCCCGCCGAGCAAACTGACCGACAAGGTCACGCCCCGATCCAGACAGGCCCGCTGCAATTTGATCAAAGACAAGGTGAAATAGGTGCTGACCTGCCCGCCAAAACACGGGGTGGCGAGAAACAGATGCGTCCCGGAGATTCCCGTCACTTTGCCACCAACGCGGTTAGGGCCTCTGTCACCGCAGCCAGAGGGTCGGCCCATTTGCCACGCCGGACCTGACGGAACAGACGCAGAGTCGGATACCACGGACTGTCCCTTCGTCCCAACCGCCAGCGCCAGTCCGGCGCGAACGGGGTGAGCAGCCACGTCGGTTTTCCCAGCGCCGCCGCGAGATGAAGCACGGCGGTATCCGCCGAGATCACCAGATCAAGCCCGGCGATCACCGCCGCCGTGGTGGCGAAATCGGTCAGACGCCCAGACAGATCGGTGATCGTCGCGCCCGCTTGGGCAAGCTGTTGATGATCGCCGGGACGCAACTGGCGTTGCAACGCAAAACGGCGCAGACCAGGAACCGCCGTAGCGGCGAGCAAGGCCGCCAGTGGGACCGATCGCTGAGCGTCAGCAGGATGACGCGGGCTCCCCGCCCAGACCACCCCAACCGCCAAACCGGGACCCGCCAGCTCGGCCGCCCAGCGCGCCGCCTCGGCCGGATCGGGGGCGAGATACGGGATCGGGGCCGGAATCGAGGCTTCGCGATCGACGAACAGGCCGGGCAGACTCATCAGCGGGATCTGGACATCAAACGGCGGCAGAGGCTCGCCCAGGGCCAGCACCTGGGCCGGTTCGGCGAGGCGGCGGCACAGCCGGAGCAGCGGTGGCGGGACTTCGAGCAGAATCCGCCCGCCAGCGGCCGCCACCTGGGGCAGGAAACGCAGGGCAAAGATCATGTCGCCCAATCCCTGCTCGGCATGCACCAGCAGGGTCCGGCCCGGAATGGCACTCCCGTCCCAGCGCGGGCGACTGAAGGCCGGACGGTGCAGCACCGGGGTGGGGGTGCGCAAGCGGGCTTCGTAAAGCGGCCAAGCGGTGGCGAAATCCCCCTTGAGCAAGGCGATCTGCGACAGATTGAAGCAGGCTTCGGGGCGATCCGGCTCACGCGCCAGTGCGGCCTGAAGGCAGGCCTCGGCCCGATCAAGCTGGCCGAGGTCGCGCCACGACACGGCGAGATTGACCAGGGCGTTCCAGAATCCCGGCTGGATCTCCAGCGCCCGCTGATAAGCAACAATCGAGTCCTCGATCGCGTCGCGCTTACGCAGGCTGTTGCCGAGATTGAACTGGGCGGAAGCGAGATCAGGACGCACCACCAGAGCCGCGCGGAAGCTGGCTTCCGCTTCGCTTTCAGCGCCCCGTCGGCTTAAGGCGGTGCCGAGTTCATTGTGGGCCAGGGCGTGGCGGGGATTGATGGCCAATTCGCGCCGCAACGCCGCTTCGGCCTCGGCAAAATGGCCTTGAGCGTCGTGGCAGAGGGCGAGATTGAACTGGATCTCGGGCAGATCGGGCGCAAGTTGGGCCACCGTTTCCAGCAGGGCCACCGCTTCATCATGGCGGCCGCGGCGCCGGGCAACAAAGCCGAGAGTCATCAGTCCGGTCAGGTTGGATTCGTTCTGATTCAACAGCCGGCGGGCGCTGTCCTGGGCCTGATCGAGCTTGTCGGTTTCAAGACTGAGCGCGGCGAACAGGGCCAGGGCTTCCGGGTCATCCGGGGCGTGGGTCAGCACCATCCGGCACAGACGTTCCGCATCCTCGCGGCGGTTTTGACTGCGCAGGGCGAGCGCAGCAGCCAGGACTTTCTTCGGGAGCGACGGGTCGAGGGGGGGAGTGTCCATAAGGCTTCCACGCGACAGAGGGCGCAACGATGACGCCGGATCACAGCCTAGCGAGCATAGCTTTATTTTTCGTTTCCGGGGCTGCCGCCCCGCACCCCGCTTGGGGGGATATCCCCCCAAACCCCCTTTATTTTCAAAAAGAAGGGGGGTCCGGGGCCTCGCCCCGGCCGGGGTCGGGCGGGAGCCCGAAAGAGTCGAAAGCCTTGACAAAATCGAGGCCCCTCGCCTAATCCTTCTTTACAGAACGCGTTCAATGAACACGTTCTTGATTCTCGGAGCGATGACATGCCCAGGCTTCCCTTGAGCGAACAGGAGCGCGCGCAAACCCGTGCCCGCATTCTCGCCGCAGCGCGCGATCTGGTCGAAAAGCTTGGGGTGGAACGGCTCTCGATGCGGGCCATCGGCGCCAAAGTCGGACTGACCGCCTCGGCGCTTTATGCCTATTTTCCGGCCAAACAGGATCTGTTACGGGCGCTGTGGCAGGGAGCGATTGATGATCTCGACGCCTGTTTCCGGGCCTTGTCGGCAGCAGAACCCGATCCCCTGGCGGCATTAACCTCTCTCGGCCGGGCCTATACCGCTTTTGCGCTGGAAGATCCGGCCCGGTTCCGGTTGCTGTTTTTCACCCTGGCCCCGCCCGGAGCCATTGATGATGAGACCGGCGTGCCAGCTCAGACCCGAGTCGGTTACGTCATTGTCCGCGAACGGGTAGTCGAGGCGATCGAGCGCGGATTGCTGCGGTCTGACGACCCGGATCTGCTGAGTCAGATCCTGTGGTCGGCCCTGCATGGGGTGGTCGCCCTGATCAACGCCCCAACCGATTTCCCCTTTCAGCCGCCGGATTTACTGGTCGAAACGATGCTGGACACCGTGCTGCGCGGTTTGGTCCGTCTTCCCCCGTCAGGAGAGTTGCCATGATGGCTCCCCTTTGTTTTCTGCGCCGGAGGTCGGGATTCGTCGCCGCCGGGATCGTGCTGGCCCTGCTCGCCGGCTGCGACAAGCCGCGTCCTCCGGCGGAACCGGGAATTCGTCCGGTGCGGGCCGAATCCGCACGGATCGTGTCTCTGCGCGATTTTCCGGCGCTGGTCGGCGAAGTGCGGCCGCATTTCGAAACGGATCTCGGCTTCCGGGTCGGGGGCCGGGTCACATGGCGGTTAGCCCGGATCGGGACCGCCGTCCGGCGCGGCGACGTGGTGGCTCGGCTCGACGAGCAGGATCAGCGCAATCAGCGGGTGACAAACCAAGCCGATCTGGCCTCGGCGCGGGCCAGTCTCGCTCAGGCCGAGGCCGAAGAACAACGACAGGCCATTCTCCGGCGCGAAGGCTGGGCGACCCAGGCCCGCTATGAAACTGCCTTGCAGACCCGCGACAGTGCCGCCGCCAGCGTGCGCGCCGCAGAGGCCCGCCTCAAGCTGGCGGAAGACCAACTGAGCTATACCGAGCTGCGGGCCCCGGCTGACGGGGTGATCACGGCGCTCGGGGCCGAAGCCGGCCAGGTGGTCACCGCCGGCCAGATGGTGCTGCGGCTGGCCCGGCTCGATCATAAAGACGCGGTGTTCGCGGTGGCGGAAAACCGTCTGGCCGCTCTGCCGCCGGCGGCCAAAGTCGAGATCGCCTTGCTTGATGCTCCAGAGATTCGCAGCAACGGCACCATCACCGAGATTGCCCCCAGCGCCGATCCCGCGACCCGGACTTACACCATCAAGATCGCGTTGCCCGATGAGGCTAAAGCTTTCCGTTTCGGCATGTCGGTGGTTGGGCAGGTCCAGACCGAGACACGACCGATGATCGCGCTGCCGACTTCGGCCCTGTTCCAGCGTGAGGGTCAGCCGGCGGTCTGGGTGCTCGATCCGGCAACCCAGACGGTTGCCCTGAGTCCGGTTGGGGAGGTCAGGCTCGAATCCGACCGGGTCCTGATCGGGAGCGGGTTGACCGAAGGGACACTGGTCGTCACCGCCGGAGTCCAGACCCTGGTCCCAGGACAACGGGTTCGTCTGCTGGCGGAGAGCGCGAAATGAGCGGCCTGAATCTGTCCGACTGGGCGCTGCGGCACCGTTCGCTGACGATCTATCTGATGATGGTCTGCGCCTTGGCCGGCACTCTGGCCTTTTTCGAACTCGGCCGCGATGAGGATCCGCCCTTCACCATCAAAACGATGGTGGTGAAGACCCAATGGCCAGGAGCGACGATTGAGGAGACGTTGAATCAGGTCACAGATCGGATCGAAAAGAAGCTGGAAGAGATTTCGTCACTCGACAATCTCAAGAGCTACACCACTGCCGGGGAATCGGTGATCTTCGTCACTCTGAAGGACAACACCCCGCCGGATCAAGTGCCGGATCTGTGGTACCAGGTCCGCAAGAAAACCGGGGACATTGCCCAAACTTTGCCGGATGGCGTGCATGGCCCGTTTTTCGACGATGAGTTCGACGACACTTATGGGGTGATCTACGCTTTTTTCGGTGATGGATTCAGCGACCGCGCATTGCGGGATTATGCTGAGGGGGTGCGAACAGCGCTCCTCCGACTCCCTGACATCGGCAAAATCACCCTGATCGGGACGCGCGAGGAGCGGATCACCCTCTCTTTCTCAACCCGCAAGCTGGCTAATCTCGGGGTGACCCGCGATCAGATTCTCGCCGCTCTGTCGCGTCAGAATGCCGTGGCGCCGGCCGGGACAATCGATACTGGGGCGGAAAAAATCCTGCTGCGGGTCAGCGGCGGCTTTGCCTCGGGCGAGGATGTGGCCGGGCTCAGTCTGCGCATTGGCGATCGCTTTCTCCGCCTCGCCGATGTGGCCGAGATCGACCATGGGTATGCCGATCCGCCCGGCCCGACCTACCGGGTCAATGGGAAGCCGGCGATCGGTCTGGCGATATCGATGGCCAAGGGCGGGAATAACCTTGCTCTCGGCGAGGCGATCTCTCAGCGGATGGCCGAACTCGAACGCGACCGGCCGATTGGAATCGAGGCGATTCAGGTCGCCAATCAGCCTGAAGTGGTGCGGGCCTCGGTTGACGGCTTCGTCAAATCACTGATCGAGGCGGTGGTGATCGTGCTGGTGGTCAGCTTCCTCAGTCTCGGCCTGCGCGCCGGGACGGTGGTGGCTTTGTCGATTCCCCTGGTGTTGCTGGCGGTCTTCGTGGCGATGGATTTGTGCGGGATCGGGTTGCATCGCGTTTCACTCGGCGCCCTGATCATCGCTTTGGGTCTGTTGGTCGATGACGCGATGATCACCACCGAAATGATGGTTCGCAAACGCGAGGAAGGATTAACGCCGCATGCAGCGGCCACTTTTGCTTATACCTCGACCGCCTTTCCGATGCTGACCGGGACTTTGGTGACGGTGATCGGCTTCCTGCCGGTCGGCTTTGCCCGCAGTTCCTCCGGGGAATATTGTTTTTCCCTCTTCGCGGTGGTCGGGCTGTCTCTGCTGATTTCCTGGCTGGTGGCGGTGGTGTTCTCGCCCTTGATCGGCGTCGGCCTGCTGTCGAAACAGATCGGTCCCGCTCATGAAAGCGGCCTTGGCCACCGGGTCGGACAGGGGTTCCGCGCCGTGCTGCTGGTCTGCCTGAAGCGGCGCTGGTGGGTAATTGCCGGCACGGCGGGGTTGTTCGGGCTGGCTCTGGTCGGGTCGACCCGGCTTCAGCAGCAGTTTTTCCCCCCCTCTGATCGGCCGGAAGTGCTGCTTGATCTGTCCTTGCCGCACAATGCCTCGATCAAAGCCACGGCTCAGGCGGTGGAACGGATCGAACGCCGGCTTGCCGCTGATCCTGACGTGGCCCGTTATGCGATCAATGTCGGCAGTGGCGCCGTGCGCTTCTATCTGCCGCTCGATATTCAGCTCAGCCATGATTATTTCGCCGAAGCGGTGGTGATGGCGAAAAGCGTTGCCGTGCGCGATGCCCTGGCGGCGCGGTTGCAGCGTGATTTGTCGGAAGAGATGCCGGAAGCGGTAATCCGGGCGACCCCGCTGGAATTGGGGCCGCCGGTGGGCTGGCCGCTGAAATATCGGATCAGCGGTCCCGATCCGCAGCGGGTGCGTCAGGCAGCTTATGATCTGGCGACGGTCCTGGGGCAGGATCAAGCGACCCGTCTGGTCAATTTTGACTGGAACGAACCGATCAAGACGGTTCAGGTGGTGATCGACCAGGACAAAGCGCGCCTGCTGGGTTTGACCTCGCAGGATTTGGCCGAGGCGTTTCAGGCTGCTTTTTCCGGGACGACCCTGACCGAGGTCCGGGATTCAATTTATCTGATTCCGGTGCAGGCGCGGGCGCCGGTCGATGAACGGGCCGAGATCGAGACCTTACGGAGTGTCCAGATCCCGGTTGGCAGCGGGCAGTCGGTCCCGCTGGGAGAGCTGGCCCGGATCGAGTATGGCTTTGAGCAGCCGATTGTCTGGCGGCGGCAGCGTCTGCCGACTCTGACGGTTCAAGCTGATCTGGCGCCCGGCTGGCAGGCGGCAACGGTGGTGACACGGCTGGCGCCTCAGGTGGCCGCTTTTGCCGCGACTTTGCCGTCCGGCTATGAAATCGCCACGGGCGGCACGGTCGAGGAAAGCAGCAAGGGGCAACGCTCGATCGGAGCGGTGATGCCGGTGATGGTGCTGTTGATGTTAACGGTGCTGATGATCCAGTTGCAGAGTTTTCAGCGGCTGTTTCTGGTTCTCAGTGTGGCGCCCCTCGGTCTGATCGGGGTGGTGGCGGCCTTGCTGCCGACCGGAACGCCGGTCGGGTTTGTCGCGATGCTGGGATGTATTGCCCTGATCGGGATGATTATCCGCAATTCGGTGATTCTGGTGGATCAGATCGAGACCAATATTGCCGGAGGAATGGAACGCGGGGAGGCGGTGATCGAGGCCACCTGCCATCGTCTGCGCCCGATTCTGCTGACGGCGGCGGCGGCGATCCTCGGCATGATCCCGATTGCTTCGGATCCGTTCTGGGGGCCGATGGCCTATGCGATCATTGGCGGGCTGATGGTAGCCACTGTCTTGACGCTGTTGTTTCTGCCTGCGGCGTATGTCGCCTGGTTCCGGATTCCGGCGCCGTCCCGGTAGCGTCCTGGTTGGGAAGGGGAATGAAACCGATGCATGTGCCGGTTCAAGGGCGGTACTTCTCGCTGGCAGAACGCTGCGTTATGGTACCTGCCCCGGGCCGGGGCGAATCGGTCGCCTCCAGGATTTCGGGAGAAGAAGGCTTTGCCATGAACATTGAGCCCGGTCAGCCGGTGACTGTCCCTGCCGCCGAAGATACCGTGACCCGCGCCGGTGACCCGCCGGTGGGGTGGCGTTTGTGGTGGCAAGCGATCCGGCCCCGGACCTTGACCATGGCTCTGGCCCCGGTTCTGGCCGGAACCGCGCTGGGGTGGGCCGAAGGCGGGCAGTTTGATCCCCGCCCGTTCCTGGCGGCGCTCGGCGGGGCGCTGATGATTCAGGCGGGCACCAATCTGCATAATGACGTTGCTGATGCGTTGCGCGGCGGGGATCAACCGTCACGCCAGGGGCCGCCCCGGGTTACCGCACTCGGCTGGGCGACACCGGCCGGAGTCCGGTTCGCCGCTCTGACCTGTTTCGCTTTCGCCTGTCTGTTCGGTCTTTATCTGATCGCTCTTGGTGGGCTCCCGATTCTGCTGCTCGGGTTAGCCTCACTGGCCGGCGGCTGGTGTTATTCAGGGGGGCCGCGTCCGATCGCCTACAGCCCTTATGGCGAAGTGTTCGTGATCGGCTTCTTCGGACTCGGCGCGGTCGCCGGGAGTGCCTATCTCCAGACAGGAACCCTGTCGGCCTCGGCGCTCGGGGTCGGCCTCGCGATTGGCGCGGTGGCGGCAGCGGTGCTGATGGCGAACAATTATCGCGACATGGAGGCTGACCGGCTGATCGGGCGCCGGACGCTGGCGATTCAAGCGGGTCAGCGCAACAGTCAAATCCTGTATGCCGTCATGGTGCTGGCCCCCTTCGTCCTGCTTGCTGGCCCGACGGGGCCGGCGGGCGGCTGGCTGACCCTGGCCGCGTTGCCGATGGCCCTCGGTCTGATCCGCAGCTTCGTTACCGAGACGCAGGGACCAGCCTTCAACCAGATTCTTGGCGCAACGGCCCGGCTACAAATGGTGGTAGCCCTGTTATTGACGGTCGGGGTGGTTCTCTGACTCTCCGGAGGGGTGGGGAGAGATCTTGTCGCAATGCAAAAAATCAGCCTACACTCGCGTTCCGTCGCATGAGGCCGCTCGCGTGAAATCTTCCCCGCTGTTCTATCCGTTCGATCTGCCCCCCGAACCCGGCCGGCTGATCGAGGTGGCTCCAGGCATTGCCTGGATTCAGATGCCGCTTCCTTTCGCCCTCGATCACATCAATCTCTGGGTGCTCGATGATGATGAGAACGGGATCAGCCTGATTGATTGCGGCGTTGCCGATGCGGTCACCCGTCAATTATGGATCGCCCTGTTCGCCGGCCCGCTGGCCGGGCGGCCGGCACGGCGCCTGATTGCCACCCATTTCCATCCCGACCACATCGGTCTGGCTGGCTGGCTGGGCGAACGGCTGTCCGTCGAACTGACCACCACTCTAGGCGAATGGCTGTTCGCCCGGATGCTGTGGCTGGAAGACAGCCCGGCCTATTACAACAATCAGAACGATTTTTATCGCCGCCTCGGCCTTGATCCGGCCACCTGTGCGGCGATCTCCCGGCGCGGAAACAGCTACCGCCCGCGCATCGATCCAATCCCGGTGCGATTCCACGGCGTACGGGACGGCGATCTCTTGCGGATCGGCGGACGCGAGTGGCAGGCCATCATCACCGCCGGCCATTCCCCGGAACATCTCTGTCTGTATTGCCCTGAAGCCGGCGTGTTGATTGCCGGCGATCAGGTGCTGCCCCGGATCAGCCCGATTGTGGGCGTCTGGCCGCAACAGCCGGATGAAAACCCGCTGGCGCCCTTTCTCGCCTCACTCACCCGGCTGGAGACCTTGCCCGAGGATACCCTGGTGCTGCCGTCCCATGGCCTGCCGTTTCGCGGCCTACGCCCCCGCCTCGCCGATCTGGCCGCTCACCATGCCGAACGACTGAACCGGACTCGTGAAGCCGTGGAAACAGCCTCCAGCGTCGCCGAAGTAATGCGGTGCCTGTTCCCCCGGACGATGGATTCCAGCCAGATCGTGTTTGCCGCCGGGGAAACCCTGGCCCATCTCGCTTATCTGGTCGACGAGGGAACGGTGCAGCGCGAACCCACCCCGTCCGGGGTGTGGCGCTTTTCCCTTAAAAAATAAAGCGGGGTCCGGGGCGTCAGCCCCGGGCGGGTTTGGGCGGCAGCCCAACATCAGCGACAGCGCGCCAACTTGTTCAATTGTTCCAGAGTCGCAGTTGCCGCAGCTCGTTCCCCGCACTCGTACTGCGGCGGCGGCGGTGGCGGCGGCGTATGAGGACGCTGTGACGTAGCCGCCGGCCGCTCGACGGGAGTCTTCACCGCAGGCGGCGTTCCCCCTGCCGGACTGGTGGGAGGCGTCACCGAGGCATTTTCCGGCGCCGCCGGCACGGGAGCCCCCGCCACTGGCGGTGTTGTTGCGGCGACGGGCGGAGACGAAACAACCGGAGCCACGACCGGCGGCGTTGGTGCCGGCGGGGCGGATACTGTCGGAGCTGCCACTGTCGGAGCGGCGACAGCCGGCGCGGACACCGTCGGAGCGGTCACAACCGGGGCCACCGGCAACGGAGGCGCAGCAGGACGGGCAACCGGCAAAACCTGGGCAGGACGAGGCACCGGCACCACCGGAGGCGGTGCCGCCACCGGCGCTTCTGCCGGGTGATGCGACGGAGCGGGATGAGGCGGAGTCGGCACCGTCACCACGGGCAAAGCCGCAGGAGCCGCCTCTTCTCCCGAGACGACTGGCGGCGGCGGAGCAACGGGAGGAACCACCGCAGGACGGGGCTCCACCGCTGTCGGTACCGGGGCCTTCTTTTCTACCGGCGCCGGAGCAGGGTCATCACCATGCGCCGGGAGATTGAGGTAAGCATTGGGACTCGCCACCGGCGAGCCGCTGCTGAACACATCAATAACGCTGTCAACGCCGTCAATGACAGCATCAACCACGCGTCCGGTTCCGCTGCGCGGCTCGGCCTTGTCCTGGGCCAGGGCGGTGGCCGGCAGGCCCAGCACCACCACCAGCAACAAGGAAAGCGCGCGCGGCGCCATATCAGTCCACCAGATCGATCGAATAATTTTCAATCACCGGGTTGGTCAGCAGGGAGCGGCACATCCGCTCAACCTCTTCGCCGGCGCGGACCCGATCGGTCTCGGTCAGCTCGATCTCGATCAGCTTGCCCTGGCGGACCTCGCCGACGCCGGTAAACCCAAGCGAGCCCAGAGCATGCTGCACCGCTTTGCCCTGGGGATCGAGGACGCCGGTCTTGAGGGTGACGGTAACTTTAGCTTTCACGGTCGCGATCTTCCGAACTGGTCGTGAGGAAAAGGAAAAAGGCGCGGGGGCACGAGGCCAGCCCCGCGCCGGAGGCTCACTGCATCGTCGGCGGGCCTTTGAGGTCGCGCGGGCCACCCTCGGGCAGGATGCCGAGGCGGCGGGCCACTTCCTGATAGGCTTCCTCGACTCCGCCGAGATCACGGCGGAAGCGATCCTTATCCATCTTGTCGCCGGTACGGATATCCCACAGGCGACAGGAATCCGGGCTGATCTCGTCAGCCAGGACGATCTGCATGTCGTCGCCATTATAGAGCCGGCCGAACTCGATCTTGAAATCGACCAGACGGATGCCGACGCCGAGGAACAGACCGGACAGGAAATCGTTGATCCGCAGGGCCAGCGACATGATTTCGTCGAGGTCCTGGGTATTGGCCCAGCCGAAAGCGGTGATGTGCTCTTCGGACACCATCGGATCGCCGAGGGCGTCGGACTTGAAGTAATATTCGACGATCGAACGGGGCAGCGGGGTGCCCTCGGTCAGGCCGAAGCGGGTGGCGAGCGAGCCGGCGGCGACGTTGCGGATCACCACTTCGAGCGGAATGATCTCGACTTCGCGCACGAGCTGTTCGCGCATGTTGAGTCGGCGGACGAAATGGGTCGGCACACCGATTTCGCCGAGTCGCAGCATCAGATATTCGGAAATGCGGTTGTTCAGTACGCCTTTTCCGGTGATGGTGCCGCGCTTCTGGTTGTTGAAGGCGGTGGCATCGTCCTTGAAGTACTGAACCAAGGTTCCAGGCTCCGGCCCTTCGAACAGGACCTTGGCCTTGCCCTCGTAAATCTGTCTGCGTCTGGCCATGAAAAATATCCGGGTGTAGGAGCGCGCTGGCGCGTGGCGACGGGAAAAGGGATCGGTCAACCTCTCCGTCGATCAATCGAGGCTTGATATAGCAGGGACCGCCCGACGAAACAACGTCATGTCACCCCCCTTAGATGGGGAGGCCCCCCGCATTCCCGCAAGGGCTGGACGGTTTTAAGC
>Ga0209373_10001442_pt1 | contig 27806 bp, 24 predicted proteins | sample Higcelweek5metaG_FD_187173 | JGI IMG/M metagenome (GOLD analysis project Ga0209373, IMG submission 187173) | Freshwater pond sediment microbial communities from the University of Edinburgh, under environmental carbon perturbations - High... | ecosystem: Environmental > Aquatic > Freshwater >... | reverse complement strand
GAAACAAAGAAATGAAGAGAAAAATACTTAGTGTACTTGTAGCAACAGCAATGGTAACCACACTGCTCGCAGGCTGTGGTGCTAAGACAGAAGAAGCAGCAGCACCAGTAGAAGAAGCAGCTGTAGAAGAAGCAGCACCTGTAGAAGAAGCAGCCGTAGAGGAAGCAGCACCTGCAGAAGCAGCAACAACAGAAGGCGGATTGGTTTACTTGGTATCAAAAGGATTCCAGCATCAGTATTGGCAGGCAGTATACCAGGGCGCACAAGAAAAAGCAGCAGAGCTTGGGGTAGAGCTTAAAATGGAAGGCCCTGCAACAGAATCCGATATCGCAGACCAAGTACAGATGCTTAATAACGCAGTTAACCAGGCACCTATCGCAATCGGTCTTGCAGCACTTGATACAGAAGCATGTCTTGATGGTATTACAGCAGCAATGAATGCAGGCATTCCTATCATCGGATTTGACTCTGGTGTAGCAAATGCACCTGAAGGCGCTATTTTCGCAAGTGCATCAACAGATAACTATGCAGCAGGTGTGCTTGCAGCAGAAGAAACCTACAAGTTGATTGAGGCTAAATTAGCAGCAGGTACAAAGATTGGTCTTCTTTCACAGGATGCTACGTCAGAATCTATTATCAATCGTGGTCAAGGCTTCATTGATAAGATGAAAGAATTAATCGAAGCAAAAGGCTTGAAAGCATCTGTAGAAGGTCATGCTAAATTTGAAAACAAAGTAGATGGCGCAGATGTGGTTATCCAGGTAGCAGTTCCAGCATCTGTAACAACAGAATTATCAGTAGTAGATGCACAAAATATGTTAAACGATGCAGCTTATATATGTATCTATGGCTCAAATCAGCATTCAGCAGAAGCACTTGTAACAGCAGATGAAAATCTTAATAAACTTGGCGTTGACGGCATCGTTGGTATAGGTTTTGATGCAGGAACAGTTATCAAAGAAGCAGTTAAAAGTGGAAAATTAGCAGGTGCTATCACACAGGATCCTTTGAACATGGGCCGTATAACAGTGGAATTGGCTGTTAAAGCTGCAAAGGGTGAAGCAGTAGAAGATGTTGATACTGGTTGCCAGTGGTACACAGCTGATAATATGGATGATGAGAATATTGCACCAAACCTTTATGACTGATCATAGTGTGAGATTGTCTTACAAATTCTTCGACTCCCTCTATGAGGAAGTTTAAGATAGAGTTACAATAGGTATGAAATAGAATGATTGTTGCAAGCAGACCTCCACGGCCCCCTTAGCCGCGGAGGTTTGTACTATAATTTGTTCATAAAAGAGGAAAGTCTTTAAAAAGTCATGGGATTATGTTTGATTCTGTGACTTTTTTAAATAATTTAATAAAATACAACAAAAAACAAGAAATAGTAGTTGATTTATAAATAAATACATGCTATAATTCGATTAAAACAAAGACAAAACAACAAGAAAAAATAAAAACACAGGTCGCGTGGAAATGAAGGAGATGTAAAGCATGGTATCCGAATATGAAATCAAGAAACAGATATGCGAAATAGGAAAAAGAATATATGACAGAGGAATGGTTGCGGCAAATGACGGAAATATTTCCGTAAAGCTTTCAGAAAATGAATTTCTTTGTACACCAACAGGAGTCAGTAAAGGTTTTATGACACCAGATTATATTTGTAAAGTAGATAAAAAGGGGAAAGTAATACAAGCAAATGGGAATTTCAAACCATCTAGTGAAATTAAAATGCATATGAGAGTCTATGAAGAGCGTCCTGATGTACAATCAGTAGTGCATGCCCATCCGATGTATGCAACAGGATTTGCGATTGCAGGTATCCCACTTGATCAGCCGATTATGCCGGAAGCAATCATTTCACTTGGTACAGTTCCAATCGCACCATATGGAACACCTTCAACAATGGAAATACCAGATGCAGTAGCACAGTTCTTGCAGACGTATGATGCAGTACTTTTAGAAAATCATGGAGCACTTGCTTATTCAGATTCGCTACTTGCTGCATATCACAAAATGGAGTCAGTAGAGTTTTATGCACAGTTACTATTTATTTCAAAACAACTTGGTGGACCAAAGGAAATACCAGAAAAAGAAGTTGAGAAGCTTTGCGAGCTTAGACAGCAATTTGGTATGACAGGAAAACATCCAGGGAAAGCAATGCTACATCATGACGCACCCAGCAATTCAAATCAAGAAGAACTGATTGCAAACATTACAAGAGCAGTTATGGCTGAATTAGGAAAGTAAACGATTCACATATATAAGGAGATTTGAAAATGGCTTCGCAAGAATCAGATTTCGATATTGTAAAAAGTCCAAGGATACAAAAGCTCATAGATGACCTGTATGCTAGCATGCCTGAAATCGAGTCAGATAGGGCAATACTTGTGACAGAATCTTATAAAAAAACAGAAGGCATGCCTGTGATTACAAGGCGTGCCAAGGCGTTCACTCATATTTTGAATAACATTCCAATCACAATCAGAAAAAATGAATTGATTGTAGGAAGTGCAACGAAAGCACCGAGAGGTTGTCAGACTTTTCCGGAGTTTTCGTTTTCATGGTTAGAAGAAGAATTTGATACAATTGCAGCACGTGTAGCTGATCCGTTCTATATTTCGGATAATACCAAAAAAACACTCAGTGAAGTATATCGATATTGGGGCGGAAAAACAACGAGTGAACTGGCGTCTTCTTATATGGCAGAGGAAGCAAAGGCTATGATTGCACATAATGTGTTTACACCAAACAATTACTTCTATAATGGGGTGGGGCATGTAAACGTAAACTATGAAAAAGTACTACAGATTGGTTACGAAGGAATTTTAGCAGAAGTAAAAGCGGAACTTGATACTTGCAATGTGGCAGACGGAAATTATGGGACAAAGGGACATTTCTTGCATGCTGTTATCGAAAGTTTAGAGGCAGTCATTGCCTATGCAAAAAGATATAGCAAATTAGCCGCAGAAATGGCAGCAACTGAGGCAGATAATAGCAGAAGACAAGAGTTACTTTTGATTGCAGAAAACTGCGAGCGGGTACCAGCAAAGGGAGCAACATCCTTTTATGAGGCATGTCAGTCTTTTTGGTTTGTGCAGTATTTAATACAGATGGAATCAAGCGGACATTCGATTTCGCCGGGTCGATTTGACCAATATATGTATCCATTTTATCAAAAGGATATCGAAGAAGGAAAAATAACACAAGAGTTTGCACAGGAGTTGTTAGACTGTATCTGGGTAAAGCTAAATGATTTAAATAAAGTAAGAGATGCAGCTTCCGCAGAAGGGTTTTCTGGATATGGATTGTTTCAGAATTTAATTGCTGGTGGACAGAATGCAGAAGGTGTCGATGTGACAAATGCGCTTTCCTATATGTGTATTGAAGCATCTATGCATGTCATGCTTCCACAACCATCACTATCAGTTCGCATATGGAATAAGACACCACATGATTTCTTAATGAAAGCGGCAAAACTAACGAGAACGGGGCTGGGTGTTCCGGCTTACTATAATGATGAAGTAATAATACCATCACTTTTAAACCGCGGGTTAATACTGGAGGATGCCAGAGATTACTGCATTATTGGATGTGTGGAACCACAAAAGGGTGGAAAGACAGATGGTTGGCACGATGCTGCATTTTTTAATATGTGCAGACCACTGGAGCTAGTATTTGAGAGCGGTGTAGACCAGGGTGAGATTATCGGGCTTCCGACGAAAGATATCACGACGATGAATACCTTTGAAGAATTCTATGACGCATATAAAACACAGATGATTTATTGTATGGAATTATTAGTGAATGCAGATAATGCTATTGACCAAGCGCATATGGAGAGGTGCCCCTTGCCATTTTTATCTTCTATGGTGGCAGATTGTATTAAAAGAGGCAAATCTGTACAGGAAGGTGGTGCAATCTACAATTTCACAGGACCACAGGGCTTTGGAATCGCCAATGTGGCAGATTCTCTGTATGTAATCAAGCAGCTGGTATTTGATGAAAAGAAAATATCGCTTGCTGACTTAAGAGAAGCACTTAGGAATAATTATGGTAAAGGTCTATCACACAGCCAATCTGAAGAAGTGATAAAGGTTGTTGCCAGAACACTTGTGAACGAAGGCAGGAGGATAACAGAAAAGGAAATATCGGAAATAGCAGCCATGCTATCTGGATATGTGCCATCAGTTGAAAAGCAAAAACAGTATGACGATTTATTAAAGATAATCGCAGCAATACCAAAGTTCGGTAATGATGATGCAGTCGTAGACGCATTCGCACGAGAGGTAGCATATACTTACACAAAACCACTTGAGAATTATTATAATCCACGCGGAGGTCAGTTTCAGGCAGGGTTATATCCAGTATCAGCGAATGTTCCTCTCGGTGCGCAGACTGGGGCGACACCAGATGGCAGGCTTGCAGGAGAGCCAATAGCAGATGGCGTATCGCCTACAGCAGGACGGGACACACATGGACCTACAGCAGCAGCGAATTCAGTAGCAAAGCTGGACCATGGGATCGCATCAAACGGAACGTTGTTTAATCAGAAATTTCACCCATCGGTACTCAGCGGCAGGACTGGACTTGAAAATTTTGTCGCATTTATAAGAGGGTTTTTTGACCAAAAGGGAAGTCATATTCAATTCAATGTTGTGAGCCGTGAAACCTTACTCAGTGCACAAGCACATCCAGAGAATTACAAGAATTTAGTAGTCAGAGTAGCAGGCTATAGCGCAATGTTTACTTCATTATCAAGATCATTACAGGATGATATCATTAACCGAACTGAGCAGCAGGGATTTTAGTACAGTTGTTGGATGACAGGATAAGATAATAGATTAAAAAGAGGAAAATTGTATGAATAAGGACTATTTAGATGAAAAAGGAAGAATATTTGACATACAAAAGTTCTCAATACATGATGGTCCAGGAATTCGAACAATTGTTTTTTTGAAAGGCTGTTTGTTTCGATGCAGGTGGTGCTGTAATCCGGAGTCGCAGGAGTTCGGGATTCAGGAAATGATAGTTGACGGTGAAAAGAAGATTAGCGGGAGAGATGTTTTTGTCAGAGAAGTAGTAGCTGATATTGAAAAGGATCGATCTTATTATCAGCGAAGTGGTGGTGGTATTACTCTTTCCGGGGGTGAATGCATGTGCCAGCCTGTATTTGCAAAAGCATTACTTACTGCCTGTCATGAAAAAGGAATCACGACTGCAATTGAGACGACAGCAGCCGTTAATTATGACATTGTAGAACAGGTCGTCAGCGAGACAGATTATGTGCTGCTGGATATCAAACATATGGACGCCGCAAAGCATAAAGAATTTACTGGTAAAGACAACGTATATGTGCTGGAAAATGCAATAAAGATAGCAAAGTCAGGTGCAAATTTGACGATTAGAGTTCCAATCATACCAACATTTAACGATACTCCCGCAGAGATTGCTGCAATTGCAGATTTTGTTAAGGATTTACACGGAGTAACTAAAATGCACTTGTTGCCATATCATCGGCTGGGACTCGATAAATATACGGGATTAGAGAGAGATTATCTTTTAAAGGATGTCCTGCCACCATGTGAGAAACATATGGAACGACTTTTACAGGAAGTTACAAAGGCAGGGCTTGATGGACAAATCGGCGGATAAAAGAGGTAAAAAATGGAGAATGACAAAGCCTACACAGAAGACAGAATGAGAATCATACAGGAAGCTGTGCCAGGTAAACAGATTACATTGGCACACATCATAGCCAATCCGGAACCTGTCCTATATAAGAGGTTAGAACTTGATTCGGCAGGTGATTATTGTGGCGCCGCAATTGGCATCGTCACTTTGTGCCCACCAGAAACTGCTATTATTGCAGGAGACATTGCAATCAAGACCTCTGCAGCCCAACTTGGATTTTTAGATCGATGCAGTGGGACATTGATTATTACAGGGACAATATCAGAGGTAGAGGCTTCCATAAAAGCACTTACAGAATATTGTGAGAAGAAACTAAAGTTTACAATATGTGAGATTACAAAGAGCTGATAACATTTCTACAAAAAAATAAAGTAGGAGGAAAATAGTAATATGCAAAATGAATTTCAAATCAAAAAAGAGATTTGTGAAATCGGAAAGAGAATTTATGACCGCGGTATGGTAGCAGCAAACGATGGAAATATTTCTGTAAAGATTTCCGATACTGAGTTTTTATGTACACCAACAGGCGTCAGCAAAGGTTTTATGACACCAGAGTATATTTGCAAAGTAGATGCGGCAGGAAAAGTACTACAAGCAAATGCAGGTTTTAAACCCTCTAGCGAAATCAAAATGCACATGCGAGTTTATCAAGAAAGGCCAGATGTCATGTCAGTTGTTCATGCACATCCGATGTATGCAACAGGATTTGCCATTGCAGGTAGACCGTTGACGCAGCCAATTATGCCAGAGGCAGTGATTGCACTGGGCTGCGTACCCATTGCAAAGTATGGGACGCCATCAACAGAAGAAATCCCTAATGCCGTAGCAGAATACCTACAGTACTTTGATGCAGTGCTTTTGGAAAACCATGGGGCATTGTCATATTCAGACTCCCTACTTGCGGCATATATGAAGATGGAATCACTCGAATTTTATGCACAATTATTGTATATTGCAGAGCATCTGGGAGGACCGCAGGAATTATCTGAGGAACAAGTACAGAAGCTCTATGCGCTTAGAAGAGAGTTTGGTATGACAGGTAAACATCCCGCAAATCTTTGCCCAAATACAGCAGCTGGGAAACCAAGCTGCCACAGTTGCGGTAAGAGCCAATGCGATAGGGCAGCAGGTGAAAAAACTGGAGAGAATGATTTGCTGGTTAGTGAAATCACAAAGAAGATTATGGCGCAATTGAAAAAGTAGGAAATGCGTTATATGACTAAATGTGCAGATATAGAAGGAGGGCATAGCGTGTCAATAAATGTATCGGAGCAAGAAGTAAAGAGAATTGTTCAAAAAGTCATTTCCGGTATAAAGGTAGAAACAGGTAATAGGAATGAAAAAAAAATGGGGCTCTTTGATACGATGGAGGAAGCAATTGCAGCAGCGAAAACGGCACAGAAAATCATGCAGAAGATGTCCATGGACAGCCGGGAAAAGATTATAAAAAATATCCGCAGAATGACAAAAGAACAGGCAGAAACCTATGCAAAAATGGCAGTAGAGGAAACAGGTATGGGAAATGTCGGAGATAAGATATTAAAGCATTACTTACTTGCAGACAAAACACCTGGAACAGAGGACATTACAACACAGGCTTGGTCAGGGGACAGAGGACTTACCTTAATAGAAATGGGTCCCTTTGGCGTAATAGGTGCAATTGCACCATGCACGAATCCGACAGAAACGATTCTTTGTAATACAATCGGTATGATAGCAGGTGGAAATACGGTTGTGTTTTGTCCACATCCACAAGCTTTTAAGGTTTCAAACTATGCAATACATATGATTAACAAAGTATGTATGGAAGCAGGCGGACCGGAGAATGTAGTAGTAGCATTGCACAAACCATCTCTTGAAAACAGTGAGATTATGATGAAGCATAAAGACATTCCGCTAATTGCAGCAACCGGAGGTCCAGGCGTTGTAGCAGCCGTACTTTCTTCAGGAAAAAGAGGAATTGGAGCAGGAGCTGGAAACCCTCCCGTACTTGTAGACGATACAGCAGATATTAAAAAAGCAGCAGCAGATATTGTAAATGGATGTACCTTTGATAATAATTTGCCGTGTATTGCAGAAAAAGAAATTGTAGCCTTTGATACCATAGCAGATGAACTGATGAATGATATGATTCATGAAAATGGTTGCTATCTGTTAACAAAGAAGCAACAGGAGCAGTTAACAAAGACAGTTCTTACAGAAAAAGGTCTAAATAGAGACTGCGTTGGACGGGATGCAATCACACTTCTAAAAATGATTGGAGTAGATGCGCCAGTAGGTACGAGGTGCATTGTGTTTGAAGGAGAAAAGGAACATAAATTAATTGCAGAAGAGCTGATGATGCCGATTCTCGGACTTGTAAGAGCAAAGGACATCGATGATGCGATAGAAAAATGTATCTGGCTGGAACATGGTAACAGGCATTCTGCGCATATGCATTCAAAGAATGTAGAGAATCTGACAAAGTTCGGGAAAGCAATTGATACAGCTATTTTTGTAAAGAATGCACCTTCCTATGCAGCCCTTGGCTTTGGAGGAGAAGGATTCTGTACTTTTACAATCGCCAGTAAGACAGGAGAGGGGCTCACCTCTGCAAGTACATTCACAAAGCGTAGACGTTGTGTTATGTCAGACAGCTTATGTGTTAGGTAAGAAAGGAGTAGTAATGGATATTAATGCAACAGATATTGAAAAGATAGTTAAGCAAGTGTTACGGGATATGGGTGGACAAAGCGTGCAGAATAATGCACCTACGCAGATTCCTAAAACGGCAAAGGTAGCAATGCTGACAGCTCTTGAAAAGTTTGAAATCAAAGAATTTCTGATACCCGAAGTTGGTGATGACGATATTCTTGTAAAAGTAGAGGGCTGTGGAATATGTGGAACAGATGCACATGAATTTAAGAGAGATCCATTTGGACTCATACCTGTTGCACTCGGGCATGAAGGTACTGGAGAAATCGTAAAAATGGGCAAAAACGTAACAAAAGATAGCGCAGGGAGAGAATTGCACTTAGGAGATAAAGTGGTTTCCTGTATGATCTTTAAGGATAATCCTGATATTACGATGTTTGATCTGAACAAACAAAATGTAGGGGGCGCTGATGTATACGGATTGCTTCCGGATGATGATATACATCTAAATGGTTGGTTTTCAGAATATATATTAATCAGAGGTGGGTCAACAATATTTAATGTAAGTGATTTAGATTTATATGCAAGAATATTAATTGAGCCGTGTGCAGTATTGATTCATGCAGTTGAGAGAGCAAAGACAACAAATATACTAAGATTTAATAGTAGAGTTGTAGTACAAGGCTGCGGACCCATTGGACTTATCTGTATTGCCGTTCTTCGTACAATGGGAATAGAGAATATTATTGCTGTTGACGGGGAACAAAAAAGATTAGATTTTGCAAAAGAAATGGGAGCAACGGCATCTGTTAACTTTAAAGATTTTAAGGGTATCGAAGCACTTGCAGGCGGTGTGGAAAAAGCATTTGATGGTCACCTTGCAGACTTTGCATTTCAGTGTACGGGATCACCTGTAGGACATGCAAATATCTATAAATTTATCCGTAATGGTGGAGGTCTTTGTGAACTGGGATTCTTTATCAATGGAGGGGATGCAACAATTAATCCTCACTTCGATATTTGTGCAAAGGAAATTACAACAGTTGGATCATGGGTATATACATTACGCGATTATGCAACAACATTTGATTTTCTAAAAAGAGCCCAAGGAATAGGCCTTCCAATGAATAAATTAATTACACATACATTCCCTTTGGATAAGATTAATGAAGGTCATAAAACAAATCTTGCAATGGAAGGCCTTAAAATAGCAATCATAATATAAAGAGACAGATCTTGATTATTTATTAGGAGAAAGAAAAAATGGCATACGCGGTAGGAATGATAGAAGTGTTTGGATTAACAGCAGCTTTTGTAGCGGCAGATGCTGGGTGTAAAGCAGGCAATGTGACAATTGAGACATTTGATAAGAATAAGCCTGCAAATGCAGATGAACTTCCCGTACCACTTATCGTAATGGTAAAGTTTAGAGGCAGTGTGGCTGATGTAGAAGCAGCAGTGGAAGCGGCAGAGGAAGCTGCAAATAAGCTAACTGGGGTAATATCAAAACATATTATACCAAGTCCTGAGATGGATACAGAGAAGATGTTGAAGTTAACAGGCCTTGACGTAAAATAAAATTAAAAATAGGAGGAACAGATTAATGGCACAAGAAGCATTAGGAATGGTTGAAACAAGAGGATTAACTGCAGCAATTGAAGCAGCAGATGCAATGGTCAAAGCAGCAGAGGTAGTATTGATTGGAACAGAAAAAATTGGTTCAGGACTCGTATCTGTCATGGTTCGTGGAGATGTAGGTGCAGTAAAAGCGGCAACAGAAGTCGGGGCAGCAGCAGCGAGCAGACTGGGAGAGCTTGTAGCAGTACATGTAATTCCTAGACCACATCATGATGTTGAGAAAATCCTGCCAACATTGAATTAGAAATAGGGTTATAGAGTAGTTAACAGTACAAGAAGTGACAAGTTGCATAAGAACAAGTAGTAAGGGGTGAAATGTCATGAAATCACTGGGATTCATTGAAATGCAAAGTGTAACAGCCGCAATAGAAGCACTAGATACGATGTGTAAGACAGCCAATGTGGAACTTGTTACATGGGAACGAAAGCTTGGAGGAAGATTAGTTACTGTAATCATACAAGGTGAAGTTGCAGCAGTTGTGGAAGCGGTTGAAGCAGCAGTGGCTGGAGCACTAAAAACACCCTGTATCCATGCGGTTATTGCCAATCCGCATGAGGAAACTAGGCGCATGGTTGCATTGAGTGCTGGAAAATTTGGATGGGCGGTGAATGGAAACAATGGCAGCAACAAAGAAAGTACCGATTGTGGTAGAAACAACAAGTACCTCAGCGAAATCTAGGGTACAGAAAAACAATTATAAGGAGGATAAAATTATGTCACAAGAAGCATTAGGTATGGTAGAAACAAGAGGTTTGGTAGCATCAATTGAGGCAGCAGATGCAATGTTAAAGGCAGCAAATGTAGTACTCGTAGGGACAGAAAAAATCGGTTCAGGACTTGTATCCGTTATGGTCCGCGGAGATGTAGGAGCGGTAAAGGCAGCGGTAGAATCAGGATCAGCTGCAGCAAGTAAATTAGGGGAACTTGTAGCGACACATGTAATTCCTCGTCCACATGCAGACGTTGAAAAAATTCTTCCAACATTGAAATAAGGGAGAATATTCAAAGTCATTGGCAGGAAGGTGGCGTGCATGGAAATGACGCATGACATGACTGAGATGGTATCTCTTGTCACAAAGATTGTACAAGAGGTACTGACGCAGTCAGAAAAAGAGACATCAGAAAAAGTAGGATATATGCTTCCAATCGGCGTGTCAGCAAGACACATTCATTTAACGCAGGAGCATGTAGAAATATTGTTTGGCAAAGGATATCAATTAACGAAGAAAAAGAATCTCATGGGATACCAGTTTGCAGCGAATGAGCAAGTGACGATTGTAGGTGAGAAGCTCCGTGCAATTGAAAATGTCAGAATATTAGGTCCTGTCAGAGAACAATCGCAGGTGGAGATTTCAAAAACAGACACATTTAAATTAGGTGTTAAAGCACCCATCAGAGAGTCTGGAGATATTGCTGGTTCAGCACCGATTGCAGTAGTTGGACCAAAGGGGACGATCTATCTGAAGGAGGGTTGTATTGTAGCCAAAAGACATATTCATATGACACCTGAGGATGCAAAAAAAGCTGGGCTGAAGGATGGAGATATCGTATCCGTGACAGTTGATAATGAGAGAGGTACAACATTTAATCATGTGCAAATCAGAGTAGACCAAAGCTTTACGCTAGAGATGCATATAGATGCAGATGAGGCAAATGGAGCCGGAATAGGAACAGGTGCCTCAGGAATAATAGTTATGTAAACAAGAAACGCGATTTATATGAAGTAAGAAGTGGGTGAAGAGATGATTGTAGGAAAAATAGTTGGAAGTATAGTAGCAACAAGAAAAAATGAAAAATTGGTGGGCTCTAAGTTTTTAATTGTAGAACCATATCCGAAAACAGAAACTACATCAAAAGACAATCGCTTTGTAGCCGTAGATAATGTAGGGGCCGGAATTGGTGAAGTCGTATTGGTGGCAACAGGAAGTGCCGCAAGAATCGGCTGTGGAGTAGAGCAATCACCTGTTGATGCGGCAGTAGTAGGCATTATTGATGATTCCATAGGCTTAGAGGAATAGCGCCAGGTTTACGGAGTAAATCCTGTGTGCAAGGGAATAGTGACAGGTTTACGAAGTAAACCCTGTGTACAAAAGGAGTAGTAGATACCATGCAGATGAATGAATTGAAAGAGATAATGCAGACGTATGGAATCCTTGGTGCTGGTGGTGCCGGGTTTCCAACGTATGCAAAATTAAGTGAGCAGACGGATACAATTATTCTAAATTGTGCTGAATGTGAGCCACTATTAAAAGTTCATAGGCAGCTTTTGGCTGCACATGCTTTAGAAATAGCAGAGGCATTGCAGATTATTGCAGAGACCGTAGGTGCAAATGAAATATGTTTTGCAATCAAGCCATCATACCGTCAAGCTGTGGAAGCTGTAGAATCTGTGATTTCTAAAATGAGTAACTGCGTGTTAATGCGCGTGGCACTATTACCTGAAGTTTATCCAGCTGGGGATGAAGTAATTACCATTTATGAAGTAACGGGAAAAGTTGTTCCTGCTGGGAAATTGCCGATATCTATTGGTATTGCAGTATTCAATGTAGAAACGATATATAATGTATATCGTGCAATCTATGAAAAAAAGCCGGTAACAGATACCTATCTGACAATAGCGGGTGAGGTAAAGAAGCCTGTCACACTAAGGCTGCCAATCGGAATGAAAATAGAACAAGTAATTGCACTTGCTGGTGGGACGACAACAGAAGATGCAGTTTATATAAGCGGCGGACCAATGACAGGAAAAATTGTTTCAGGCAGTGACACAATTGGAAAAACAACAACAGCAATCCTAGTGTTTCAAAAAAATCATTTCGTAATCAGGAAAAAGATGGGCAATGTTGAAATAAATGTGAAAAGGGCAAAATCTGCATGTTGTCAATGCAGGATGTGTACTGATTTATGCCCTAGGCATTTATTGGGGAGTCCAATCGAGCCACATGCATTTATGCGTGCGGTGATGAGTGGAATCACAAAGGATACCATTACATTTATTAATATATTTGCATGCTCGCAATGTGGACTGTGTGAAATGTATGCCTGTGAGCAAAGTCTTGCACCAAGTAGATTAATACAGGAAGGTAAAAGCAGACTACAAAAAAATGGAATCAGACCGACTGCAGATGATTTTGTACAAGGGAAGGTAAACTCGATGCGTGAGCAACGCATGGTGCCGATGAGCAGGCTCCTTGATAGACTTGGACTTACAAAGTATAATGTTGAGGCAAAGCTTAACGAAGCAGAAATAGAGAGAGACGCAATTGGAGCAGAGATTTGTATTGCATTAAATCAGCATATTGGTAGCCATGCCAAAGCTTGTGTAAAACAAGGAGAGATAGTGAGAACGGGGCAAGTAATTGCAATAGCACCAGAAGGCGAGTTAGCGATCGCTTATCATGCATCTATTGATGGAACGGTGAGTTTGGTAGATGAGAACTGCGTATTGATAAAAAGCAACCGAAATTAGAATGAAATTATGTAAACCTATAAAAAAAGAAAGAGTATTCAGAAAGAGGATAGAAAAATGGCAAGGGCAATTGGGATGTTAGAATATGCAACTGTCTCTGCAGGTATACAAGCGGCAGATGTGGTGCTGAAAACAGCAAAAGTGGATATGATTGAAGCAGAGACTGTATGCCCAGGAAAGTATATTATGCTCTTTACAGGAGAAATTTCTGCAGTTAAGGCATCGATTGATGCAGCTACGATTATGTTTGAAGGACTGATTGACAGCTTTTTACTTGGGAATCCTCATGAAATGATACTACCAGCTATTTATGGAACAGTGGAAGTGAAAGAAAAAAGGGCACTTGGTGTTCTTGAGACATTTTCAGCCGCTTCTATTATTGTGGCAGCAGATGAAGCAGCAAAGATGTCTGAAGTGCAGTTAATTGAACTGCGTATAGCAAGAGGAATGTGCGGAAAGTCATACATGACGTTGACAGGAGAAGTGGCAGCAGTAGAAGCAGCAATTGAAAAAGCAAAGAAAGCAGTCGGAGAAAATGGAATGTTGCTGGATAGTGCAGTTATTCCGAGCCCAGATGCAAAACTATGGGAAACAATTATGTAAGTAAATTATGCTGTTTCTGAGAACTGATTTTGTAGAATACCAGGTAGAAATACATTTCATTTGACCGTATAATAGAATTGATATAAAATCATATAGGTAGATACATTTGTGAGAAGAGTAGGGAGTGGGGTTAACTATGCTTGCGATAGAGAGACGTAATGAGATTATAACAAAGCTACAGCAGGAAGGCAAAGTACTTGTCGGTGATTTGAGCCAGTTATATAAAGTGACAGAAGAAACAATACGAAGAGATCTTGAAAAACTGGAACAGGAAGGAATCGCAAAAAAGACATATGGAGGAGCCTTACTGATTGATAATCTGAATGTAGATCTTCCCTATTATGTCAGGAAACAGACAAACATTGCCAGCAAAGAAAAAATAGCTGCTATTATAGCTGATATGATTCAAGAGGGTGATCATATTATGCTGGATGCAAGTTCAACAGCAGTGTATGTAATCAAACGAATCAAACAGCTTAAGAATATAACGGTCATTACGAATTCCATAGAAATTATGCTTGAACTTTCAGATGTAGCAGGATGGAAAGTTTTTTCAACAGGCGGTGTAATGAAGGAAGGTGCGCTGGCACTAGTTGGACACCAGGCGGAGTGTATGATTGACAATTTTCATGTTGATAAAGCAATTATTTCCTGTAAGGGGATTGCACAGGAATTTGGTATTACTGATTCCAATGAATTGGATGTAGAGATTAAAAAGCATATGGTTCAGGCAGCTAAACAAGTCATACTTGCAGTTGATTCCTCAAAATTTGACAGAATATCTTTTGTAAGAATGGGTGATTTCTCCATGGCTGATATCATTGTAACAGATGCTGAGCCAGAGGCAGCATGGAAGGAGCAACTAGAGAGGGCAGAAGTTTTTCTGCGTTATTAGTAACTCTGTCTTATAAATAATAATAATTGTTTTTGTATACAAGAAGCTTATAGGAGTAATGTACTACCCTTTATGTCAGATAATATGTGCCCAGAAAACTGGGTACATAGCAGGTCTGGCAGTGGGGCATCTCATTACTCCTATAAGCCTTTTTATGCTACATCTGGGTATTTTTATACTTTTTTAGGAAGATTTTGCATCGAAAATCTGATGCACATACATTATGATAATACATGTAGAAATAGGCAATGATACAGTAGTTTATTTGGGAGAGGTAAAACATGAAGAGAAAAATCAGAACATCACTTATTGCGGCATTTATGATTCCAATTGCGTTTATCATATTATTGGGAGTCATATCTTACGCAAAAGCATCAGAAGCCATTATCGATAATTATAAAAAGGCAACGATGAACACAGTATCGCAAACGGGACAGTATTATCAATTACTATTTCAGACATTAGAAAATAAATCGTTAGAGATTGCTTCAAATTCTAATACGAGAGATTACTATGGTGGAATATATGCTGGAGATACGGTAAAAGAACAAACATTGTATGAGCAGTTCAGTCGTAGTTTACAGCAAATCAGCATGGCAGATGAAAACATCAATTTGATTTGTGTAATGGCGCCAACGGGTAAGGCTTATACTACAACGGGTACAATTATGGCAGGTGCATACGAGGAATATGAGGCGAGTAAGGAGGGGCAGGCAATGCTTGCTTCGACGGAACCATACTGGAGCGGATATCATTACTTTTTAGATGAGAAGTTATATGTGTCCCAGCAGGACTATGCAATATCACTTACCAGAGATATTGTTGATAATTATAGCAATCCTATTGGAATATTGACAATGGATATCAAAGCGGAATCTCTACAGAAACCTTTGATCGGAATTGAAATGCCTTCAGGCAGTCTATGTGCATTTGTTGGACCAGACGGGCGAGAAGTTACCAAGGATGGAATTTCAAAGGAGAGTATATTTGTAGATAGTGGATTATATCAAGAAGCACTTTCCTCAGCAGAAGAAACAGGTATGAAATATACACAGTATAATGGTACAGCACATATATTTTTGTATGCCAAGGTGGGATATGGTAATGGTGTTTTCTGTACGCTTGTGCCAGAGGCAATTGTAACAGAACAGGCTGATGATATAAAAAGCATTACCGTTCTAGTAGTAGTAATCGCTAGTATTATTGCAATCATTGTGGCAATAATGATTGCAAATGGAATCGGTAGTACGATTCGAAAGATTAACAAGGCGGTCAGCCAAGCGGAGGAAGGTGACTTAACAGTTAAGCTGACCACAAAGAGAAAAGATGAATTCAGACAGTTGACAGGACATGTATCAGGTATGCTGGCAGGGATGAAGGGACTGATTCATCAAACAGCAAGTGTTTCTGCAGCAGTTGCAAATGCCGCAGAAGATGTGGCGCAGTCTTCAGGAGAGCTGGTCAAATTCTCAGAAGGGATATCGGCATCAATCGCACAGATGGAAGAAGCACTCTCTTCCCAGGCAGAGGATGCAGTTGTTTGTCAAAACAAAATGGCTTATCTGGATGACAAGATAATGGAGGCTGGAAAAAGTACAGAACAAATAGCAATTCTCTCTGAAAATACAAAGCAAATTATTGCAAATAGTATTGTGACGGTAGATGAACTCGGTCAGAGATCTATGGCAACTGCCGATATTACGAGAGAAGTCATTGTGGGAATAGAAGAACTGGAGAAGGAATCGATAGCGATCGGAGGTATTGTTGAAACAATTAACAGCATAGCAGACCAGACAAACTTACTTTCTTTAAATGCATCGATAGAGGCAGCACGCGTAGGAGTGGCTGGGCGAGGGTTTGCAGTTGTGGCAGATGAAATCAGAAAGCTGGCAGAGGAATCCGTTCTTGCTTCTACGAAAATCGGGCAGATTGTATTAGAAATTCAAAGAAGGACGAAAGATACAGTGGGCACGGCAAAGAAAGCTGAAGAAACCGTTACTATGCAGGGTGGTGCTCTAAATAGTACAGTAAAAGCATTTAGTGATATATCAAAGCATGTTGAAAACCTAACTGTGAATATCGGCGAAATAACTGAGAAACTGCAAGATATTGCTTCTACGAAGAATGAGACGGTAGATGCAATTACAAACATTACAGCCGTATTGGAAGAGACTTCAGCAACATCGGAGGAAGTCGATGCAGCGGCTAAAAAACAACTTTCTTCTGCAGAGAAGTTAAACAGTGAGGCAATTCAACTTGGCGAAGAAGCATTAGAACTTAAGGCTGCTATTTGTAGATTTAAGGTGTAGACGATAAAAGTAATATGAAAATAGAAGTTTTGTAACTTAGTTTTTAAGATACCTTCCGGGAGTGACGCCTTTATACTTTCGGAAGGTTTTTATAAAGTAACTTAGATCATTAAAACCACAGGAAAAAGCCACTTCAGTGATGGAATTATCTGATGAAAGTAGAAAATGACAAGCATGCTCGATGCGGTAATAATTTAGATAATCCATGGGTGTGCGATGTGTCATCTGGTGAAAGAAACGGCAGAAATACTTGGGAGACATATCGACACAGGAAGCAAGCATTGATAAAGTGACGGGAGTGTCATAAGTTGTCTCCATAAATTCAAGTACTTTTTTAAGCTGTATCACATGTTTATAATTACCAGTGGACTTCGGAAGGGTATCTGGTTCAAAGTAATAGTGCTGTTCCTGTATAATACCAATGAAATGTAGCATTTCTCCAACAGTAATTAGCTGATGGCCTAGAGATTTTGTTGCCATTGATTGGAAAAGATTCCATACCGGCGTATGAATATCAGTATACTTTGCAGGAAAATGGCGATAGGGAAGAAAAGAGCCATCAATGATTTTTTGCACAATTTTTTGACAGGATTCATTTTGTCTGGAAAGACAGTGTAGGTCAAAAACAATACATTCATAGACACAATGCAGAGGAACACCTGAGTGCAAAGTACCGCCACGCAAAAATAGGATATCTCCTTTGTTTGCCTGTATTTGCTCATCATCTGCAGTCAAAATAAAAGTACCACTTAAAATGCGAATAATTTCATATTCCATATGCCAATGATAAGGCATTGTATAGTGTGGATGATGCTCATCTATATGATGAAATTCAAAGGGAAAATCATAAGTTCCACGTTGCTTTCTTTCATTATATCCAAATGCTTGCATAAGTCTCCTAAAAGTGAATATTGTTATATTTATTGCTATTATAACACAAGAATTTTATAAATGACAGTGTTACAATAAGAATAATGGAGCACTAAGTGTGATAACTGTATTCGAAAGGGAAACATATATGAAAGAAAAAAGAATTCTGGCTTTTGATTTTGGCGCTTCAGGTGGACGCGCGATGATTGGGATATATAATGGAGACACGATTTCTTTAAAGGAGATACATCGTTTTTCGAATGATCCTGTTACCATTGGGAAAACAGTATACTGGGATGTACTTCGATTGTTTCATGAAATCAAACAGGGAATGTTGAAAGCAAAATATGATGGTGGCTTTGCGTGCATAGGGATAGATACTTGGGGTGTCGACTTTGGACTGTTAGATGCGCAGGGTAATCTTCTTGAAAACCCGATTCATTATCGTGATGGACGGACAAAAGGAATGATGGAAGAGAGCTTCAAGCTAATTCCGAAAGAGTGGTTCTATAGAATTACGGGAAATCAGTTTATGGAATTAAATACAGCTTTTCAATTGTTTTCACTTGTGAAGCAGAGACCGGAATTATTAGAGAGAGCAGATAAATTATTATTAATGCCAGATTTATTTACGTATTTCCTGACAGGAGAAAAGAGAGCAGAACATTCGATTGCGTCCACAACACAATTAATGAATGCAGAAGAAGGAATATGGTCAGAAGGCGTTATGAGTGCATTGGGCATTCCGACAAATATTTTTGCAGATATTATTTCGAGTGGAACTATTGTAGGTGTTCTTAGTGATGACATCTGCGAGGAGCTTGGAGTGGAAAAGGTAAAAGTAGCAGCGGTAGCATCACATGATACACAGAGTGCATTAATTGCAGTTCCAGTGAAGGAAAAGGATTTCATTTTTTTGAGTTGTGGTACATGGTCATTGCTTGGAACAGAATTGCCCGGACCAATTATTAATGAGAAATCAGAAAAATATAATATAACAAATGAAGGCGGACACGAGAATACTACGACATTTTTAAAGAACATTATTGGATTATGGTTGATCCAGGAAAGTCGAAGACAGTGGATGCGGGAAAATCAAGAGTTTGGTTTTGGCGAGTTAGAGAGTATGGCAAAAGAGGCTGTTGCATTGGAATGCTTTATTGATCCGGATGCACCTGAATTTGGAATACAAGGAAATATTCCACGCAGAATCAGGGAGTATTGTAAAAAATCAGGACAAAAGATTCCAGAGGATATAGGCGCTGTCGTTCGATGTATTAATGAAAGCCTGGCACTAAAATATCGAATGGCTTTGGAAGAAATCGAGGATTGTACGAGTAAACACTATGATACAGTATATATGGTGGGTGGAGGAACACAGAGCAAGCTTCTTTGCCAGCTTACGGCAAATTCTTGTGCAAGGCGAGTAGTAGCAGGGCCAGTAGAAGCAACCGTGCTTGGTAATCTGGCATTACAGCTGGTGGCATTAGGAGACATAAAAAACTTACAGGAAGCCCGTGCGTTGATTGGAAGGTCGCAGGATATCACAGTTTACGAGCCACAGGATACACAAAAATGGGAAGAAGCATATATAAGATTTCAAAAGTTAGTAAAGGAAGATGCTAAATAAGATAGTCGTATAAAAATACAATAAATGATGATATTGAAATGGAGGTAGTAAAAATGGCAAAGAACAGACTAGTAGGAGATTATCCTGTCATTGGTATCAGGCCGACAATTGACGGAAGAAGAGGTGCACTAAAGGTAAGAGAGTCACTGGAAGAGCAAACAATGAATATGGCAAAAGCCGCGGCAAAGCTATTTGCAGAAAACTTAAAGTATTCAAATGGCGAACCTGTAAAGGTTATTATTGCGGATACAACGATAGGACGTGTTGGAGAGGCAGCAGCTTGCGCAGACAGATTTAAAAAAGAAGGTGTAGATATTACACTTACGGTAACACCTTGCTGGTGTTATGGCGCTGAAACGATGGATATGGATAGAATGACAATCAAAGGTGTGTGGGGATTTAATGGAACAGAAAGACCGGGCGCTGTATATTTGGCAGCAGTTCTTGCCTCTCATGCACAAAAAGGACTTCCTGCATTTGGCATTTATGGACATGATGTATGTGATGCAGACGATACAGAAATTCCTGAGGATGTAAAAGAAAAATTGCTTAGGTTTGGTCGTGCTTCTATAGCTGCAGCAACTATGAGAGGGAAGTCTTATCTGCAGATTGGATCTATTTGCATGGGCATCGCGGGTTCTATTATCAATCCAGAATTTATAGAAGAGTACTTAGGTATGAGAGTGGAGTCTGTTGATGAAGTAGAGATTATTCGTCGTATGACGGAAGGTATCTATGATGCAGAAGAATTTAAAAAGGCGCTTGCCTGGACAAAAGCAAAATGTCCTGAAGGATATGACAAGAATCCTGTAGAACTCCAGAAGACGTCAGAACAGAAAGAGGCTGATTGGGAATTTGTTGTAAAGATGATGTGTATCATAAAAGATTTAATGAATGGCAATGATAAACTACCTGAAGGCTGTGAAGAGGAAATGGTCGGACATAATGCACTTGCTGCTGGTTTTCAGGGACAGCGTCAGTGGACAGACTTCTACCCAAATGCAGATTTCCCAGAGGCACTTCTTAATTCTTCCTTTGATTGGAATGGTGCGAGAGAACCCTATATCCTCGCAACCGAAAATGATACGTTAAATGGTCTGGGCATGATGTTTATGAAACTTCTTACCAATAAAGCACAAATTTTTGCAGATGTACGGACCTACTGGAGTCCAGAAGCAGTTAAAAAAGCAACAGGATACGAGCTCGAAGGCGTAGCAAAAAATTCTGGTGGATTTATCCACCTTATTAATTCCGGGGCAGCATGTCTTGATGCTAGTGGAGCTGCAAAAGATGCAGAGGGAAAAGGCATTATTAAGCCATGGTACGATATAACAGAAGTGGATCAGGATGCGATCTTAAAAGCAACGGCATGGTGTGCGGCTGATAATGGATATTTTAGAGGTGGCGGATTTTCATCCAGATTTTACACTTCTGCTGAAATGCCAGCTACGATGATTCGCCTTAATCTGGTCAAAGGATTAGGACCTGTTCTTCAAATTGCCGAGGGCTGGACAGTCGATTTACCAGAAGAAGTATCTGACAAGCTTTGGAAAAGAACAGACTATACATGGCCTTGTACTTGGTTTGCACCAAGAACAACAGGCGAAGGTGCATTTAAGACAGCCTACGATGTAATGAATAATTGGGGAGCTAATCATGGTGCAATCAGTTACGGGCACATAGGTGCAGATTTAATTACACTCTGTGCAATTCTTAGAATTCCTGTATGCATGCACAATGTGTTGGAAGATGAAATTTTCAGACCAGCGGCCTGGAATGCGTTTGGCATGGATAAAGAAGGTCAGGACTATAGGGCCTGTGCTGCCTATGGTCCGTTGTATAAGTAAGATACTATAATAGTTAAAAAAGGATGTCGTGGTTGACATCCTTTTTTTCTAATTGTAGCCAGTGCAATGCTAGTACTTGACATATATAGCCAGAAAATGTATCATGAGATTGGAAACCGAAACGTTTCGGAAAAAGAAGAAAGAAGAAAAAGTATGAAAATAATACTTGATTTTTTTAAGAAAATACCAGCAGGAATAATGATAATCCCTTTTTTTATTGGAGCAATTATAAATACGTTCTTTCCACAGATACTAAATATTGGTTCTTATACGACAGCAACATTTTCAAACGCAGGGGCTGCGACCGTTCTTGGCGTACAGTTAGTCTGTTTGGGAAGCAGACTGCGATTGAAAGAATTGCCCATAATTGCAAAAAGAGGAGGTGTTCTTTTAGCATCAAAACTTGTGGCAGGTATATTGGCGGCAATTGTCATCAGTCCTTTTTTTGGACAAGAGGGAATTTTAGGAATTAGTTTATTAGCAATCGTTTGTGCAATTTCCAATACCAATGGGAGTATTTATCTTTCACTGATGTCTATTTATGGAGACGAAAAAGACGCGGCGGCAGTACCTATCATTGTTATTAATAATGGTCCCTTTTTTGCAGTTTTAATACTTGGGATTACAGGATTAGCAAAATTTTCATGGATAGCGGTAATAGCTGCCTTGCTACCACTATTTATGGGAATGGTAATCGGGAATTTGAGTAAGAGCATGAAAAATTTCTTGGAACCAGGAATTGCATTGATGCTGCCTTTTATCGGATTTACATTAGGAGCTGGAATTAATCTGAAAGATATCTTTCATGCAGGCATCAGCGGTATTGTCTTGGCTTTCATGGTGTTATTATTCGGAAGCGGAATTTCTGTTTTGTTTGATAAAATAATATCGAGGAGACCTGGTTATGCTGGAGTGGCAGCAAGTGCTACAGGAGCCAATGCAGTAGCAGTTCCTGCTGTTATAGGAATGATGGATGCATCATGGCAACCATATGTTGAGCGTGCAACAGTGCAGGTGGCAGCGGCAGTTGTCGTAACGGCAATCATTATTCCGTTTATCGTAAAGCGTCATAGAAAAGAGAAGATATCATAACAAAAAAATAAGATTTTATACTAAAATATATGAAAAACTGAGTTTAAAGAAATTGGATCAGCGCTTGAATTGACAGGCATCGCCAACTATTATAAGATGAAGTTAATAGAAATTATATTTGTTTTTAATGTGTGATAATATGTCAAAAGGCGGGTAAAACATGTATAAGGTTTTGGTTGTAGACGACGAATATGTTATCAGAAAGTCAATCAGTACACGTATTCCATGGAATAATATGGGCTATATTTTGGCGGGAACATGTGAGAATGGGCGAGAAGCAGTCGTATTATTACAAAAGGAAAAAATAGACGTTGTATTGACAGATATCAGTATGCCCTATATGGACGGGTTATCACTGGCTAAATATATACATGAGAATTGTCCAAGAACGAAAACAATCATTATCAGTTGCTATGATGAATTTGAATATGCGAAACAAGCACTCCATCATCAAGTTTTTTCTTATATTATAAAGCCGATTACTGCAAAGGAAATGATTGAAACCTTAAACCATGTTAAAAAGTGTCTGGATGAAGAAAATTTAGAGTATAAAGAACTGTCTGATATGAAATCTGCGCTTCGTGAAAATAATTCAGTTCTTAAAAATCAGTTTTTAGTATCATTGCTTAATAGTAGAAAGTCAAGCGAAGAGATTAATAAGGAAGCAAGGAAATATGGATTGGCTTTTGAGGAGGCATACTATGCTGGTGCCTATGTTGCATTTGATAATGTGAATGAAGTCGAACAAAATGAAAATGATATTACTCTATTGGAAAGAGCGAGTGGTATTTTAGATAATGAAGATATCGGACTTGCATTTCAGGGAATGGATAAGACGGTATTTTTATTATTTTATGGTAATAAGAAGCATAGTTTTATTTTAAAAGCGATAGAATGCTGTGAACGATTGCGCAGAGAGATGAAAGAAAAGCAAGGTGTGGATGTATCTGTTTTTTTGGGTAAAGAAATTGCAGGACTAGAGATGCTTTCAAACTCTTATGAAGAGGCGAAAAGAGTAAGTGCTTATCAATTTTTAATGGATCAAAGTTGTTTTTTGTACAGCGAGGATTATAGTAAAGAAGAGACAATTGGAGATAGTAAGTTTGATATGCCAGAATGGAAAAGCAGAATTGTGCTTGCGGTTCGCTCCCATTTGAAAGAAGAAATCAAGACAGGTATTTATGGTGCAGGAAGAGAGATGAGACAGTTATGTCTGCCAAAAAACAGAATTATTCTGTTATTTCAGGATTTGATTGTAGCAGTTATGGGAATAATTGATTTACCAGGTGTTGATAATGAGGAAATTTATCATGAGGAATATAGGCTTGTTGCAAAGATAAGTGAATGTAAATATTTAAAGGATGCGGAGGAAAGACTAATTATATTCTGCATACAAACGTCAGAATGCTTAAATTATAGCAGAGAAAGTTCGGGAAAAAAGCAAGCAGCAATGGCGATGGAATATATCGCTAAAAATTATGCAGATAGTGATCTTTCCTTGCAATCAGTATGCAATTACCTGTCTATCAGCATTAGTTATTTCAGTTCTATTTTTAAGGACTATAGCAACGAAACTTTTGTAGAAGTTTTGACAAGGGTACGAATTGATAAGGCAAAGGAACTTTTTGAAATGACATCTATGAAAGCGTATGAGGTGGCAAGTGCTGTCGGATATAATGATGCACACTATTTTAGTGCAGTATTTAAGCGCGCAACGGGAAAGACGCCGACCGAGTATGCGAGAAGAAGGAAGCTATGAAACGAATCAAGCAGTATTTTAGCAGTATAAGGATGCATATGATTCTTTTCTTTTCGGTGCTGGTATTACTGGCATTGATTACTTTTTTGATTTTTTCTATATCTTATACGCAAAAGAGTATTCTGGAAAACTCAAATGAATACACAAAGCAGCTTGTGGATTATGTCAACCAAGATATCAATTCTTATATTAGTTATATGGAAAATATCTCAACTGTTGTGATGAACGACCAGGACGTCTATGACTACTTATTTAAGAGTGATTTGACAGATGAGGATGAGAACTTACTGAAATCAAGAATTCGTGATCAATTTAGGACAATACTATCATCCAGAACGGATATTTATAATATTGGAATCCTTTCAGGGGACGAAAGATATCTGATTAATGACGGACAGACAATGAATGAATATTCGCAAAAAGATAAAATGAGTTGGTATCTTGAAACAGTAGAGCAGACAGGGCAATTAGTTCTGTCGTCTTCTCATGTGCAGGATTTGATCAAAGATAATTATAAATGGGTCGTTACGCTGAGCAGTACATTGCAAAATCCTAAGAAAAGTGGTACAGATGGCTTGTTTTTTATTGATTTGAATTATTATGATATTGATGAATTATGTTCAAGCATCAATTTGGGAAAGAAAGGTTATATTTATATAATAGACAGTAATGGCGAGATTATTTATCATCCGCAGCAGCAATTAATCCTGAGTGAAATCAGAAATGAGGTGATTGACGAAATTTTAGAGCATCCCAAGGAAACATTTCAGTTAGATTATCAGGGAGAAACAAAGTTATACACAACGAGTCATTCAGATAAAACGGGTTGGACGGTTGTAGGTGTATCCTATATGTCTGATTTGATGAAAAATGAAACAAGGATAAAGAAGACTTATTGGGAAATAACGGCGCTTTTGATTTTAGTAGCTGTGGTATTGGCGTTTATCTTCTCTCGCATGATTACGCTTCCCATTAAGCAACTGCAGATGACGATGGAACAAGCCCAGGAAGGAAATTTGATGCCGGTAAAGATTCGGGCAAGTGAGAGTGAGATAATTAGTCTGAATCACTCATTTAACAGGATGACGGAGCAGATCAAACAATTGATGGAAAAAAATGTAGAGGAACAAAGGCAGAAGAGAAAAAGTGAGATGAAGGCATTACAAGCCCAAATAAAACCGCACTTTTTATATAACACACTGGATTCCATAATTTGGATGATAGAAGTTGGAGAAAATGAAGAAGGGGTAGAAATGACAGCAGCTCTTGCGAGATTTTTCAGACAGTCCATCGGTAATTCTGATGAAATTGTTACAATAGAAAGAGAGCTAGAGTATACAAAAACTTATTTAGAGATACAAAAAATGAGATATAAAGATAAAATGGATTTTGAAATCAGTGTAAATCAGGAAATTATGTGTGAAAAGATTGTAAAGCTAGTTCTACAGCCCTTAGTCGAGAACGCACTTTATCATGGCATTGAGTATAAAGAAGGGAAAGGTCTGATTCGCATAGTTGGAGGTTATAAGGAGAATGGAGAGCGAAGCGATATTGTATTACAGGTAATTGATAATGGTGTGGGAATTGATTATGATGCATTGCAACATATATTTGATCATAAAAAGGGAAAAACAGCGGAAAACGGGATTGGAATACCGAATATTCAGGAACGATTACATTTGTATTATGGTTTGGAATATGGGCTATTGTTTGAGAGCACAAAAGGAGAGGGCACAATTGTAACTGTTTGTATTCCAAGAGAAAAGGATGATCAAATGCAAGAGCATTTGTTAGAAGCAGATAAGTTTGAGATAAAGCCAATGCGACCAGATTACATATTGGGAGGAGGCAGAACAGTATGAGAAAAAAAATATATTTGATACTGGCGCTTATTGTTGTTATCGGCGTTACATTAATTAGTGTTATAAAGATTCGCTACATTGCCTATCAAGAAGAAAGAACACTTAATATGGTCTTGATTCCGAAACTTGGAGAAGGTTCTAATGACTTTTGGACATCTGTGATTGAAGGAGCGCGAATGGGAGCAAAGGAGTATGGCGTCAATCTTACAATTATGGCTCCAAATTCGGAATTGGAGTATGAATATCAAAATGAATTGATTCAAAAAGCAATTGATAAGAAGCCAGATGTCATTATATTGGCGCCACTTCATTTTGAAAATAATACTGAAATAGCTAAGAAGATTAAAGAAAGCGGCATTCAATTAGTATTATTGGATTCTTACCTGAATGAAGAAATACAGGATTGTTTTATTGGAACTGATAATTATCAAGCTGGAGTTGATATGGGGAAGTGGATGCGGAAATATGTCACAGAGGATTCGCAGATCGCAATCGTCTCTCATATTAAAGAATCATCAACAGCGATAGAAAGAGAAAAAGGTGTCAGAGACGGACTGGCAGCGGATGAGAGTAAAGTGACGGCAATACTTTATAGTAATGCAGATTATGAAGTGGCATATAATGAAACAAAAAAATTGCTTGAAAGTAATCCAAAGATTTCATTGATAAGTGGATTAAATCTCCACTCAACAATTGGAAGTGCGAGAGCCGTTCATGATTTAGGGATGGATGGTAAAGTGATTGTTATTGGTTTTGATAATGTGACGGAAGCGATACAGCTTATGACAGAAGGTGTGATTACGGGACTAGTGGTCCAGAAACCATTCAACATGGGCTTTTTAGGAGTCGAAAATGCGGTTAAGGCAGCAAAAGGAGAAAAAGTAAATGAGGTAGTTAATTCAGGAACGGCTTTAATCGATATCAATAATATCTATACGATTGAAAATCAAAAGTTACTTTTCCCATTCTAATTTAGGGAATAATATTATAAATAGGTATAAGCAGTTAGTGTTAAGGAGTTTCCTTTTCATTCACTGCTTTTTTATTTGTCTATTTTAGGTGCGTAATATTTTCAACCTTTATCAGAGATATTTAGCATTTTTGTGGGAAAAATCCATACCCTTGTCAGAAGTTATTCTATTCCGGACTTAAGGGCAAAATCCTATAATGATTACAAAGTAATAAATTGATGCAGGGATGAAATCGTATTTTAAAGAAACAAAGCATGACTGGGTGACGCTGGCAGGTTGTATACCAAAGAGGCAGGCAAAGCAGAGCTCGTGTGCAGAGGAAGGTGAAAAAGTGGGCGAAGTAATATTAACAATGAAGGAAATTGATAAGTCTTTTGTTGGGGTTCATGCCTTGAATAGGGTAAACTTTGAACTAAAAAAAGGGGAAGTACATGCCCTGATGGGAGAGAATGGAGCAGGGAAATCGACATTGATGAAGGTGCTGACAGGCATCTACTCTAAAGATGCAGGAACGATCACCTATGAA
>Ga0209373_10001441_pt1 | contig 27824 bp, 23 predicted proteins | sample Higcelweek5metaG_FD_187173 | JGI IMG/M metagenome (GOLD analysis project Ga0209373, IMG submission 187173) | Freshwater pond sediment microbial communities from the University of Edinburgh, under environmental carbon perturbations - High... | ecosystem: Environmental > Aquatic > Freshwater >... | reverse complement strand
GCTGTTGTCGCGGTACGAAAGCCCGTGTTGATTATACGGTTTTATAGAGTCGAAATAGAAATTCTGCTGATCGAGTATCTGATCGATGGGCTGATAGAAATCGATGGCAGGGTTTTTTACGGCAACAACACCCAAAAGCCGTGAGTTGAATTCGCGGTTCTTGCGTTCGTAACCAGCACCCGCTTTCAGTGTCCAGTCGTTCTCCGTGTTGAAAAGCTTGAATTTGTGCTCCCCATCTAACTTGGCATTGTATATTTTCTCGGTCATGGCAATCCATAACCTTCCGCCTAAGTAGGCATTCGGTACATTTTGAATGCGCAAAAAGTAGTCGCCTTGTTGTTCGCTTCCCTCGCTATCGTCGAGCACAAAAGTTAAGCGGCGGTTATCGGGTTGGTTGGTTTTGGTTGTTCCATAGCCCAACATCCAGTTCAGGTCAGTGCGGTCGTTGTTGAATTTTTGTTCTCCAGCCAACTGACCCGAGTACACAAAACGGCTTACAAACTTTAGGTCGTAGAGTTTCAAGGTTTCAACATTGTAATAGTTCACCCCATCGCGGATGCTGGTTGAGGTTGTTCCCATTTGGTTGAGGAAATTCCTGAACTCCAACTTCTGGTTTTTGCCGTATAGAATGTTCCAGTTGTGTATCAAGCCCATTTTGGCGGTTTGTTTCGAAACCACATCGCTGAAATCGAAGTTTTTCATCACCTCGCCAGTTAGGTCGTTGTAACCTTGATATTCCAATCGGCTACGGGTATAATTATCGTTGCTAAGTCCGTAGTTGAAGGCAGTTATGTTGCCAATGGTGGTTTTTCCCACCACAAAACGGCGTTGCGAACTGATGGAAAAGCCTTGATCGAGAAACGGTGTTTTGGTAGTGGTTTGCCAGTTGTTGCTGAACAGTTTCGATACTGCGGTAATCTCTTTTGATTTGGTTTCGTAAGCAGCTAAATCTTCCCAAGTGTACAAACCGCTAAAATTTTCAACGTTAGGCGTTCCTGTGGGAATAGCGCGGCTTCCATTGTCGGAACCCAGCCAGTCGGTTTTGCCGCCCTCGTAGGTTTTAACTTCCGAATTAAACGAGGTGTGTTGCACAAATCCGGTGGAATACGAAACCACCAAACTGTTTTCGTCGGCCACATCTTTGGTTTCGATGTTGATGGCTGCACCGGCAAAATCGGCGGGCAGTTCGGGTGCCGGACTTTTATAAATCATGATGTTGTTGATCATTCCACTGGGGATGGCATCGAACGAAAAAGCACGCTTGTCGGCCTCGAAACTGGGGGCGGTTGCATTGTTGAGCATTACTGAATTGTAACGTTCAATTAACCCGCGCACAATCACAAAACGCCCGTCGGTAATGGTAATGCCGGGCACACGGCGAATCACTTCGGCCGCATCTTTATCTTGCGATTTTGAAATTTGTTGCGAACTGATACCACTAACAATCAGGTTGCTCGACTTCATGGAAGTAAGCATCGACATTTCGGTGTTGTCGCGCCTTCGGGCAGTTACTTTTATTTCATCGATGTCGAGCGTGGCCGATTTTAAAGCTACTTGAAGCGTTTGCTCCGTGGCGTTCCTTAAATCGACCTGAATAATTTGCTGATTGTACGATACGAACGAAACCACCAGGTTATAAACTCCGGCCGACAACTTGCTAAGCTGAAAATTCCCGTCAAAATCGGTGGTGGTACCAACAGTGGTACCTTGAATAATAACAGTAGCTCCAACCAAAGTCTCTTTGGTTATTTCATCGGTAACTGTACCTTTAATTGAAAGCGTTTGTGCGAAAAGTGGAGCTGTAAGTAATAATAGTAAAATAGAATAAAGTTCCTTCATTTTTATTGAATTCTAATAATGGACAAAGGAACCGATGCGATGTTACAGCGTGATTACAGATCAATCAATGTTGAATTACATTTCGGATACAAATCAGTGAAGGTGGGTTCAGGCTGTAGTGCCTTTCCATTAATAACTGAATAATAATCTGGGTACTATCGGGATAATCAACCTCTACCCGCTCATCGTTACTGAGCCAATTTTCGATTTTATGAAGCCGTTTCTCTTTCAGATTCTTTAACACAGGAACTCCCATAAGTTTCAAACTTGCCGCATTGCATTGCTGCTCGTATTGCGATTTCATGGGAACCACCATCAGTTTTTTCTTCAGAAAAAGCGCTTCGGCAGGTGTTTCGAAACCAGCTCCACATAGCACGCCTTCGCAGGTAGCCATACTTTGGATAAACGCTTCGTTGTTGATGGGGGCAATCGACACATTATCGATTTGATAGGCTTGTTTACTGTGTTTTGAAAACACTTCCCACATTACATTTTTGAATTGACTTAATTTTCGGATAAGCGTTTCGTCGCCATAAGCGGGAAGGTACACGGTATAATGCCCATTATTTTTGATTTCCTGGTTGCGTACTTGTTGACGAATTACCGGGGTAAAAATGTTTTGATCGTACGTGTCGAAATGAAAACCATATTGGTAATTGGTTGGCGCGTAATAATTCAATATAAACTTGCCCAACCAATCGGGTTGCAGTGGTTTGGGTGAATTTTTATGAGCCACTGCCGCCTGATGGCTCAAACCAATACAGGGAACGCCCCTCAACCATGCAGCCCAAGCCGATACCGGTTCAAAATCGGTTACAATTAAATCGTACTCATTTACGGGCAATTTTCTTATTTCTTGCCCCAGCTTTTGAAAACTAATGGTTTTGAGTGTCTTCCAAATATCGATATCGCCATTTTTCCCAAAAGCAAAACTCAGCCCCTCCAATTTGTAGTGGATAGAATAGGGAATTGATACGTCGGCACATTTTCCGCTGACCAGTATATCGAGTTCGCCGTACAGGCGGAGCAGTGGGATAATATCGGTGGCACGGCTTAAGTGACCGTTGCCTGTTCCTTGTATGGCATAAAGTATCTTCATTGTCAACTAATTTACTTCAAGCGTAATAAACTGTATTTCGTTGATCAAATCGTTAAACATTTGGTTGCCCTTTTTCTCGAAGCTGCTTTCGTCAACGTCAAGAGAAGACTCTCGTCCAATGCTTTGGGCTACAACATCTTTTGCATATTCATAAATACGCCACTCTTTATTGTTGTATTCCAAAGCAGTTAGGTTTTCAACCCAGTCGCCCGAGTTTAAATAGAGTACTTGTTGTCCTTGTTTATTGCTGATGTACTCCATTTTGGGTTGATGAATGTGCCCACAAACCACATAATTATATTCGTTGGTGATGGCAATTTCGGCCACGGTTCTTTCGAAGTTGTTGATGTGTTTCAGCGCCCCTTTCACCTCATTTTTAATCCGTTTCGAAAAAGAGATGCGCCCTTTTCCCATCAACATGCTAATCCAATTGAAAAACGTGTTAATCACAATTAGCAGGTCGTAACCCTTTCCGCCCAACTTGGCCAGCCATTTCGATTGTTTCATGGTAATATCGAACACATCGCCATGAAAAATCCAGGCCCGTTTATTGTCCAAATTAAGAACGAGTTTGTTCACAATCTCAAAGCTCCCCAATTGAAACCCTTTGAATTTCCGCAACATTTCGTCGTGGTTACCGGTAACGTAGTAAATTTTCTTGTTTTTTGATAAAAGGGTAGTGATGTGTTTGATCACTTTCAAGTGCGCTTTTGGAAAGTAGCGTTTATTGAATTGCCAAATGTCGATGATGTCGCCGTTCAACACCAATGTTTCGGGGTCGATTGATTTCAGGTAGTTCAAAACCTCTTTGGCCCGGCAGCCAAAAGTCCCAAGATGTATGTCTGACAGTACAACCAGCTCGACCTTGCGTTTATTTTCATTCTTCATCCGAAAATGATTTATTTTTAATGGTCGGATGGAACTCGCATAATGATTTACAGCTCCCTGAAGTTTGTTTTATCAGTGTTTTGTAATATCAAATCATGCTCGTTTCATTAAACGCAAATAACTGAACTAAATATTACAGAGCTGTTTAAATACGATTACAAGTTGATGAAAGATTTACTACCCTTTTGGGGAGAAGTAATTATCAGGCTTATCACTTTATGAATAAATTAGCCCGAACACGAATTGCCTATCATACAGAAACCGTGAAAACAACTAGATAAAACACTACGAATCAATCTATTTGTTAAAGTCTAAAAGTTTATACAATCAAATCATTACAAATTTAATCGTTTTGTAATAATTCAGTAATCATGTTGTAACTTGCTTGGAATACGTTTGTTTCAGGAATTTTACAAATCAATTAAACGAATTACAAAATGATTAAGAAATTGACGTTGCTGATTGCATTACTCTCAATTCTTTCAGTAGTATTAAAAGCACAGGAAAAAGAAGCTTTCAAACCTTACGGGAAACCATCTATGAGGGTATTCTCAAATTTCCATACCACCACATCGAACGGAGAAACAGCCCCAGCTTTTGAACTTACCCGGGTTTATTTGGGGTACGATTACTTCATCACCGAAAAACTTTCGGCAAAAACAACGTTAGACGTAGGCGACCCTGGCGTAGGTAAACTGCAAATGACAGCTTATGTGAAAAACGCTTTGTTAAAATATTCCGACGACAAGCTTACCGTTAACTTTGGTTTAATTCCTACACTTCATTTCGAAGCACAAGAAGCCAACTGGGGTTTTCGTTATGTGGCCAAATCGTTTCAAGATGAATACAAAATGGCTTCGAGTGCCGACCTTGGGGTTAGCATTTCGTACAAATTGCTGAAAAGTATAACAGTAGACGCTTCGATGTTGAACGGCGAAGGTTTCCGCAGCTTGCAGGCCGACAGTGTATTCAAATACACCGCAGGTATCACACTGCTTCCGATTAAAGGATTAACCGTTCGCGGTGGTTTCGATACCATGAAAAAAACGGTGAACCAAAATTCGGTAAACGCTTTTGTAGGTTATGCCGCAAAGAAATTCACCGTGGGCGCCGAATATAACCTTCAGAATAATTTCGGGTTGAAAACCAATCAAAACCTGAGCGGTACATCGATGTATGCCAGCTTTGTTCCTACAGACAAAATGAAAGTATTTGCTCGTTTCGATCAATTGACCTCGAACATTAAAAGTGGCGATACCGATCCTTGGAACTTAAGCAAAAACGGACAATTGTTAATTGCAGGCTTAGAATTTGCCCCTGCAAAAGGCGTGAAAGTTTCGCCAAACGTTCAAAACTGGAACCCTGCTAAAACGGGAGATAGTAACCGTTTGTCGGTTTTCCTCAATGTTGATTTAAAATTTTAAACAAAAATAGAACAAGACATTAATTCTACAGAATATGAAACGTATCATTATTATTCTTTTGGCAGTTGTTGCATTATCAGCCTGTCAGAATACAAAAAAAGATAACAGTTCGAAAGAAGAAAGCTCGAAAAAAGTAGCCATAACCGCTGCCGGTGCAACTTTCCCTATGCCCTACTACAACATGGTATTCGAAAACTATACCAAAGAAACCGGAATATTACTCACTTACGGTGGTATTGGATCGGGCGGTGGTATTCGCAGCCTTACCGACAAAGTTGTTGACTTTGGAGCTACCGATGCTTACCTCGAAGACAAGCAATTGGGCGAAATGCCGGCCGAAGTGGTTCACATTCCAACCTGTTTGGGAGCCGTGGTTATTGCGTACAACCTTCCTGGTATTGAGGAACTGAAACTTTCGAACCAACTGCTGGAGAAAATATTCATGGGCGAAATCACCAAATGGAACGATGGAGCCATTAAAGCCAACAACCCAGGTGTGAACCTCCCCGATTTGGGCATCACCTTCATTTACCGTTCCGACGGTAGCGGCACCACGCACATTTTCAGCGATTACATGTCGAAAATCAGCACCAAATGGGCCGATAAAGTGGGAACAGGAAAAGCACTACAATGGCCAGTTGGCATGGGTGCCAAAGGAAACCCAGGTGTAGCCGGAACCATTCAGCAAACACAAGGAGCCATTGGCTATATCGGATCGGAATTTGCTTTTGCCCAGAAAATTCAGGTGGCTAAAGTAGAAAACAGTGCCGGAGCCTACATTTTACCAACCATCGAGTCGATTAGCGCAGCTGCCAAAGGTGAAATACCAGCCGACACCCGCATCATGCTAACCAATTCAACTGATCCTGAAGCCTATCCTATCAGCGGTTTCACATGGATTATTCTTTACAAAGAACAGAACTACAACAACCGTTCAAATACCCAGGCTTTGGAAACAGTGAAATTCCTCGACTGGTTGGTGAGCGAAAAAGCACAAGCTGTTGCAGCAACTGTAAACTATGCCCCACTGCCAGCAACGGCTGTTGAAAAAGCAAAAATTATTTTACGCACAGTGACCTTTAACGGCGAAGCGTTAATCAAATAAACTCACAATACTATAAATGAACAGCGACAAAATCACCAAGATTTTTCTTTACACCTTCTCATTTATTGTATTGATTGTAGCAGGAGGTATGGTATTCTCACTCGTTGGGGGTTCCATACCTGCTTTTAAAACCTTCGGTATCAACTTCATTTTCTCTAAAGATTGGAATCCAACCGAAGGGAAAGAGAGTTACGGTGCCCTTCCGTTTATTGCAGGCACGCTCACCACTTCGTTTCTGGCACTCATCATCTGCTTTCCACTTTCGTTTGCCACTTCACTTTTTTTGGGCGAATATTACAAAGGAAAACGGGTGGCAAAGGTGATAGGCACCATGGTCGATTTGCTGGCTGGTATTCCTTCTATCGTTTACGGGCTTTGGGGATTTTATGTACTGCGCCCCTTCCTAATCGATTTAGGAATGGAAAACCAAGGCTTCGGGGTACTCACTTCGAGTTTGGTTTTGGCCATCATGATTATTCCTTATGCCACATCGTTGAGTACCGAAATCATCCACATGGTTCCCAACCCGCTAAAAGAAGCAGCTTACTCGTTGGGGGCTACCAAAATGGAAGTTATTTTCAACGTAACAGTACCGGCTGCCCGTTCGGGAATTTTTGCCGGATACATTTTGGCTTTTGGACGTGCCATTGGCGAAACCATGGCCGTAACCATGCTCATTGGAAATGCCAATGTTCTTCCCGACAAGTTCTTTGGACCCGGAAACTCAATGGCCAGCGTAATTGCGAACCAGTTTGGCGAGGCCGACGGATTGAAACTGAGCTCGCTAATTGCGATTGCTCTACTGCTGTTTTTAATAACAGGAATCATTAACGGCGTGGGAAAAATGATCATCAAAAAAATGGACTAGCATGCAAGCCTATACCGAAATCGATAACTCAAAAGCAAGAAGCAGCAAGAACAAGGTGTTTCAATACATGGTCATTGCCTTTTCGGTGATCACCATTTCGCCCATTGTGCTCATTATTTACAAACTGATAGCCGAAGGATACAAGCAACTAAGTTTCCGTTTTATTACTGAAAACACACCGAGTACGTTCGAAGCAATGACGGCCATTCAGAACAATGAACTCATTCCCGGCGGTATTGCCAACGGCATTGTGGGTACGCTCATTATGGTACTGATGGCTTCGGCAATTGCCATCCCGGTTGGAATGATTACCGGCGTTTTTCTGTATGAAAACCAAGGTAAACGATACGCCAACTTCACCCGAAATATTTCAGATATTCTTCAGGGCGTACCATCAATTGTGCTTGGTTTAATTTCGTACATGTGGATTGTTAAAAACGTAACCAACGGTTTTTCGGCTTTGGCTGGCAGTGTGGCGCTTTCGATAATGATGGTCCCAATGATTGTTCGTTCCACCGAAGAAACCCTGAAGATGATTCCAATTGCAATTAAAGAAGCCGGACTGGCGTTGGGTGTTCCCTACTACAAAGTAATTTTGAGGATACTGATCCCAACCGGATTTAGCGGACTTTTTACCGGAATATTACTGGCCATTTCGAGGGTGATTGGCGAAACAGCTCCGTTAATGCTTACCGCTTTGGGCAGTTCGGTAATTAATACCAATGTGGCAAAACCAACCAGTGCAATACCGTTGCTGATATGGGAATTTTATAACGACCCGAACATGATTGGCCTTATCTGGAGTTCGTCACTATTTTTAATGATTATTGTTTTAATTTTAAATACTGTATCGAAACAGATAATGGCAAAAAGGAACAAATAACGATGAACGAAAATATTCAAACCATAAAAGATCCGATAGTTACCATCAAGAACCTGTCTGTTGCTTACGACAAAACCAACTTTGCCGTGAAAGATGTATCGGTTGAAATAAAAAAGAACTCGGTAACAGCCATAATGGGTCCATCGGGTTGCGGAAAAAGTACACTTTTGCGAGCCCTGAACCGGATGCACGAGTTGTACGAAAACATCGATACCACGGGCAGCGTATTCCTGAACGGCGACAATATTTACGAAATGTCGACCATTAAACTGCGACGCCGAATGGGCATGGTGTTTCAACGCCCCAACCCCTTCCCCACCATGAGCATTTACGACAATGTAATTGCAGGCTACAAGCTGAACGGCATTCACATGAAAAAAACCGATCGCGACGAAGTGGTTGAACGTTCGTTGCGCGATGTTGCACTGTGGGACGAGGTGAAAGATTCGTTAATGAAAAAAGGAACCTTTCTCTCGGGCGGACAACAACAACGCCTTTGCATTGCACGTGCGCTGGCTTTTGGCCCCGAAGTAATTTTGCTCGATGAACCTACATCGGCACTCGACCCCATTTCGACCAACAAAATTGAAGACCTGCTTAGCAAGTTAAAAGAGAATTACACCATTATTATGGTTACGCACAACATGTCGCAAGCGGCACGTATATCAGACTATTCAATGTTTATGTATCTTGGTGAACTGGTTGAATTCGGAAAAACCAAGAACATGTTTACCAACCCCAACGATAAGCGGACTGAAGAGTACCTGACTGGAAAATTTGGATGATGCTATTTTTAAAGGAACTACAATTATGACACTAAAAAAAGACGACGCAATAAAAGGAATCATCAACGATTTCGAAACCATGGCCAATTTGGTGCTTACCCAGCTTGACTATTTGGAAGAGATTCTGAATTCAGGAAAACTTGTAATTCCTGAAGGAATTATGAAGGAAATTGAATCAAACGAACAAACGCTCGACAAGATGGAGATCAAAATGAGCGAAAAAATAGTGAACACCATTGTTCTTTACCAGCCTGTGGCTTCCGACATCCGCAAGATTATTGCCTGCCAGCGAATGACCACCAACCTTGAGCGAATTGGCGACTATGCCCGCAACATTTCAAAGTTCATCACCAAAATTGAGAACCCTGAGTTGTTTGAAAAAATGACCGACATATTTGCCAGCATGTTCAATATCAGTTTAAATATGGTACGAAAAGCCATCATTTCGTTCTTAAATGAAGATAAAGATTTGGCTATTTGGACCATCAAAAACGACGAGGAGATTGGTGCGTTGAATCGGAAAATGTTACAAAAGGTGATCAGCAAGGCACCCGAAAACCCCGATTTGCAGAAATTACTCACCAGTTTCATTACGTTTAAGGAGATCATCCAAAACATTGAGCGCATTGCCGACCATGCAGCAAACATTGCCGAAGCCGCCATTTACTCGTTCGAAGGGAAAGATGTTCGGCACCATAATTTAGATGATTAAAAAAGTGAAAAATGAGTGATAAACCGAAAATACTGGTTGTTGACGATGAAGAGGATCTTTGCGAAATCCTACAGTTTAACTTAACGGCCGAAGGTTTCAATATAGATGTGGCCAACTCGGCCGAAGAGGCATTGGAAAAACCATTGTACAGCTACGACCTCCTTTTGCTCGACGTAATGATGCGCAAAATGAGCGGCTACCAATTGGCCGATAAAATCCGTAACGAAAAGAAGCTGCAAACGCCCATTATTTTTCTCACGGCTAAAACAGCCGAAAACGACATGCTTACCGGCTTTAACGTGGGTGCCGACGATTACATTAACAAACCTTTTTCGGTAAAAGAGGTTACAGCCCGAATTAAAGCGGTGCTAAAACGGACAGGAGCAATTTCCCCAAAAGAATCTAACATCATTCAATACGAAAAACTTACGCTCGACATCAATAAAAAATCGTTAACCATTGATAATATGCCCGTAAACCTCACCCGAAAAGAGTTCGAAATATTGGTTTTGCTAATTTCCAATCAAGGAGTATTTCTCGAACGATCGAGTATTCTCGACCACATTTGGAGCGACGATGTAATTGTTACCGAGCGAAATGTAGATGTGAACATTGCACGGTTAAGAAAAAAAATAGGCATTTACGGAGCTTGCATTAAAGGAAAAACAGGTTACGGTTATAGTTTCGAAGGAAATTATTTGAAAAATTAAAATAATAAACAGCTCATTATGAAGATAAACAGCTCATTCCGCCAACGAATATTCCTCTACTTTTTAGGCATATTCCTCGTGTTTACAGTGGCAATTCTGGTTTTTCAGCTCGAGCGCGAAAAAAGGTATCGTACAGATCAACTTGAAAACACACTCGACAACATTACCGAAGTCACTCATCTGTTTATTATTCACAACAAACTAAATGAGAATAACAATTTCCATTTGATCGACAGTCTGAAAACAATTCTTCCAAACAAGAATGTCCGCATCTCGGTTTTCGACCACAAAGGAATTGTTCTTTACGACAGCTATGTCAGCGATTTTCCTCACATGGAAAACCACCTCTCGCGCCCCGAAGTTCAGAAAGCTCTCTACTCGGGCAAAGGTTCCAACATTCGGAAATCGGCAACCACCAATCAAGATTTTTATTACTATGCCAAAAACTGTGACCAATATTTTATTCGCACGGCAATGGTTTACAATATCGAATTGGCCAATTTTCTGAAAGCCGAGCGGAAATTTGTCATCTTTATCGCTCTCATTTTCATTCTGGTTTGGATTGTTCTCTATTTTGTGACCCGCCGGCTAGGTGAATTTATTACCCGCCTGAAAGACTTTGCCATTAAAGCACGACGCAACGAAGAATTTGACCCCGATGAAACTTTTCCTGACGACGAACTGGGAATTATCCGCAAGCAAATAGTTCAGATATACAACAACCTGAACAAAACAAAGAACGATTTAACCACCGAAAAAGAAAAGCTCTTCCGCCATTTACAGGTATTGAATGTTGGAATTGCATTTTTCAGTCCAAATCGCGAAAAAACGTTGGCCAACAGCCACTTCATACAATACATCAACTTAATATCGCAAAAATCGTCGATTTCGGCCGAGCGCATTTTCCTGATTCCCGAACTGAAACCAATCATTCATTTTTTGGATGAAAACGCACACAACGATGTAACATTTGCGGCTCATGAGCTTCCAAAGCATGAATTCACTGTCTCAAAAAACGAAATGTTCTTTCAAATTCAGGTAATCCTTTTTGCTGATAAAAGTTTTGAAATTCTTATTTCTGATATTACCCGCCCCGAAAGACGAAGGTTGTTGAAACAACAGTTGACATCAAATATTGCACACGAATTAAAAACGCCGCTTTCATCGATAAAAGGTTATTTGGAGACCGTACTTGGAGCTGAAAAACTTTCGGATGAAAAGCAACGCTATTTCATTGAAAAAGCCTTTGCTCAATCGAACAGGCTCACATTTCTCATCAACGACATTTCATTATTGAACAATATCGAAGATGCTGGCGACCTGTTTAGTTTCAACCAAATTAACATCTCGAACGTAATAAACGATGCCATCGAAAACCTCAAGGCCAAGATGGATGAGAAGCAGATTACCTGTGAGGTAAACGTATCGAAAGAGGTGAAAATAAACGGCAACGAATCGCTCATTTTTTCGGTATTTCAAAATTTCCTCGAAAATTCGATCAACTATGCCGGTGAAAAAATAAAAATCAACATTACCAATTACCTCGAAGACGAATCGTACTACTATTTCTCCTATTCCGATACGGGAACAGGAATCCCCGAAGAACACCTGCCACGAATTTTCGAACGTTTTTACCGTGTTGATAAAGGACGGGCGCGTGAAACTGGTGGAACCGGATTGGGATTGGCCATTGTGAAAAATGCCATTCAATTGCACAAAGGCGACATTTCGGTACGCAACAAACCCGAGGGAGGAATTGAATTTTTGTTCACGCTATCGAAAGTGTAATAACATAATTGGTCATTAGTCATTGGCAAAATGTCCGAATGACTAATGACTTTTCCCTAAAAAATGAGCAACTGTTTTTGTTAGAATAATTGTTCCTAACCTATTACATTTGCCAAATGTCAATTTTAGTCGAACATATTACCAAACGATACGGACATCAGGTTGCTCTGAATGGCGTAAACCTGAAAATTGATGCCGGTGAAATAGTTGGTTTTCTTGGTCCTAATGGTGCAGGAAAATCTACGTTGATGAAAATACTCACAGGTTATCTTCCAGCCGATTCTGGTGCAGCGGCTATCTGCGGGTTTAAGGTTGAAGAAGACAAAACCGATTTTCGTGCCAAAATTGGATACCTGCCCGAACACAATCCACTGTATCCTGAATTATACATTCGTGAGTATCTGGGTTATGTCGCGGGGTTCTACAAGTTGAAAAACACCAAACAGCGGGTTGAAGAAATCATTCATCTCACAGGGCTTACCTCCGAAGCAAGTAAGAAAATTGGTGCTTTGTCCAAAGGTTACCGTCAGAGGGTTGGTTTGGCCCAAGCATTGATTCACGACCCAGAAGTATTGATCCTCGACGAACCAACTTCGGGTCTCGATCCCAACCAACTCGACGAGATTCGCAACCTGATTGTCAACATCAGTGCAAACAAAACAGTGATGCTTTCAACCCACATTATGCAAGAGGTTGAAGCCATTTGTAACCGCATAGTCATCATCAACAAAGGGAACATAATTGCCGACGGAACACCTTCTGAAATCAAAAAAATATCAGCAGGTCACGGTCAGCAAGTGCTTTTCAGTGTAAAACAAAACATCAACACAACCGACCTTGAGAAACTGCCTTTTGTGGCCAAAGTTGCGGCAAATTCCCCAGGTGAGTTCTTACTTACCTCGTCGGTTGAAGGTGATATCAGGCCTAAGTTATACGAAACCGCAATTGCCAACCAATGGACATTACTGACCCTTGCCGAAAAAAGCCAGAGTGTCGAAAACATTTTCAGGGAATTAACCCAACGATTCTGAGTATTCCAAAAGTTTCGGTTTGACTCCTTATCGCAATGCCGAAAAACAGTTGAACGGACAGTCCGCAGCATTATCGTTCAATACTTTACCAACATCGAACTGATTTTTGTCGGTTCTGCCCACAACAGCCCCAACATTGCAAAAACATTAAGCAAAAGCGCCGCTCAGTCTTTCAACCAAGCGGGGCTTTCCTATTAAATCGTTAACGGTAAATCAAACTTATCTCCGAAAGTTCATTTCCTATCTGATGTATGCCCTGAATAATCTTTTCAGCCTGTGCCTCCGAAGGTTTTTTACGGCCATTCACGTATTGAGAGAGCAAGGTCGGGTTCATCCCAATTTTATGGGCAAGAAATTTTGCATTCAGCACATTGTAGTATTTGAAGAAGAAGAGCATACAGTTAGCGTATGTTTTTCCAAATATTTTCAGCGCTTCGTAAAAATGTTAACCAATGTTTTTAAGCCTTTTCTTTCTACCTATCAAACCAACCAGAACGCTTATCATATAAAATAAACCATTTATCAAACAAAATAAATTTTACCCCCCCCCAATGTCTTGTAACATAACTTTTTTATTTCTATGTTTGAATGACCAAACAAAAACGAACATAACATGCTAAAAAACAAACTGCTCATCTCAACCGGCACTTTCCTGTTGCCGGGTTATACACAAAACAATTATTCGAAACCAAAAATAAGCTGCCAATGGAGAAAACATAAATCCTTGTTTGTATAAACGAGGTGGATTGTGTTTTCCCAACAACAAAGGCCATAAGGCATGACCAAGAAGTTAACTTCACGCTATGGCAGTATAAAAAACTGCTGTGATGGGAAAAGCGAAAAGTAAAAGGCAACACAATCCGAATTGTCAAATCGACGAAGTCAAAACCATGCTGCCTTAAGAAAATCCAATTAATTATTAATCGGCCTAGGAGATGCAACTCCACAGTCGTAAAACTAAAAAATATGAAGACAATTTTAAATTTTTATTTGCTGGTAACTGCATTATTCCTTTATTCTTGCGAAGAACAAGATATATTGAGCAATGAAAGTGATACCTTGATCAATACAGAAGCTATAAACTGTGATTTGAATGATCTACAAATAATCAATAATCCAGGCAAAACTGAAAACTATTTGATTAATGATGATGATTTTGATGACGAAAAAATAAACAAGAATTTATTTCAGTTAAGTTTAATTGCAAGAGACTTATTAAAAGATAAGTCATTCAATAATCAAATAAAAAAGGCTGTTTCTTTAAGTGCAAATAGTACAATTGATTTGCGAAAGTTAGATTTTTCATTAAAATCATCAAACATAAAAGTAGCAGACTTCATTAAAATGGTCAAGAATATTGATCTGACACATTTATCAAAGAATCCTTTAAAAAGTGGGGAAATTGAAAATTACATTCCTTGTATTTTTGTGCCAAATGCAGAAGTTGCTGATTTCAATAAAAATCCGATTATCTGTCCCGGGATTGAGGTAAACAGCGAACTAAAAGGTCTTGATGGTTATGAAGATTACATAGTTGCATGGTATTATGACAATAATGATAGCTTAATGGAGATAATCGTTAACGAACAGATGGTTATGAATACGAAGCATCCTGTTTATATCCTCGATAATGCCGAAGAATTATTGACTCAAAGTCAAAAATCTCAAGAACAAATTCAGAAATCAAATAACATTAACTTTAAATCAACTCAAAGTATAAAATATTTTTCTTCTCATGAATATCAAATAAATGAACGGTATGAAAGTTCTGGCGATTCAGAGTTCTGTATTGAAGGAGTATATATGACACCCGCTGGTATTTGTGGTTGGGTTCATACATCTGATTATTGGTGGAAAATTTCAGATGTCAATAAAAATGACATAGGAAAGCCACTTTCAAAATGGGTTCCTTTCAATTATTGTTCCCTTGAACCATTTGATGAAAAACTAACTTACATTAATGCTTTTGAAAGAGATTGGTATGGATCTGAAAAAACACTTGGTCACGTACCTGCATATGGCAAAACAATTTATCTTTCTGGTAATATGAATCATTCAGGTGATTGGTATTTATATGATCCAGCTTCAAATATTCCTCTTCTAGATATGGCCCCAATATATGACAGTTGGGCAGGTTGGGTTACCAGTTCTAAATGTGAATTACGCATTTGGAGAGTTGAGTAATCCGTGCTGATAAAGGTTTTAATTTTGTATTCAAATGATATTTTATTTCATAGGAGAATCAAAAATCAATTTCAAATCTCAAAAACCAAAATGAAAAAATATTTTTTTATTTCTCTAGTACTGCTTTTTTCACTGTCCTCAAAAGCGCAAATAGACTTATCTGTTAATTATAACAATACCCATTCAGGGAATTCAATTTTACTTATAGCTTCCAAAAAGCTAAATGCAAAATACGAATTGGGCGGAGGCGTTCGTTATAACATCAACAGCTTAAATCATAGCGACGATCAGGCCAACGTTTTCAAGAATCGATTATATGCTACAAAGCCCTTCCAGTTTATTGGTATCGATGGTTTTGTTCACCGATCTGTTTTTTCTAAGTGGGAAAAGGTAAAACCATTTATTTTTTACGATCTTCAATTAGCTTATTCAACAACTCGCAATAGATCTTTTATTCCCGTTGGACAAGGGTTGTTATATGGCGAGCCGGAATATTTATACATTGAAGACATTGTCAATTTTGGACCATTTCTTTGGATGGAACAGAATATAGGAATAGGTTTTAAAGTCGACTTGTTTAACTCATTTTATCTGACTCAACGAATTGGTTTAGGTGCTGATCTTTTTTTCGGTAGCGACGACCAATTAATGTTAATGAGAATCAATAAGTTCTCTTGGGAATTTGGTGGTTTAATAAATGTTGGTATTGGCATGAGATTATAAAATAGAAGCACTAAGAAAAAAAATATATTTCAAAAAGTAAACCGATTTAAATCCTTTAATCCAAAGTTTACAAAGTTAAATTTAATCTCTTTGGGTCAAATCCCCCACCCCCAAGGGGAATAATACGACTAGGAGAATGAAACCCCATTCACTTGCGGCAAGAAGATTCACTTGAAACATAAGTAGGCTGAATTTAAAATGATTCAGCCTACTTTAAAACAGAAATACTGGAGCAATGGTCATCAAAATCACAAATCAGCTGCATTTTTTTTCGCGAAACTGCTTTGCACCCTTTTTCAATCTATGCGCTTGAGCAAACTACTTTTCATCAACTATTCTAGTTTTCCGAATTTAAAGACTTAAAGCAAAAGCCCCGCTCAGTCTTTCAACCAAGCGGGGCTTTCTATTTCCTAATGACTTTTTTCTGTTTTTATTCTTCAACCGGAGCGCAGGTGCAAACCAAATTACGGTCACCGTAGGCATCGTCGATGCGGGTTACTGGTGGCCAGAATTTGTTTTCCCTGATCCAGTTGAGCGGATATGCGGCCTTGGTACGTGCATAACTGTGGTTCCACTCGTCGTCGATGCACATAAACTGTGTGTGCGGCGCGTTTTTCAACACATTGTCGTCCTTATCGGCCACACCGGTTTCCACCTCTTTTATTTCGTTATAAATCGAATTCATGGTTTCGATAAAGCGGTCTAGCTCATCTTTCGATTCACTTTCGGTTGGCTCAACCATCAATGTTCCGTGAACAGGGAAAGAGAGGGTTGGCGCGTGAAATCCATAATCCATCAACCGCTTCGAAATATCGGTTTCAGAAATACCCGATGCTTGTTTCAGGTGACGGGCTTCCAAAATCATTTCGTGCGCCACACGGCCGTTTTCGCCGGTATACAAAATTCCGTAGTTCTCTTTCAAATGGTGCGCAATGTAGTTGGCATTCAGAATCGCCACTTCGGTAGCTTTCCGTAATCCATCGCCCCCCAGCATTTTAATGTAACCGTAGGTAATTGGCAAAACAGATGCACTGCCCCAGGGAGCTGCCGAAACAGCGTGAATGCCCACGTGCCCATTGTTCATCACCGAATGCGATGGCAGAAATTCGACCAAATGTTTGGCAACAGCAATTGGGCCAACGCCGGGACCGCCACCACCGTGAGGAATGGCAAATGTTTTATGCAGGTTGAGGTGGCAAACGTCGGCCCCAATTTTGCCCGGAGAGGTCAATCCCACCTGAGCATTCATGTTGGCACCGTCCATGTAAACCTGACCACCGTACTGGTGAATAATATTGCAAATTTCAGTTACCGACGCTTCGAAAACTCCGTGAGTCGAAGGATAAGTAATCATCAATGCGGCCAAATCGTCTTTATGCTCTTCAGCTTTCAATTTCAATGCTTCAACATCGATGTTTCCGCGTTCGTCGCAAGGAGTAACCACAATGTCCATACCGGCCATGGCGGCACTGGCGGGATTGGTACCGTGAGCCGAAGATGGGATCAAACAAACTTTACGGTGATCATCACCACGACCTTTGTGGTAGGCCATAATCACCATCAAACCTGCATATTCGCCAGCAGCACCCGAGTTTGGCATCAAGCTGATGTCGGCAAAACCGGTAATTTGTGCCAAGTCGCGCTTCAACTCTTCCATCATAATTTGGTACCCCATCGCCTGATTTTTAGGCACAAACGGATGGATGCCGCTAAATTCAATCCAACTCAACGGAAGCATTTCGGTTGCTGCATTCAGTTTCATGGTGCACGAGCCAAGCGAAATCATGGAGTGAGTTAACGAAATATCGCGGGTTTCGAGTTTTTTGATGTAACGCATCATTTCGGTTTCCGAACGATAGCGGTTAAATACGTCCAACTGAAGGTATTCACTTTTGCGCGCAATTTTTTCGTCAAGCAGGCATTCTCCGGGATAATCGGTAAATGTAGGAATTGGTTTGTTGGCTGCTTTTGCAAACACCTCAATAATCCAATTGATGTCGTCAACATTGGTAGTTTCATCGATACTCAACCCGACTTCGCCATTATCGAAATAGCGGAAATTCATCTCCAAATCGAGCGACAACCATTCGATGTCTTCCCGCTTTACGTGACGGGGAAGACTAAAGCGAACTGTATCGAAGAAAAATTCGTTCAGATGTTTGTATCCCAGTTTTTCAATTTCTTTTGAAAGCAGATTGGCAATGGAGTGGATGCGGGCGGCAATGGAATAAATGCCACGCGGTCCGTGGTAAACTCCGTAGAAACCGGCCATTGTAGCCAGTAGTGCCTGTGCCGTGCAAATATTTGATGTTGCTTTTTCTCTTTTGATGTGTTGTTCGCGGGTTTGCAATGCCATGCGAAGGGCACGGTTGCCATTGGCATCTTTCGAAACACCAATGATGCGGCCGGGCATGCTTCGTTTGTATTCGTCTTTTGCCGCAAAGAAAGCCGCGTGAGGGCCGCCATAACCCATTGGTACACCAAACCGTTGCGATGATCCGAAACAAATATCGGCATCCCACTCGCCAGGAGGTGTAAGCAACGCTAAGCCCATCAGGTCGGCAGCAACGGCCACTTTACATTCGTTTTTATGTGCCGTTTCGACCAATGCTGTATAGTCTTCGATGTTTCCGTCGGAATTGGGATATTGTACCAGCACACCAAAAACCTGACTGTTGAAACCGAATTCTTTGTAGTTGCCCACTTTTAGTTCAATACCAAGAGGTTCAGCGCGGGTCATGAGCACGTCGAGGGTTTGCGGCCAAACTTTTTCGTCAACCAAAATTACGTTGGTTCCAGCCTTTTGCTGGGTGCGCGAACGGGTGTTGTACATCATTACCATGGCTTCGGCAGCAGCAGTAGCTTCATCTAAAAGCGAAGCATTGGCCAGTTTGAACCCTGTGAGGTCGCATATCATGGTTTGATAATTCAGCAATGCTTCGAGGCGGCCTTGTGAAATTTCGGCCTGGTATGGGGTGTACGAAGTGTACCAAACCGGGTTTTCGAAAACATTGCGAAGGATTACCGCCGGAGTGATGGTATCGTAATAACCCATGCCAATGTAGGTGTTGAACACTTTGTTCTTTTTGGCCAGGTCGTGAATTTTGCGGTAGTACTGCCGTTCGGTTAAACCAGGGCCAAGGTCGAGGGGCTTATCCAACCGGATATTTTTTGGAACAGTTTGATCGATCAGCTCGTCCATCGACTTTACGCCAATGGTTTTCAACATTTGATCTATTTCATGGGAACGTGGTCCAATATGGCGCCACCCGAATTTGTCGTTCTTAATCACGGTAATGCAATATTTGAATGTGAATGAAAGTGCAAATATAGAGGAATTGTATTGGAAAAAAATGACTTTGATTGGGGTGATTATTGCAAATACGGATTCAATGCTTTTTCGTCGGCAATTGTTGTGGCAGGTCCGTGACCTGGAAAAACATCAACATTATTTGGGAGAACCATAAGCTTTGCTGTAATACCAGAAATTAGGGTTTGATAATCACCGCCGGGAAGATCGGTACGGCCAATGCTTCCATTGAACAGCACATCGCCGGTGAGTAATACGTTCGATTTTTCTTCATAGAAACAGATACTGCCCGGCGAATGACCCGGAACGTGAATCACATTCAATGTTGAATTTCCAAAATGAATTACATCGCCGTCGTTTAGTTCAATTTCAGGAAGTAAAACGGGTTGAACCGGGATTCCGAATAACGCTGCTTTCTCTACGACTCCATCAATCCAAAAATTATCGCCACTGTGGGCTTCCCATTTCAGGTTATAGGCCTTCCGGCATTGTTCAACACCGAAAATATGGTCGAAATGGCCGTGTGTGTTTATCAACTTTACAGGTTTCAGGTTTTTCGATTTGATGAAATTGTCGAGCTTTTCAAACTCTTTCGGGGTATAACATCCAGCATCGACAATGGCACATTCGCCAGTTTCGTCCCAAATTACGTAGGTATTTTCCTGTACAGGGTTAAAAACAAATACCCCCAACCCCCCTGAAGGGGTGTATTTAGTGTCTGCTTTATTGTTGTTCTCGTTCATAATTTCAATTCAGTTAACATGTAAATCTTTCAGAAATGGTAGTCTCTATCCCCCCTTTAGGGGGCAGGGGGTAATTTAGTTTGTCCCTTTTAACAACGGAACAAACGCAAAGTTTCCGTAAGTAGTTTGCTCAAATGTTTTTTCTCCGGTTCGAACAATCAATGTCATAATCTGAGGCTCGCCATCAGCACCTACTGGAATTACCAATCGGCCACCAATTTTCAACTGCTGCTTTAAATCTTCGGGAACAAAAGGTGCCCCAGCGGTAACAATTATCCCATCGAAAGGGCCATAAGTTGGTAATCCTTTGTAACCATCTCCAAAGAAAAAACGAGGATGGTAGCCCAGTTGGGGCAATAATTGCTGAACTTTAACATACAATTCCTGTTGGCGTTCAATGGTAAAAACCTGAGCCCCCAATTCGAGCAAAACGGCTGCCTGATATCCAGAACCAGTTCCAACTTCAAGAATTTTGGACATTGGCTTAATTTGCAACAACTGCGACTGAAAAGCCACTGTAAACGGTTGTGAAATGGTTTGTCCGGCACCAATCGGGAATGCCTGATCTTTGTATGCAAACTTGGTAAAGCTGCTTTCCATAAACAGGTGGCGCGGTATTTTTCCAATAGCATCCATCACTGCCGAATCGGTAATTCCTTTTTCAGAAATTAATTCAACGAGTCGTTTCCTCTGTCCTCTATGTTGTGGTGTATCTAAAATCATGGTATAAAAAACGTGTCCCAAAATTAATAGTTCGAACCAATAAAGCAATTGAAATGAACCCATGAAATGCCATTCGTGAACTTAAGAGGCTGAAATGTGTTGAAAATGTGAACCCTAAAAGAAATTAACATCGTAATTAGTAAAAACGGTTGAATTTTACGAATTTGGAGTCATGATTGACAGTTTGGTAATAGGGACTAAAACCGATGCTGAACATTATTTTGAACTGATCTCCAGTTTGAAATATTTCGGACCTGCAACAATCGTTGTTACCGACACCGCAATGCCCAATGATTTGGCTTCGAAAATTAAATCGTTCGATGCAATAGTGTTGGTGAGCCCAATAGACAATCCTTATCTCATTTTTGAAACAGTCATTAAAGCCCAAAAAAACTTCTATTTTGTCGATCAGCCTGCGTTTACAGAAAATGAACTGCTATTGCTCGATAAAATGTATCTCGAATCGGGAAACCTCATGTTTACCGAAACAGTTGAACTAAACCACCCTTTGCTTGAAGAATTTCTGGAAACCACAAACAGTTATTTGCTTTTCAGGTATACCAAATCAATTGCCAACAAACGTCAAATACGCCAAGCCCTTTTTTCAGCCCTGTGTTTTCTTTCGGTTTTGTCGCCCATGCAAGTAAAGAAAATTGATTTCAACACATTAGACACAAACACAAATCAGAATTCGCAGCTTAAAATACGGCTCAAAATGTTTGACAGTTCGCTCTGTTACATTATTTTAAACCTTGAAAACAAAAATGAACACCAGATTTATATCGAATCAGATATTGGTAGTTTTTCATTCAATTTCGCTGATAATTTTTTGGAAAATATCCATGGTTTTCGGTTCAAGGGAGCAGAGGTCACCAACGATAGTTTGCTCCAACGATCGTTAGAATTATTTGCTTTGAATATTATTCTAAATTTGAAACCAAAATTTTCATTCCACAACTACTCGCTTATAATTAACACCTTACACCACATCGAGGTCATTTTAAACAATAGTCTTTAGCTATTGTACGAAAAAAAAGTAGTTTTGCGCACAATATTCAAACTTGGGTAGCGTTAGCAATTTTGCAATAGTTTGAATACTCTGACCAATAATTTTGACCTGCATGAATAGAAGTAAACAAGTAGCCCGGTACATGACCTTCGATGCGTTGGCAGCAGCCATTGCGTGGGCATTCTTTTTTATTTTCCGTAAAGTTTATCTCGAAAAAGGTCACTTTATTGGGTTCAACAATTTTCAACTCGATAAGAATTTTTGGTTAGCCCTATTTGTAATACCTGCATTCTGGATTGCACTTTATTACATTATTGGGTTTTACAAAGACATTTACCGCAGGTCGAGGTTGATTGATTTAGGACGCACAATATCAACTTCAATTGTAGGGGTTACCATTATCTTTTTTGTTTTACTGCTCGACGACAACATCGTTTCTTACAAGAATTATTATCACTCTTTTTTCGCACTGCTAACCTTCCATTTTGCGTTTACACTGATTCCCAGGCTGATATTAACCACCCGAACCAACCACAAAATACACAAACGCAAAATTGGGTTCAACACCATAATTATTGGGAGCAACGATCAGGCAGTAAAGCTGTACAACGAAATGACCGTGGGCGACCGCACTACTGGAAATATTTTTATTGGTTTTGTGAATGTCGACGAAAAAAATGAAATCTTACTGGGACAACATTTGCACCATTTAGGATCGATTAAAGACCTGCCCCGATTGATTGATGAGAACCATGTTGAAGAGATAATTCTGGCCATCGAAACGTCGGAACACAATAAAATTCAAGAAATATTATCGACCCTCGATTACCGGAATGTAACAGTCAAAGCCATTCCAGATATGTTCGACATTTTAACCGGAACTGTAAAAATGAATACAGTTTACACAAGTCCGCTGGTTAAAATTTCAAATGGCATTATGCCCGGCTGGCAGGAAAATATGAAAAGGGTGATCGATATTACTTTTTCAACTTTGGCCCTTATTATTTTCGCACCATTTTTCCCTTTTGTTTATTTTGCCATCAAATCGTCATCAAAGGGAGGAATTTTTTATTCACAAAAAAGGGTTGGCAAATACGGAAAGGAATTTACAATTTTCAAATTCAGGAGTATGATTCCAGATGCTGAGTCGAATGGTCCGGCTTTGTCATCGGACAACGACCCTCGCATTACGAAGTTCGGTCAATTTATGCGCAGAACTCACATCGACGAAATCCCACAGTTCTACAATGTGTTGCGCGGCGACATGTCGCTGGTTGGACCACGGCCAGAACGCAAATACTACATCGATGAAATTAGAAAAATAGCACCACATTGTATCCAGTTACAACGAATCAGACCTGGAATTACTTCGTGGGGACAAGTCAAATATGGTTATGCTTCAAATGTAGAGCAAATGGTTGAACGAATTCCTTACGACATCATTTACCTTAAAAACATTTCGCTTTATCTCGATTTTAAAATACTGATCTATACTCTTTTAAATTGTTTTCAGGGCAAAGGGAAATAAGAATCTTATTTCTTGTTCTGTTTTGCTTTTTCTTCAGCTTCAATCATCAACACAATTTGCTCAATCATATAGTGATCGTAAATAGGATCGTACTCTTCTTTCAAATCGTTCTTGAACAATTTGGCTACACCTTGCCAAAATACAGCCGGAATTCCCCCTTTTAACTCCTTAATTATTGAATACGAAGTATTGCCTGTCTCCCTGTCAATCAGCAACATCAGGTATTTGCCTTCTGTAACGGTAAATTTTTTTAATTGATCCTCATACTTTGCATACAAATTTTTCTCTGCAAGCTTAACATACTTCCGCTTATCCTTATCCGATTTCGCATTTTCGAACTGAGCATTATATTTGGCAAGTTCGCTAGCAGCCTCTTTCGCAAACGGATAAACCTTTCTGATTCGAACCACCATTCGCGAATAATTTCGAAAATTGATACCTTTTCCTTTATTGGGATACACATCAATTTGACCAAGAATACGATACACCATTGTATCATTATCTGTTAAACCATTGTTGCCCGATTCCAGTTGATTTTTTTTAGATTGACCCCACAATTGCGAAGTGTTGAAAAGAAACAGGATAACTAAAAACGGTATAAAATACTTTTTTAACTGAAAACAACTCGTATTGAAATTACCTGATAGAACCCGACTGAATAGACCTTGAGTTGCCCCAATTCTCAATTCATACTCGTTTGTGTTTTTAGAAAAACATACTCGTTTCATAGTCCAAAAATAGTGAATCAAATTTATTCGAATCAAAATAAAATACTCTAGCCATTCTGCAAATATCAAACCACTTTGTAATGAACGTGACAACATTCAGGTTTAATCTGTCGCCTGCTGAAAAAGTTTTCTCTAATTTTACTCCACTAACCCAAATCACACATAATGATTAATGTTGAATCGGAAATAGGACATTTAGAAGCCGTAATTTTGCATACTCCCGGGCAGGAAGTTGAAAAAATGACTCCCGAAAATGCAGAACGTGCGCTTTATAGCGACATACTGAACCTTTCGGTTGCTGCCGAAGAGTATCAACAATTTAAAATGGTACTGAAAAAACACTGTACCATTTTCGAAGTAAAACAACTGCTTGCCGATGTGTTGGAAAACGAATCGGTGAAAATACAGTTGCTATCGTCAATTTGCCAAACAGAAAAAGTTCCCGAATTGCTCGATCATCTGTTACAACTCGAAAACCACGAAACTGCACGGCAACTTATTGAAGGTGTTGAAATTAAACGCGACACACTTACAAAATATCTGAGCAACGAACGGTATAGTTTACATCCATTGCACAATTTTTTGTTCACACGTGATTCCAGCATGTCGATGCGCAATCAGGTGCTTATAGGAAAAATGGCCAGCAGTGTTCGCGATCGTGAATCAGTGATAATGGAAACCATCTTCAAAAACCATCATGCGCTGAAAGCCAAAACAATCAATGCAACAGCAAGTGTTGTTTCCAATCGTCTTCCCAATGTAAAAATTGAAGGTGGCGATGTGCTTATTGCACGTAACGATGTAACTGTTATTGGTACCGGGATCAGAACATCGACTCAAGGGATCGATTTCATTATTGAAACCGTAAAACAGCATAAAAATTCACATCACATTTTGGTACAGGAACTTCCACAAACACCTGAATCATTCATTCACCTTGATATGGTTTTTACATTTCTCGATACAGACTGTTGCATGGTTTACGAGCCCCTGATTTTGAAAAATAACAGGTTCCGCACCATTCATATTGCCATTGAAAACGGAAAAGTAACCTCAATTACAACCGAGCAAAATTTGATTTCAGCATTATCAAAACTAAAAATCAACATGAAACCCATTAGTTGTGGTGGCGACGACATGTGGCATCAGGAACGCGAACAGTGGCACAGCGGGGCAAACTTTCTGGCTATTTCACCTGGCGTAATTATCGGATACGAACGAAATGTTTACACCATGGAAGAATTGAACAAAAACGGTTTTGAAATTATCAGGTCAAAAGATATCATTGCAAACAATTTGGAAATACCCAAAAAGAAAGCTGTAATCACCATTCCCGGAGCCGAACTGTCGCGCGGTGGTGGCGGAGCACGCTGCATGAGTATGCCTGTTAAACGAAAACCAGTTGAGTGGTAAATTTATGAGAAAACTTAAAAACAGTGAGTTAAACCGAATTCAAATCGACGAATTCAAAACAATTGAAAAAACACCTATCGTGGTGGTCCTCGATAACATCAGAAGTTGTAACAACATTGGTTCGGTATTTCGCACCTCCGATGCCCTGCTCATCGAAGCCGTTTATTTGTGCGGTTATACAGCCACACCTCCAAATAAAGACATTCACAAAACAGCACTCGATGCCGAAAACTCTGTTACCTGGAAATATTTTTCTGAAACCGAAGCTGCTGTTGCTGAGCTGAAAAACAACGGATACAAAGTTTATGCGGTTGAGCAAGTTGAGAACAGCATTTTGCTCCCCGACTATCAACCCGCGGCTGGTGAAAAAGTTGCGCTCATTTTTGGAAACGAAGTAAAAGGAGTTCAGCAAAGTGTGATAGACCTCTGCGACAGAGCTATTGAAATACCTCAATACGGAACCAAACACTCGTTCAACATTTCGGTAAGTGCAGGCATTGTATTGTGGGATGTTTTCAACAAAATGAAAGTTTGACATTTGATTCTTTCTTACAAAAGATGAAGGTGTAAAAACCCACAAAAGCGACATGATAATATTGTATCACAGATATATATGTCCGTCAGCATTAAGATAAAATAGTTTTAACTTATCCATTTATCAACTTTCTATTTGTCGCATTCTTGCACTATCTTTGCTTCCCAATTTTAATCATTTTGAGGCAAATGATCTTGGTGCCCTTTGTGAACTACCTTTGTGCTCTTCGTATTTTGCCTCTTCCATAAAGAATGAAAATGAAAAACGATATTCGCAAAGAACTCGAAAAGCGGGTGCTGGTGCTCGACGGAGCCATGGGCTCGCTCATTCAAACCTATAAACTCACCGAGGCCGACTACCGTGGTGAGCAGTTCAAGAATGCACCCCGCGATCAAAAAGGGAACAACGATCTGCTTTCCATCACTCGTCCCGATGTGATTAAAGCCATTCATGCCCAATATTTCGAAGCGGGTGCCGACATTGTGGAAACCAACACGTTTAATGCAACAAGTGTCTCCATGGCCGATTACGGAATGGAAGATATCGCTTACGACATCAACGTAGCTGCTGCTAAGTTGGCAAAAGAGGTGGCCGAAAAATTTTCGACACCCGATCAACCGCGATTTGTAGCCGGGTCCATTGGCCCTACAAATAAAACCTGCTCCATGAGCCCCGACGTGAACGATCCAGGTTTTCGTGCCATTTCGTTCAATCAATTGAAAAATGCGTACAAAGTTCAGGTTGAGGGTTTGATCGACGGTGGTTCCGACCTGCTTTTGGTCGAAACTATTTTCGATACCCTTAACGGGAAAGCTGCACTTATGGCCATTGAAGAAGTTTGTGAAGCCCGTAACATCGAAATGCCTGTGATGATTTCGGGTACCATTGTCGATGCCAGTGGCCGTACCCTTTCGGGACAAACGGTTGAAGCATTTTTGAATTCACTTTCGCACGTAAAACCGCTTTCCATTGGACTAAACTGTTCGCTGGGGGCTAAAGATATGCGGCCTCACATTGAAACGCTGGCTGCCAAAGCACCGTTCTTCATCAGCGCACATCCAAATGCCGGGCTTCCAAACCAGTTTGGTGAATACGACGAAACGCCCGAAATGATGGCTGTTCAGGTGCAGGAATTTCTTGACAAAAAAACGGTGAACATTATTGGAGGATGCTGCGGAACCACGCCAAACCACATTCGCGCATTTGCAAAATTGGCCAAAGCTGCTTCACCGCACGTTTGCCAACACGAACAACACGAAACCCGTTTAAGCGGTCTGGAACCGTTGATAATTTCCAAAGCATCGAACTTTGTAAACATTGGTGAACGCTGCAACGTGGCAGGTTCTCGCAAATTTGCACGTCTGATTGGCGAAGGAAAATACGAAGAAGCACTTTCTATTGCCCGCAATCAAGTTGAAGGCGGTGCGCAAGTTGTTGATGTGAACATGGACGACGCCATGCTCGATGCCAAAAAGGAGATGGTTACCTTCCTGAACCTCATCATGAGCGAACCCGAAATTTCAAGGTTGCCCATTATGATCGACTCTTCAAAATTTGAAGTGATCGAAGCAGGATTGCAGTGTCTTCAAGGGAAATCGATTGTGAACTCCATCAGCCTAAAAGAAGGAGAAGAAGTTTTTAAAGAACACGCACACAAAATATTGCACTATGGTGCTGCAGTAGTGGTAATGGCTTTCGATGAAAAAGGCCAGGCCGATTCATTCGAACGCCGAAAAGAAATTTGTCAAAGGGCTTATACCATTCTTACCAAAGAAGTTGGATTTCCACCCGAAGAC
>Ga0209373_10001440_pt1 | contig 27867 bp, 32 predicted proteins | sample Higcelweek5metaG_FD_187173 | JGI IMG/M metagenome (GOLD analysis project Ga0209373, IMG submission 187173) | Freshwater pond sediment microbial communities from the University of Edinburgh, under environmental carbon perturbations - High... | ecosystem: Environmental > Aquatic > Freshwater >... | reverse complement strand
TCAGTTGCTGGTGCCTGTGAAAATAGTGACAGGGGAAGGCGTTCACAGTCGTTTGCTCAGCTCTCCGATACCGCTGAAAGTCGTTCCTTTGCCAGTTTTTTACAGAGAGTTGTGCGTTTTATTCCCAGATAGACAGCGGCCACCCCTTGATTTCCCTTGGCCATCCGCAGGGCCTGGTTGATCAATACGGATTCGGCCTCTTTCAGGGTGGGGATACGTTCCTGTGAGCCCTCTTTGATGACAATACTCGCTTCAGAGCCGGAAACCTGCGGGAAGGGGTTAGGGGGGGTGTTGATCACCGATAGAAAGCTGTCCATTGAAAGCATGCCATGGCTATGGCGCGCCACGGCATCAAAGATCATTGAACGCAGTTCACGAATGTTGCCGGGAAAAGCGTAGGATGCAAGATAACTGACCAGTTCGGGCGGTGCTGTAGGTAGGCGTTTGTGCAGGATTTCAGCGGCGTTACGTAAAAAATGAGGTATGAGAAGTGGAAGGTCTTCAAGCCGCTCCCGTAGTGGGGGAATCATAAGCTGATGGGTGTTGAGGCGGAAGTAGAGGTCCTGACGAAACGTGCCCTGCTGGACCATGGCTTTTAAATCGCGGTGGGTGGCCAGTACCAGACGAGCATCGCTCTTTTTGATAAAATCTGAACCGACCGGATAATAGTCACCTTCCTGCAGCAGGCGTAGCAGTTTGATCTGGGATGCCTCCCGCAGGTCGCCGATCTCATCCAGAAAGATGGTGCCTCCGGCAGCCTGGGCCAGCAGACCGTCACGGGCCTGATCAGCGCCGGTAAAGGCCCCTTTGCGGTGACCGAAGAGTGTGTCGCAAAACAGCTGATCATCGAGACCGGCCAGGTTGACCGCCACCAGTTTGCCCTTGCAACCACTCAGCTGGTGGACTGCCTGGGCAAACAGTTCCTTGCCAACCCCGGTTTCCCCCGAGATCAGTACCGGTTGCCGGGTAGGGCTGATGACCTCCAGATAGCGAAACAGGGCCAGCATTGCAGGCGCATGGGTAATGATTGCCGCAAAGGCTTCGGGATGCTGGATTGCTCCGTTGAGCAGCTTTTGCTTGAGTCCTTCCACCTCACGTCGCAGGCAGGTGGTTTCCAGAGCGCGTCGGGCAAGGTGCTCAAGGGCGTTCAGGTCATGTACCGGCTTGACCAGATAATCCCAGGCACCACAGCGCAGCGCCTCAACTGCATCTTGTATTTCTCCCACGCCGGAGATGACGATAACCGGTGTGGCAGGAGAGTATTTACCCAGCTCGACAAGCAGTTCATGTCCTCCCATGACCGGCATTCTCAAATCTGTGAATACCAGGTCCACCGATTCCTGCCGAAACAGCTCCAGTCCGATCTTGCCGTTTTCTGCCGTGAGTACCCGATAGCCGCTGTCGGTGAAATAATCGGCAATGCCACGGCGCAGGGCAGCTTCATCTTCAATAATCAGCAGTGTTGACTGCGAGGAGGTGGTCATTGAGGAACCTTCGTGTATCTGCAGAGAATGAAAACAATCTAAACAGGGTTATTCTGGTTGTCAATACAGCATAAAGTTCGTACAATCGGGCCATGTTCCGTTTGAATGTCACATCCTTTTCTGTAGGCCGTACAATTCCCTGGTTCATTCGCGTATGTTGCCTGACACTGCTTGGTTGGTATCTGCTGTTACTGTATCTGCCGTCTGGACGTGTCACCCAGGTGTATGGGCTGACGGTTCCCCGGGGGGCCGGGTTCGCTTCTGTTGCCAATGAGTTGAAGCAGGCCGGGATGATTCGCAGTAGCGTGCATCTGCGTCTGGTAGCCCGTTTGCGGGGGCTTGACCTGCGGATGCAGGCTGGGGATTATCGTATCTCTGCTGCCATGCTGCCTGCAGAGATACTGGGAAAGCTGGCTAACGGCCAGACAGATGCCTGTAAATTTACTCTTCCGGAGGGGTATTCCATCTATCAGGCAGCAGAGTTGCTCGAAAAACAGGGTATTTTTGATAGTGAGAGATTTCTTACTGCCTGTGCCGATCAAGAGCTGTTGGTCAAACTGGGCATCAACGGGAAAACAGTAGAAGGTTATCTGTATCCGGGAACCTATCCGGTTGGTTTTTCTATGGATGAAGCAGGACTGATAACCGAGATGGTGCGTGAGTTCCGACACCGGATCGGCTCCTTGAAGGCCCGACTTGATGGCTCTGGCCGGTCGCTTGAACAGATACTGATTCTTGCCTCCATGATTGAGCGGGAGGCGGTTTCAGCCGAAGAAAAGCCTTTGATCGCCTCGGTATTTCTGAATCGGCTGCGGATAGGTATGCCGTTGCAGAGTGATCCGACCGCTATCTATGGAGTACGGGTCTTTGGTGGTACCGTGACCAAACAGGATCTGCAGCGCAATAGTCCCTACAATACCTATCGGATTAAGGGGCTGCCTCCCGGGCCGATTGGAAACCCCGGGTTTGACTCTCTGCTTGCGGTACTGCATCCAGCAAAAACCGATTATCTCTATTTTGTCGCTCGCATGAATGGCACCCACCAGTTCTCGCGCACGTTGACAGAACATAATCAGGGGGTTGTCAGGTTTTTGAAAAAAGGTAAAAAAACAGGGACGTAGCAGGCTACGTCCCTGTGTCATCGGTCTGTTTTTGTATCTGCTACTCCGCAGCAATCCCGTCTGCGTCTTCAATAACAATCTCCAACTCTGCCAGCGCAACTTCTTTGAGTCCCAGAAAATGTGCTTCCGGTGCAGAAAAAATGGCAAGCGATGGATCTGCGGGTTGCAAGGATCTCCCCAGTTTTTTGCAGGCCATGTTCGACAGACGAACCGCCACCAGCAGGATATTACCATGGTCAAACTCTTCTTTATGGTGGCTGCGGGCAATGTCACAGTAAAAATCAGGGAAGTTCCAGGCCCTCATCAGGTTGTAACCCACCTCTTCATGCATCGCTTCTATGATTTCAGTAATTAACTGATCGGAAAAATGAACCGTTGTTTCATTACTTTTGAGGATATCATCCAGAACCTTGAAAAGTGCGAGGCTGCCGATGTCATGCATCAGGCCTCCCATGAACGCCTCGGCAGCCAAGCCGGGATAGCCTGCCTTACGGGCCAGCCATTTGGCACCAACACCGCAGGCCAAGGCGTGTCCCCAGAGCCCTTGCATCATTTTGTTCAAGGTTTCGTTGGGGGAGTTATAAAACTCAAACTGTGAGGCCAGCATCGCCATGTTGGCGATTTCCTGTGCCCCCAGGCGGATTATTGCATCCTTGATGGTGGCTATCTTGGTAAGACCGGCGTAGTAGGATGAGTTGGCCACCTTGAGCACACGCCCGGACAGGGATTGGTCCTCGCTGATCAGTTCAATAATGTCGTCAATCTCAAAGCTGCGTGAGGAAAGTAGTTGTTGCAGTTTAACGGCAACCGTATGAAACACCGGCAGCTCCTGCAGGTTTCCTTCCAGACGCTCCTGTATCAATCGTATCAGTGGTTTTTCATTTGTCATCGTTGTACCCCCAGGATTCTGCGTAGTTCATGTAGCGGCCTGGGTTTGCCCAGTCTCGGTAAGTCGGTAATAATCTCTTGCAGTGACACCAATCCACGCGCTCCTTTAACCAGTCCATCTTCCATAAGCGTAACCATTCCGGAGGTTTCAACGCTGATTTTGCGGATTTCGTATGAACTTTTGTGGTCAAGGATGGCGTCCTTAACCATTTCGTTCATGACCAGTAATTCAAAAATTGCAACTCGCCCGCGGTAGCCGCTGAAGCGGCAGTTTTTGCAGCCACGTCCAAACCTGAACTCGGCTCCCTGAAGTTCTGTCGGGGTAAGCCCAAGACGGCTGAGGTCCAGAGGCGTAGGAGTGTACGGTTCAGCACATTCGGGGCAAACCCTGCGAAGCAGTCGTTGGGCCACAATGCAGACCACGGTTGAGGAGATCAAAAACGCCTCAATATTCATGTTGAGCAGGCGGATCAAGCCACCAATTGAATCTTCAGTGTGAAAGGTGGTTAAAACTTTGTGTCCGGTCAGTGCTGCCTGTATGGCAACCTCTGCTGAAAACTGGTCGCGGATTTCTCCCAGTATAATGACATCAGGATCCTGGCGCACAATGTGTCGCAAGGTCTCTTCAAAGGTTACACCGATCTTGGGGTTGATTGAACACTGTGAAATGCCATCAATGACGAATTCGACCGGGTCTTCAGCAGTAATGATACTGGTGTTGATGTTGTTCAGGTGGTTGACGCAGCCGTAAAGGGTAGTGGTCTTGCCGGAACCGGTCGGTCCGGTTACGATCATAACGCCGGTGGGTACTTCCAGGGCATCAAATATAAAGTGCTCGAGCATGCGTGGGGCCATGCCTATTTCCTTGATATCAAGCACGGTCCCTTTGTTATTTAATAGCCGCAGAACGACCTTTTCACCATAAATGGTAATGAAGAACGAGACCCGCAAATCAAGATTGATACCATGCTTGCGGCTGGGGAACAGGATACGGCCATCCTGATGGCGCCGCTTCTCAGCAATATCGGCACTGGCCATAACCTTGATCCGGGTGATCAGCTGAGGAGTGATATCCTTGGGAAAGTCCTTGTAATGTCCCATAACACCGTCACGCCGGAAGCGGACCCTGAGCCGGTCTTTTTGAGGTTCAATGTGGATATCACTGGCCTGTTCCTCAATGGCATCCTCCAGTAGCAGGTTGATCATGCCGATGATACTGTTTTCGTCGGCAGCTACTGTCTGTCCAACATGTTCAAGGGCGGCCAAAGCTTCCTTGAGCGATTTCTTTGAGCAGATGGCCGGGATAAAGTTACCAATTTGGGCGGCAACAATATCGCGGGCCCGCTGATCAAGGGGATCAGAAAAAGTAACTACCAGCGCGTCGCCCTGGCGGTAGAGAGGTAGTACGTTAAACTGCTGACAGACATTGAGCGGCAGGCGCGCTAGCAATGTCTTGTCAATCCTGACAAAATCAGGATCAATCAAGGGGTAGCCAAGTTGGTAGGAAAGGGTTTCAAGCAGCTTCCGCTCTTCAATAAAGCCGTTGTCAACCAGCACATCACCCAGACGTTGTTGGCCTTGGGATTCTTTTTGAATAGCCAGGGCCTGTTGCAGGTCAGTTTCACGCAGATAACCCAGTTCAAGCAAAAGATCCCCCAGCCGGACATTCAGCTGGTGTTTGCGCAGCGTTGTCTGTAGCTGTCCCTGGGAGATCAGGCCAAGTTCAAGTAACGTATCCAGTATGGTTTGAGGGGTGGTCAGTTTACTGTAGACCCGTACTGCATAGGCCAGCTGATCAGGGGTAATGGCACCATCCTTGATCAGCAGGGTAGGAATAACCCCGATTTTCACTTCAGCAGCATTTTTGGTTGGGGGAGGAGGAGTAGTATTCATGGCGCTGCAGTTTACAAGTCTTTATAAAAAATGCAAATGAATTATCAGGGAGTTGGCTGTTTTTTCTGCTCTTTTACCCCGGCAAAGGTCAGACGGTGAATCGGGCAGGGGCCATGCTGTTGTAGTGCTGCAAAATGAGCAGCACTGCCGTAGCCTTTATGTCGGGCAAAGCCGTAGGCCGGATAGAGTCGGTCGTATTCAAGCATTATCCGGTCTCGGGTAACCTTGGCTATAATGGAAGCTGCTGCAATGGAGGCGCTGCGGCTGTCTCCCTGTTTGATGGTCTGCTGGTGGAGCCGCGTGGCGATGGTGGTGATTCCATCGATCAGGAGATGGTCAGGAGTTACGGGCAGGGATTGCACAGCCTCCAACATGGCCTGTCGGGTGGCTTGCAGGATGTTGATCCGGTCAACTGTTGCAGCGTCTGCCAGACCGGTACCAACGGCAAGGGCCTGGTTTGTGATCAGTTCAAAGAGTTGTTCTCGTCGTTTTTCAGTCAGTTGTTTGGAATCATAAACTCCGTCAATCCGCTGTTCCGGGTGCAGCACGACCGCAGCAGCAACAACCGGACCTGCCAGTGGCCCTCTGCCTGCTTCATCAATCCCGGCTATGATGAGAGAACCTTGCCTGCGTGCCAGCAGTTCAAAGTGGTAGAGATCAGGTGCTGGAGTACTAAAAAGTGAGTCTTGCATGGAATTTGAAAAGCCCCGCCTTGCAGCGGGGCTTTCTGTTTGAATCAGGCCTGACCAGGTACGTATTTGCGTTCACGAATCCGGGCAGCTTTACCCTTCAGTTTGCGTAGATAGTACAGTTTGGCGCGACGTACATGGCCACGGGTAACAATCTCAATCTTTTCAATAATGGGTGAGTGCAGCGGGAATACCCGCTCAACACCGATACCGTTGGATATCTTGCGCACGGTAAAGGATTCACGGATACCACCGTTTTGACGGCAAATAACAACGCCTTGATAGGCCTGGATCCGTTGCTTGTCACCTTCCACAATCTTTACGTGGACTTTGACCGTATCGCCGGTCTTGAAGACCGGGGTATTCTTCTTCATTTGTTCAAATTCAAGCATGTCAATGGTGTTCATGGTGCTTGTTCCTCCTCAGAAATAACCTTTACAGGTTTCGTTGTTGTTAATATGTTCCAAGCAATCTGTCCAGCATAATGGCAAGAGCCGATCTGACAGGTAAGTGGTTATACGTTCCAACTCCTTGAATAGGTTCAAGAATAGTGTCTGCCTGTTCAAACAGCTCGTCAGCCAGTCCCCAGCCAGTCCCCAGTAGCAGCAGATACTGCCTTTCTTTGTCCTGCAGCATCTGACGTAATCGAACGAAAGATACCGTATTCGATCTGTTAGCAGCTCCTGTAGCAATAATACTGACCGGTAGTTGCCCTGATTGCTGCAAGTCGATAATCGCATCATCCAGGCTTTGCACAGATCGGACAATTGAAAGTGCCTCGCGTCTGTCAGGGTTGTAGTCTGCGCCCCATCCTGAATCCCAATGAGTAACAATCCGCTGAATCAGCTGCTGTTGCTCGATAGAGGGAGTAACCAGAAAGTAACGGGATAAACCAAATGTTCTGCAGGTTCTGGCTATGTCATGAATGTCCAGGTTGGTAAATGCTGTAGTTACCACCTCTCGGTGTTTGTTGTAGACCGGATAGTGCAGCAGGGCAACCGCAAGGTTAGCTGGCATCAGAAGCCTCATGAGAATGTAAAAAGAGCCGATCTTTAGCTGTTAATACTGCATTTGTCAACAGATCAGGGCGCTGTTCAGCGGTCCGCTTCAGAGCCTGTTCACGTCGCCAGCGAGTTATCTCTGCATGATTGCCGGAAAGCAGAATATCCGGTACGGCCAGGTCATCAAAGACGGGAGGCCGTGTATACTGTGGGTACTCAAGTAATCCGTTTCCAAAAGAATCGGTCAGGGCTGACTCTTCAGAACCGAGCACCCCGGGAATCAATCGGGTAACGGTGTCAACAACTACCATGGCGGCCAGTTCACCACCTGAAAGCACATAATCGCCGAGCGATATCTCGTAGTTTACATACTTTTGGCGAATCCGGTCATCAATCCCCTCATACCGGCCGCAAACAATAATCAAGCCTGGTTGCTGTGATAGTTCCCGAGCCAACGGATGACTGAGTTGTTTTCCTTGAGGTGTCGTCAAAAGAACCGGAGCGTCAGGATTAACAGCTTTTGCAGCCCTGATACAGGCTGATAAAGGTTCCGGTTTCATAAGCATTCCGGCACCTCCACCGTAGGGGGCATCGTCTACCGTTTGATGCCGGTCAAGCGCATAATCCCGTATCTGGTGCAGGGAAATTTGAATCAGTCCCTTGTCCTGCCCCCTGCGAATGATGCTTTCATCAAAGGGCCCCCGGAACATGTCCGGAAAAAGGGTCAGAATGTCAAACTTCATAAATCAAGTAAACCTTCCAGCGGCGTGATCAACATGGTTCCTGCCTGCAGATTCACACTGGTAATTACACTGGCAACCGCTGGTATCAAATACTCACGGCGAGTGTCAGTGTTTTTGACCAAATACACATCATTGGCGCCTGTCTCCAGTATCTCAGCAATAGTACCCAGAGTCTGTCCTTCTGTTGTGATAACAGTGAGTCCTAACAGGTCATGCCAATAATATTCATCTTCATCAGGAGCCGGAAGCTGCTCTCGCAGCAGTAGCAGCTCGCAGCCAATCAAGCTTGTTGACTGTTCAATGGTTTCAAATCCATCTAGTGCCAATAGAATCTTACCGCAATGGTTGGCGGCATGTTTGATTCGAACCTGATGACTGGTACCTGCTTTTGAACGAAGTACAACCTGCTTTGCAGCTTGCAGACTTGCAAGATTACCAGAATAGGAATGTAGCTTCACCTGCCCCTTGATACCATGGGTGCCGCTGATCTGGCCAACGGCAATCAGGTTCTCGTATGATAGGTTCATATCTTATTCAACAATCTTTAAAAGTGCCTTTTTATTATCCCGGGTGGCCACAGCATTCAAGATGGTGCGGACCGCCTTGGCGGTCCGGCCCTCTTTGCCTATGATCCGTCCCATATCTTCCTTGGCCACGGACAGTTTAATAACCAGAGTGTCATCCTCAATCTCTTCTGAGGTAACGACTTTGGAGGGGTCGTCGACAAGAGCCTGCGCGATAGTTTCGACAAGTGCTTTCATCTGGCGTACCTCTAATTCGTAATGTCCGGGCAGGCCGGATTGGAACAAGAATACGTACTGTTAGACTGCTTGGGTGGTTTTGTCCAATAAACCTTGCTTTTTAAGAATCTGCTGTACGGTATCCGTCGGCTGCGCACCTTTGCTCAACCAGTCAATGATGCTTTCTGTGTTCAGCTTGAGAACTGCTGGCTTTTTGGTTGGGTCATAATGACCGACATTTTCAATAAAACGACCATCACGGCGTGAACGCTCATCAGCGATTACTACCTGATAAAAAGGACGCTTTTTAGAGCCGTGACGTTGCAATCTGATCTTTGTTGACATCTGTATTTCCTCCTGCGTTATGTCTCGATTTTATAAAAATACGAGTTGGTTAAAGTAATAAAACTAACGGCCAAAAGGGAACATTCCCTTGCCAATTCCGCCAAGTCCAGGTAAGCCCCCCATCCCTTTCATCAGGTTCTTGGGACCAAGTTTTGTTAACTGTTTCATCATTTTCTGTGCTTCAGTAAATCGTTTTAACAATAGATTGATTTCCTGTACGCTGGTGCCGCTTCCTTTGGCAATCCGCAGTCGCCGACTACCGTTGATGATGCCGTGGTCAGCCCGCTCTGCCGGGGTCATGGAACGAATAATTGCCTCAATCCGCTTCATTTCCTTTTCACTGGGTTGGGCACCCTGCATCTGTTTTACCATTTTGCCCATGCCAGGAATCATACCCATGATTGATTCAAGGGAACCGAGTTTTTTGATCTGCTGAAGTTGCGCCAGAAAATCTTCAAGATCAAACTGGTTTTTCTTCAACTTCTGGGTCAGGCGTGCCGTTTCTTTTTCGTCAAGTGCAGCCTGTGCCTTTTCAACCAGGGTAAGCACATCACCCATGCCTAAAATGCGCGAAACAAGACGATCAGGGTGAAAAACATCCAGAGCATCAAGTTTTTCGCCAAGGCCGACAAACTTAACTGGCGCACCGGTCACAGCCTTGATTGAAAGTGCTGCACCGCCTTTAGCGTCGCCGTCAAGCTTGCTGAGAATGACCCCGGTGATACCAAGTCGATCATTAAAGCCACTGGCCACGGTAACAGCTTCCTGGCCGGTCATGGCGTCTGCAACAAACAGTATCTCACGAGGATTTGCCGTGGACTTGATCCGCTCCAGCTCACCCATCAGAAAGTCATCGATCTGATGGCGTCCGGCGGTATCGAGCAAAACTGTGTCGTATCCGTTCAATTCGGCAAATCGGAGTGCCGCAGCGGTTATTTCAACCGGATCCTGATCAGTCTGTGAATCATAGACGGCAAGGTCAAGTTGACGCCCCACCGTTTTCAGTTGTTCAATGGCAGCCGGACGATAAACGTCAGCTGGTACCAGCAGGGGACGACGCTTTTGTTTGCGTAGCCAGTTACCAAGTTTTCCACAGGTTGTGGTCTTGCCAGCTCCTTGCAGGCCTACCAGCATCAGTGCAACAGGTGGTTTGGCAGAAAGATCAAGCGAGTTATCCTGATCGCCACCCATCAGGGCGATTAGCTCGTCATGAACAATCCGTACGACCTGTTGGCCAGGTGCGAGGCTTTGCATAACATCTGTACCAACTGCCTTCTGGCGGACATTTTCGACAAAGTCTTTGACAACTTTGAAATTAACGTCAGCCTCAAGCAGTGCCAGACGAACTTCGCGCAGGGCATCCTTGATGTTGTCTTCAGTCATCACTCCTTGACCACGGAGTTTTTTAAAGACTGATTCCAGTTTATCCGAAAGGTTATCAAACATTAGTATTGGTAGACTCTTGGCATCCTAAAAGGAAAAAACTATAATGTTGAGGGTGTGCAGTTGTCAAGAAGTATCTATAATTTAATGACAGATGCTGCTGATAACAGCTGCTCTGCAGTGCTGAACATGTTGGTAACCTGACCAACGGCAAGCTGATCTTTTTTTGCAAAATAATCAAGGCAGATACCGCATGAGAAGATCTCTACCCCCTGTTCTGCAAGGCGATTCAATGCTTCTACCGTCTCTGCTCCATGGACCGCCAATAAAACACCACTGTTAAGCAGAAGAATTCGTGCTGGTCTTGTCTCGGTTTCAAGCAGGGTAAAGATGAAATTCTTCATCAACAGACGCCCAAGCTCATCAGCGCCATAGCCGAGGATATTCGAGGTGATCAGCAGGATCCGGTCTCCCGTAGTTTGAGGAGCAATTTGTTCAGAAGCAGCACTAGCTGCAGCAGGTGTTACACCTTCAACGCTGTGTATGGTGAGCAGCCAGCTATTCCCCTGTGCATTTTCACTAACCTGATAACCGCGGTTACTGGCAAAGCGTCTGACATTTTCGCGGGGGGCACCGTCATCTACCTGTACGCAGATTCCTTCAGCAGATTCCTCAAGCGCCTTTTTTGTTGCGATAACCGGAGCAGGGCAGGACTGGCCGCGACAATCAATTGTTTTCATGCTGAAACTCCTTGATAGTAGTGTAGGTTCCGTTTATTAATTGGCAAAGAAAAGCTGGCAGCAGGTTTTGCTCTGATAACGTGTACATGATGGTGTCGTATTGATCCGGGTCAAAACGGAGTGCCAGGCCGCAGTCCGCCTGGATAGCACGGGGAGCAGGGATCAACATGAATTGATTCTTCCGGGCTTTTAACAGGGCTTCGGCTTTAAGTACCCGATGGGTTGAGTTGAAGACTGCCAGATACTGCCCTTCAACGACTATTTCCATCCCCATTTAGACTCTCCAGAACGCAGTGAGATTGACAACCTGAATTGAACTACATACTATGCCGGAAAGGAAATATCCATGCAAGACTCATTTGCCCTTGCCGGACTGGTTGTAGCTGCCTTTCTGGTCAGTATCCCTTGCGGCTATATACGTGAATCGTTTAAAAAGTTTTCCATTCCGTGGCTGTTTTTTGCCCACCTTCCCATTCCACTGGTGGTCCATTTTCGACATCTGGCCGGATTTGACTGGCGTGTGATTCCGCTTACTTTAGCCAGTGCAGTGGCCGGTCAAATGATTGGTGGCAGGTATAAACGGAGGATGACGCATGGCAGGAAAGCGTCCAAAAGGCAGCCCTGAACGGATTGGCAGACTGATTGCCAGTAATGCCGGTAGTGCAGCGCTGGGAGCACGGTTAAAGGAGCTGGTGATCTGGCAGTCCTGGGATCAGGCGGTGGGCAAGGTGATTGCTGCCCGCACCCAGCCGCTCCGTTTGGTGGGCGGTGTGTTAACTGTTACGGTTTCCAGTGGACCCTGGATGCAGCAGCTCAGTTTCATGAAAACGGAGCTGCGTGATCGGGTCAATGGCCTGCTTGGTGAAGAACGGATTAAAGATATTGTTCTCAGATCCGGCAGGGTACACAATGAGAACGATTCTGCAGAAGACCTGCCGCGCCCTGTCAAGCCGCTTTCTCCCCGGCAACAATCACTTATCAGGGAGCAGGTCAGCCCTGTCGAAGATGAAGAGTTACGTCTGGCCTTGCAACAGTTGATGGAAAGCCATTACCGTAACCGCTGAACAGGAGCCGACAGGCTCCTGGTTATGGCGTCATTCTGTCCAGCAGTTCCCGCTGTTTGATCGCTTTAGTGCCACCGCCAGTGATAGTCGCCACAACCATTGCTATCCGCTCCTGGTCTTCCTTAAGAATTTCAACAAAGCGGTGACCGCATCTGAATAAGGTGCGCTCTTCATCCTGCTTTTTCCAGATTAGTTCTGCTACGGCACAGACCAAAGGCTTTTCATCCTGCAGATCTATTACTACCAGTGCAAGGTGAAATGGTTCGTTTGGGGTCTCAATACACATTCCGCCAGCACTGAGATTAAGCGCCATACGGTTTAATTTTGGACGTGGAGGATTTGGCCTGTGGATGTCTTTTATAACCCGTTTCCACTCCCGCTGAAAGGCAGCGAGTGATGATTTCTGAGGTACGTAGAGCAGCGGCAGTGTTATGTCCACACGTGGAGTCTGGCGGCGTTGATAAACAGACAGTTCGCCAAGGGGGCGCAGTAGCAATTCTTCCGGGGAGATGAGTTTTATCAGTTCTGCCCTGATCTGTACGCCCATCCCCATTGATTCTGTGGTCAGTTTGAACTGCATACCAGGTTTTAGATGCATTACGTCACCGGAGTAAAGACGATAGGCAGTTTTTAACTGAATCCTCTCTTCATCACAGAGCATAACCTTGCCGGTAAATGAATCAAAAACTGATTCATCTCTTTCTTCCGAGATATTAATCAGGAAGACTTTTTGCGAGCGGTTAAAGTAGCGGTCGTAATTCATCAGTATCCGTTGCGGCAGCCGATAGGCAGCCCGTTTATTCGTAGAACATCCGGTCAAGCAGCTCCCAGTTATTCTTCTGGTGAACCGCCTTCTTACTCTGTTTTTTGAGACGACGTTGAATGTAAGTCTGAATCCGTTCCTGATCTGCCTTGCGTATCAGTACAAAGCGCCGACCGACAGCATGTTGCTCGTCATCCGGCAGGGTGCGGCGCCAGAGCAGTTCTGCAACGGCGCAGATTGGTGGCGTCCCCTTTTCAAGATCGATAAAAACCATGGCAAGATCTGATTGCTTCTCTGACTGGCTTGCGAGGTAGCGTAGCCCTCCGGCTCCAAGGTTAACTGACCCGGACGATAATTCAAGTTTCTCAACGCTGTTTTCGGTCAACATGGTCTGGTAATGTTCCCACTCGTGCCGGAAGAACGTCAGCGGAGCTGAACGGGTAAAGATTCTGAAGTCAAGAATCATATCCATACGTGGCACTTGGCTGCGTTGGTACATTTCTATCTGGTTATTTGGATGAATCACAAAATCACTGCCGGAAACCGAGAGGATAGTGCCTGAGAACTGCACACCAGTCCCATAACTTTCAGCCGTTACCTTGAAGCGCATACCCGGTTTGAGTATATGTCTCTCTCCATGATGCAGGGAATAACGGGAGTGGAGTACAAACTGTTTGTTGTCTGCTGCGGTTATGGTTGCGGAAAGGGCCTCAAAGGTGCTCTCATCCCGATCTGGCGAGGTGTTAATCAAAAAAACCTTGTGGCCCCGGGTGAAATAAGTCGTGTAGTTCATGCAACCTCCTCACGGTGATGTGCAGATACAACCCGGTTACGGCCTTGCTGCTTGGCTTGATACAGGCACTGGTCGGCCAGGTTCAACAGTTGGTCAGCAGTGGCGCCCTCAAGGGTATCAGACGGCGCTCTGGTAATGGTGCCAAAACTTGCGGAAACGCCAAGTTGTTGGTCTCTGAAGGTACAAGGTGTGTGGGCAATCAGGCTGCGCAGACGCTCGGCAACCACATTACAGCCGATCTGGTCGGTTTCCGGCAGAATCAGGACAAATTCTTCTCCACCATAGCGGGCAACCCAGTCAACTTCATGGCGAATGGTACCGGCTATGATACGGGTGCAGTGCTGCAGCACCGCATCACCTGCCTGATGTCCCCAGGTGTCATTGATTTTTTTAAAATGGTCAAGATCCATCATGATCAGTGATAAATCCCGAATATAACGGTCAGCCCGGCGGATCTCGTTTGGCAGATGCTGGTCCAGATACCCCCGATTGAATACACCGGTCAAGGCATCTCTGGTGGAGAGCTGTTTGATCTCTTCCAGGCTTTTCTGCAGGGAACTTTCAAGATCAAGAATACGCTGTGCGGTCTTCAAACGTACCATCAACTCTGCTTCATTAACCGGTTTGGTCAGGTATTCGTCGGCACCAGCCTCAAGCCCGGCAATCAGCTTGTCCTTGCCATCCTGTGAAGTAAGCAGGATCAGATAGCTGTAGGATTCTGCCGGTCTTTCCCGAAAGGTGCGGCAGAATTCGACACCATCCATTTCCGGCATAACCCAGTCGGTCAGGATAATCGGAAAATAGTTGTTACTGCAGAGTTCAAGTGCTTCTTTGCCATTTACTGCCTGACTGACCCGGTAACCAGCATCCTGCAGGGTCTGACACAGAACTGTCCGCATAAAGCGGTCATCATCGACCAGCAGGATCGGAATTCCCAGATCAGTCATGCTTCCTCCTAACGGGTCAGTTTGCGATAGGTGATCCGGTGGGGACGGTCCGCTTCTGCCCCCAGACGTTTGCGGCGGTCTTCTTCATACTCTGAATAGTTACCCTCAAACCAGGCCACCTTTGAATCACCCTCAAAAGCAAGAATGTGAGTGGCGATCCGGTCCAGAAACCAACGGTCGTGGGAGATGACCACTGCGCAACCGCCAAAGTTTTCGAGCCCTTCTTCCAGGGCACGCATGGTGTTCACATCAAGGTCATTGGTCGGTTCGTCCAGCAGCAGCACGTTTGCACCACTTTTCAGAACCTTGGCAAGGTGGACCCGGTTGCGTTCGCCGCCGGACAGCATTCCAACCTTCTTCTGCTGGTCACCGCCGGTAAAGTTAAAGCGTGCCACATAGTTACGGGCATTGACGGTCTGTTTGCCCAGCTGAATCATCTCCTGACCATCGCTGATCTCTTCCCACAGCAGGCGGTCCGGGTTCAGGCTGTCACGACTCTGATCCACATAGGCTACCTGTACCGTATCGCCGATCCTGAAGCTGCCGCTATCGGCTGTTTCTGATCCGGTGATCATGCGAAACAGAGTCGTTTTACCGGCGCCGTTGGGGCCGATCACGCCGACAATGCCACCACGGGGCAGCTTGAAGGTCATCCCTTCATACAGCAAGCGATCACCAAAGCCTTTGCTGACATTATCTGCTTCTATAACAATGTCGCCCAGACGTGGGCCAGCCGGGATGTACAGCTCCAGATCCTTGCCCCGCGTTTCACCTTCCTGGGCAGCCAGATCTTCATATTTGCTGATCCGTGCCTGTGCCTTGGTATGGCGGCCCTTGGGTGACATCCTGATCCATTCAAGCTCTCGTTTCAGGGTCTTGCGACGTTCACTCTCCTGCTTTTCCTCAGTTGCCAGACGATCCTGTTTTTGCTCCAGCCACGAAGAGTAGTTTCCTTTCCAGGGTATTCCCTCTCCCCGGTCAAGCTCCAGAATCCAGCCGGCCACATTATCCAGAAAATAACGGTCGTGGGTGACGGCGATAACGGTGCCAGAATAACTTTGTAAGTGCTTCTCCAGCCAGGCCACCGTCTCGGCATCAAGGTGGTTGGTCGGTTCGTCAAGCAGCAGGATATCTGGTTTTTGCAGCAGCAGGCGGCAGAGTGCTACCCGACGTTTTTCACCACCGGAAAGAACCTTGACAGACATATCGCCATCGGGGCAGCGCAGGGCATCCATGGCCAGTTCCAGGCGGGAGTCCAGATCCCAGGCATCCATGTGATCCAGCTTTTCCTGCAGCACCGCCTGGCGGTCACACAGCTTTTCAAAATCGGCATCGGGTTCGGAAAATTTGTCGGTAATACTGTTAAACTCGGCCAGCAGATCAACGGTTTCCTGACACCCTTCCTCCACGATCTGACGAACGGTCTTGCTTTCATCCAATCTTGGTTCCTGCTCCAGATAGCCAACCGTATAGCCTGCAGATAACGCCACCTGGCCGTTAAATTCTGTATCGACACCGGCCATAATCCTGAGTAGCGTTGATTTACCTGATCCGTTCAGACCCAGGACACCGATCTTGGCACCATAAAAATATGAAAGAGAAATATCCTTGATAATCGGTTTCTTGTCATAAAACTTTGAAACCCGCATCATACTGTAAATTATTTTCTTGTCGTCAACACTCACGAAGCAGTACCTCCAAGGTTGGTAAAGGGGTCTTTTTATTGCATGGAGCCGCCTGAATGTCAATTGTCAAGCGGTGTTGCATACAAGGACGGTTCTTGTCCCAGGTTCGCCAGACTTCTGAATAGGGGATTTTCGTGCCAGATGGCAAAAATGTATGCTATAGCTCTCTTCATGTTGAATCATTTCATGCCGTTGGTGCATTTGGAGCCGTTTATGAAGGTTTTGTTGCCTCAGCTGCCAATCCTGCTGATCCTGTTTCTCCTCGGTGCTGTCGGGTGTACTCCCAACGTTGAAAAAAAACGGGTTCGTCCTCCTGCGCCTGTACTGGTTGCCCCGGTGGTCACGGCTGATATACCACAGCGCCTGACTGCCGTTGGTGCCGTTGAAGCCACAGACAGTATTAGTGTTCGTCCACAGATTTCAGGAGAACTTGCAGAGGTTTATTTTACCGAAGGCCAGGATGTTGTCAGGGGGCAGAAGCTGTTTCTGCTGGACCCACGGGCATATCAGGCCACCCTGAAAAAGGCTGAGGCATCCCTGATCCGTAACCGGGTTATCATGGAAAATGCCCGCAAGGACCAGCATCGTTATGAACAACTGGTTAAAGACGGGATTGTGACCCATGAACAGGCAGAAGGGTACCGTACCAGGGCAGAATCCGCTGCTGCCGATGTTGAGGCAGACAAGGCTGCAGTGGAGCATGCCCGGGTACAGCTTTCGTACACAACCATTACGGCACCGGTTTCAGGTCGTCTGGGGAATCTGTCGGTCAGTCGTGGCAACGTACTGGAGGCGAGCAAGACCATCCTGGTAACCCTGAACAGCATTTCCCCCATTTATGTAACGTTTACCCTGCCTGAGCGAGAGCTGGCAGGGGTGCGTAAGCGACTTGCCACCGGAAAAATGGCCGTGGAAGCAGCGCTGCCCGGTGGCGCTATTGAACACGGGGTCATCAGCTTTCTTGATAATACCGTTGAATCCGCCACCGGCACCATCAAGTTAAAGGGACGTTTTGATAACACAAAACGTACGCTTTGGCCGGGACAGTATGTACAGGTATCCCTGACCTTGGCAGAACACAAGGATGTGCTGACGGTCCCCTCCCAGGCGGTGCAGACCGGTCAGAAAGGGCTTTTTGTCTTTGTGGTCAGGCCTGACAAAACAGCAGAAATGCGTCCGGTAACAACAGGCCCCAGTCACCGGGGGCTGACCGTAATCCTGCAGGGGCTGAAAGCTGGCGAGCAGGTGGTCATTGATGGGCAGTTGCGGGTACAGCCTGATGCCGCTGTTGAAATAAAGAAGGCGGATCAGAACGTACAGGCGCAAAAACAACCGCCGGTTTTGGGGAAATAGTAATTTATTTGCTGTCAGATGGTTGCCATCTGACAGCAGAACGGTATACTCACCAGAAAATCAAGTCCAATCAGGAAACAGGAAAACATGGCTTCTTACGAACAAACTTTTTTGGAACAACTTACCAATATACACGGAGTAGATTTTTTAACCTGGAACGGTTGGGAACAGTTGATGGCCTGGGTGAAACGGCAGTCCTGGCGTGGTGATTTCTTTGGTGGTGACAAGATTCCCGCCCGCCTGCTTCACCCCCAGACGCTGTGTGAAGAGTTGACCCGATATCTGGGTGGATAGTAACGTCTGCTTTGTCAGATTCCAGTACCAAACAGCTAAATCCCCCCTGTCCCCCTTTCAAAAGGGGGGATTTTAAAGCTTCCCCCTTTGCAAAAGGGGAGGTTTTAAGGCTCTCCCCTTAGGTAAGGGGAGCGGGGAGGGGTTAAAGGTTTCAGCATAATGCTAACTGATTAAGTAACAGTAAATTTGGCCTGAAATTGATCTGGAGAGGAAGAGTGAAGATGAATCATATGTTACGTTATGCCGTTGTCGTGATGACCGTGCTGCTTCCGGTCATCGGGAATGCAGAAGACAGAACCGTCTTTAATCGTATGGACGCCGATAAGGGCGGTGACATCAGCCGGGAAGAGTTGCTGAAAGCCGATCTGGGATTGGTCACAACCCCGAACGGTCAGAAGCAGGTGGTACATCGGGATCTGCTGAAACAGGGTGAGGCTGCGGCTATGACTGAAGAGCAGAAACAGCGTCTTTTTAATCAACTGGATGAGGATAAAAACGGATATGTAACCTGGAAAGAATGGAGCCGGGCCTCGCCGGACGGTTTTGTGCTGTTCAGGTTTTGATACCATGTCATTGTATGCCGAGGAGGCTGAACCATGCAGATAACCACCACCACCAAGAATGATACGACCATCGCTACCCTGGCAGGCAGAATGGATGCCATGACCACAACTGAATTTGATCGCTGGTTTGCTGAACAGCAGGCAGCCGGGAATAACCGCTTTGTGCTTGATCTACAGGGGCTTGATTACATCAGTAGTGCCGGTTTACGCTCACTTTTGGCGGCAGCCAAACAGATGAAGGCCCGTAACGGTTCCTTGCTGCTTTGCGGGTTGTCCGGCACCGTTGAAGAGGTGTTCAAAATGTCCGGATTTCTGACGATCTTTCAGTCCTTCAGTTCTGTTGAGGATGCCCTTCAGGCATCAGGCGCCTGAAGGAGTTGCCGGGCTGACCTTGTGGGGTCAGCTTCTCGTTCGCCTGACTCCAGGCCTGAAGCCGGGATCTGTTTTTGATTTTCCGGCCAGCGGCGGTTATCTGCCGTTGGCCGGAAAATAACCGATGTGCTGCAACATCCCGCCTTAAACTATCGAACAGCCTGATTGCCTTACCTTACAGAAGAACTACGCTTATTAAATCCTGCCTGCTGAACAGGAGACGCATGCATGACATCCCCTCAGGTTGAAAAGATGCTGGAACAGCTGATCGTCGCTGCGGAACAGCTCTCCAAGGGGCGTTTTGGCGATCTCGAGCAACTGTTTGCCATGACCGACAGCGGCCAGTTTCCGCCGCTCATTACACGGTTTGCCGAGGCGTTCGGCATGATGTCGGTCCAGATCGAGGCCCGTGAATTTCGACTGGAACAGATGATTACAGACCTTACCTCGGCACGGGATGAGCTGGCCCTGGTCAACCAACGGCTGCAGCAGTCGCTTCAGGAGCTGCAGCAGGCCCAGATGCAACTGATCCAGCAGGCCAAGCTGGAGACGGTGGGGCGGCTGGCTGCCGGGGTGGCCCATGAGGTCAAGAACCCGCTGGCCGTCATCCAGTTGGGGGTTGATTTCCTTGGCAATGAGCTGAAGGAAAACCAGGTCTGGCATGAAACGGTGCTGGATATGGCAGATGCGGTGCAGCGGGCTGACCGTGTTATCAAGGGGATACTGGATTTTTCCCGCTCAGAGCAGCTAGACCTGCAGGAGACCGACCTGCAGACGGTTATTGATGATTCATTGCTGCTGGTTCGACATGAGCTGAACAGCGGACATGTTGCGGTTGTGCGTGAAGCTGCAGATGCGCTCCCCCTGCTGCCGCTGGACAGAAACAAGCTGAAGCAGGTCTTTATCAACCTGTTTATGAACGCCATACATGCCATGCCGGATGGCGGTACGCTCACCATCGGCACAGCGCTTCATGATGTTATCCCTGCAGACCTGACAAGCTGCAGCAGCAGTCAGGCCAGACCGGCGGCAGGTGACCGGGCGATTCTGCTCAGGATTGCAGATACCGGGACCGGCATTGCGGATGAGGCGTCTACCAAACTGTTTGACCCGTTTTTTACCACCAAGCCGGTGGGGGTGGGGACCGGGCTTGGATTGTCGGTAACACGCAAGATACTGGAACTGCATCAGGCGGTGATTACCCTTGGAAACAGAAGCGACAGACAGGGCGCGGAGGCGATACTGCTGTTTACCCTTTGAATGGAGGCAGGTGAGCTATGAAAAAAAGAATCTTGTTAGTGGATGATGAAGCCGGGATTACCCGTATGATGCGGCGCAATCTGGAAGCAACCGGTCGTTTTGAGGTGACGGACATCAACAACCCGGCCCTGGCACTTGAAACCGCCCGTCAGTTCAGACCTGATCTGGTACTGCTTGATGTGATGATGCCCGGAATGGATGGTGGCACGGTGGCTGCCGCCCTGGCAGATGACCCGCAGCTTGGGCGGGTGCCGGTTATCTTTCTGACCGCCATTGTCAGTAAAAAAGAGGTGGAGCCAACCGGCAGCATGATCGGCAACCATACCTTTCTGGCAAAACCGGTAAAGCTTGAAGACCTGCTGGCCTGCATTGATGAACAGCTTGGTAAAGCCCGGTAATGCAGGCAGAAACGGCGCTTTCCGTAGGTCGATCCCATCCCCGTGGCGATGCCGCTGCCAAGGCAGCCGGTACAGAACGGTACGCAGCTGATCTGTACCCGGAAGGATGCCTCTGGGCCGGTGCTGTCCGCTCCAATCTGCCCTGTGGCCGGATCATCAGCATTGATACCACGGCTGCAGCAGCACTACCCGGTGTGGTCAAGGTACTGACCGCTGCCGACCTGGGCGGCAGCAATCGCCAGGGGATCATCCACAAGGATATGCCGGTGCTATGCGATCAGCAGGTGCGCTACTGCGGCGACCCGCTAGCCCTGGTACTGGCAGAATCCAAAGAGGCGCTGCAACGCGGCATTGCCGCAGTACAGCTGCAGCTTGAACCGCTGCCCGGTCTCTTTGATCTGGATGCAGCCCTGGCAGCGGATGCGCCGCTGATCCATGAAGACCGGCCCGGTAACCTGCTGGCCCAGGCCACCATCTGCAAAGGGGCTGGTCTGGATGGCCTTGCCAATTGCGCCGTGGTGGTTGAAGGCAGCTTCAGCACCCCGGTGCAGGCCCACGGCTTTCTGGAGACGGAAAGCGGTGTGGCCCGTCTGGAGGAAGACGGCGGCCTGCTGATGGAGATCTCCAGCCAATCCCCGTTCCGTGACCGTTTTGAGATCAGCCATGCTTTAGGTATCCCCTGGGGCAAGATCAGGATTGTGGCCCCGTCGCTGGGGGGCGGTTTTGGCGGTAAGGATGGCGCCACGGTACAATGCCTGCTGGGGCTGGCAGCCCAACATGCGGACGGACGTTGGGTACGGATGCAGTGGGAGCGGGAAGAAAGCTTCAAGGCCGGGTACAAGCGCCATGCCTGCAGGATGGAATACAGGCTGGGAGCCGCAGCAGACGGCACCCTGCAGGCGCTGCATGCCAGGCTCTGGTATGACACCGGCGCCTATGCCCACCTGGGGGCCGAGGTAATGGAACTGGGCATGGAGCATGCCGGTGGTCCCTACCGCATCCCCCACACCCTGATCGAAGGCTGGTGCGTCTATACCAACAACCCGGTGGCCGGGGCCATGCGGGCCTTTGGGGTCTGCCAGGCCACCTTTGGTTTTGAATCCATGATGGATCTGCTGGCTACCAAGCTGGGCATGGACCCGCTGGAACTGCGCCTGAAAAACGCCCTGGTGCGGGGGGATGAAAACTGCGCCGGTGTCCGTTTGACCAGCTCCACCGGCATCACAACCTGTCTGCAGCAACTGCAGCAGCACCCCTTCTGGCAGGAACGGGAACAATGGAAGGCAGCAGCGCCCAGCTTTAAAAAGCGCGGCATCGGCCTGGCCTCGGTCTTCAATGCTGCCGGGTACGGCGGCGGGGTGCGGGATGCCGCCACTGCCAAGATCGAACTGACCGCAGAAGGAAGCTTCATTGTCCACAACGCGGTGGCTGACATGGGGCAGGGCAACTCCTCGGCCTTCCTGCAGATCGCCGGACATATCCTGTCACAGGATGCCTCCCGGCTCGTGTTGAAACAGCCGGATACCCGCACCGCCTATCCCTCCGGCTCATCCTCGGCCGGCCGCACCACCTACACCTTTGGCAAGGCATTGATCACCGCAACTGAAGAACTCAAGTCCCGCCTGCTCAACTGGGCCGGTATGATCCTGTTTCTGCAGGATAATGACGGTCTGGAACTGCAGCCGGGCAGGGTAGTTCATCTGCCCAGTCAGCGGGAGGTCACTCTTGTTGCGCTGGCTGGCTACATGCAGCCGGAAGAACGGGTCTGTCTGGGCCAGTCTGTGGCTCCCACCTGCAAAGAGGTGCCTGCCACCGCCAAAGGTTTCTTTATCGGTTTTCCCCACGTGATCTTTGGGTATGGCGCCCATCTGGTGCGGTTGGAAGTAGACAGCCTGACCGGCCAGATAACGGTTTGTGATTATCTGGCCGTGACCGACGGCGGCAGGGTGTTGAACCCCGGCATGTTTGATCAGCAGGTGCAGGGTGGGGTGGCCCAGGGGTTGGGCTATGCCCTGATGGAGGATTTCACGGTGCGGGATGGCGTGGTGAAAACCCCGGACTTTGCCACCTATCTGATCCCCGGCTCTCTGGATATCCCGGAGATTATCTCCATTGCAGCCCAGGGTGAACCTGAAGAAACCGGCCCCTTTGGCATGAAGGGGATCGGCGAGGTGGCCATGAACGGCCCGTTGCCTGCGGTTGCCAATGCCGTGGCTAATGCCTGCGGCGTGCGGCTTTGTCACGGGCCGCTGACACCGCAGCGGGTGCTGGCGGGAGTGAAGGGGTAAGGAGATGGATTGGATGTTTGTACTTTTATAAACCTGTCGGGTTTATACAGCTACAAACCTGTTTGTACATGTAGAAACAGGTTTGTAGATATTGAAACCCTGTTTGGGGTGGTGATTAAAGTAGTTGGATGAATAAAAAGGAGATGCTCAGTGGTTGCTTGGATGTGTATGCTTGAAATGTTCTACTGGATCAGCACAGTCTTGGTTATTGTATCAACACTTTTTGTGTCATACCCGCTCATACCTGCGCTTGTGCTTTTCATCCCACCAATGGCGCTTGTCAATATGATCCCACTAAATTTGGCATGGGATCGTAAATCTTTCAAGCGCCTCCTATACCGATTTATTGGGAATATTGCTTTTTCAATAATCACCTATGCTTATATATATTTCAAACACGGACTTTATTTTGGAGGCACCCTGCAAAGTATTTCGTTCTGGGACGGTCTCTACTTTAGTATAACCACTTGGACTACACTCGGTTATGGCGATTTTACACCAACCCCGCAATTAAGGTTAGTATCCTCGGCAGAAGCACTAAACGGCTATTTTTCTATGGGAATGTTTATTGTTTTTGTCGGCCTATGGATCACGGAAGGACTTCGATCGGGCGACGAATATGTTCGTTGGCTAGGGACGTCAAAGATGAGCAAAAAAGAAAAGGCCCCAAAGGGGTCAGCCCTTGATACGAGACAAAAGTAAAAAGGCAGAAGGCTAAAAAGGCGAAGTCCCAACCAGGCAGTTCGGCACCGGTCGGGCGGAAAGGCTGCCCGAACGGGTCAACTGCGCGAACTGTTGATCGACAAACCAAAGAGAGGAATACGTATGAGTACAGCAGGAGGCGCGAATAGATGGTGGGAGAATTACCTCGTACGGTATTTGATGCCCTCAATTGCCGGTGCGGCAATAGTCAACTGGCTAGCCTCAATAGGGGGGCAAAATTTCAAGCAACTCCTTCTTATAGAAATCGGAACATCAGGACTTCAAACCCCCACCTTGGTGCTTCTGTTTCTTTACGGCAACCTATTTTGTTATGTGGCGTCCTACCCCATCCTTGGCTTTCATGTCACACGTGTAATTGATTTCGAGCAAGGAGATTGGCGTAAAGTTGTCTGGGATGGTTACATCAGCACCCTCCTGTTGGCGGTAGCAGTGTTGCTAGCCAGCATGAACGGCGGGGGGACATCTTGCCTAAATCGCACAATTCCATTTCTTTTAGTAATTCCATTTTCATGCCTTCAATTCTATCGAATCTATCTTGCGTTGGTAAGCGTTACTTTTGACGGGCTGAATGGACGAGTCGCTAAGGTTTTTGCATATAGCTACGCGATTTCAAGACGTCGTGGTGTAGCGGAGGAACTGCGAATTACAAAACAATCTAGCAAAGATCAAGAGGATGAGGAAACGGGTGATAAGTTCGACGAAGAGAAAGAGTGGCAAAAAAGGTCAGTTTGGCGGCGTGAGTTCATTGATTCTTACAGGCACATGCGCGAACATGGTAACTCCGCATTTATTTTCCTCTTGGAACTTATTCTTGCTGGTCTTTGCTACCTAATTCTAACGGGATACAAAGGTGAAAGCGCGTCGAACTGTCTAGCGATGATCGGGATCTTATTTGCATTATGGGCATTTCCGGCCATATTCATTCACTTAGTTGGCCAACATATCGAGCGTAGATTTTCTTGGTATGACCGTAAAGTCAATCCAACAGAAGCCACTACAAAGAACGGGGTTTAAATTGCCTGCATATCCCCGAAAACCCATATGATGCAGGCGCAAAACCTAAGACGCACGGGTTATCCAAGTGACACTGTAATTACATATGTGCAAGGGAACGTAAATGGATCTAGACATAATCATCAAGATAACAACTCTCTTAGTAGGAACTATTGGAGTTGCGAAAATATTCTATGAAATTATGATAGGCAGACGAGCCAGAATGCGCGAAGAGTACAAATTCGCTAAAGATTTTTTTACTGAACTTGAGACTACCAATAAGATTCATCCTTTCGCAAAAGAAAAGGGATACCAAGCTATTGCAGGCGACAATGAAATAGGTTCTGACGAGATTGAGTATCTTTTATCTCTTCAGAAGCCGGATCTTGCGCTAAGAGATTATGTTCTAGGCCGACAATATTTGCAGCATTTGCCCCAAATGGGTAACCAAGAAATTGTATTCAAGAAATGGTTCCAGAATGTATGGTTTAGGCGATTACTGAAAACCTTTTATTGTGGACTCTATGCAATACTTGTTTTCCTGGCGTTTGCCCCACTCTTGTTTTCGAAGTTTCTGTTCAAGGACCCCACAAAAATTTCCGTATCGGCAATCGTTATGTGCTTTTCAGTTTTCGGCCCTTATGCGTGGTTTGCACTAAAGGCAGTAATCCGAGTTGTAAGAGCTGAAAAACTTGTGAAACGTCAAGAAAAACATACCTCAACTATTTTACAAGCGACCTGAAGAGTTGCTGGAGTACAGGGAACGCCGTTAAGTTGGCGAACTAAAGGCGAAAAGGCGAATGATCCAACAAGGCTTACAACCTGCCCGAAAACCCGGCAGGTCAAAGCCATGCCCGTGTGCGCCCAGCATGGCGCGTGGCGCGTAAGCGCCATCTGTTTGACTGTGGTGGTTAAACAGTGACTTGGAGGTGCAAGTCCTTTATGGACCCTGATGGTGGGAACCATTAGCCGGACGGCAAGGGTGTCCGTCGCGAGGCGGAATCTGAAGGAAGCCGCAGGCAAAATCCCGGCCCGACGAACAGAAATCGCTTGCGAGGCAGTCACATTCTGGCGAGAAGGCACGTAACTTCAAAGCCTTACAACCGTCCAGAGGGTGTGGCTGTAAATGCGACGGGTATACGGAACCGTACGTACGGTGGTGTGGGAGGACGGCGGGGGAGACTCCGCCTCCTACCCGTTTATAGTTTTTTACGAGGTCATCAATAAGTGCAACAACAAAGGAGAACGTTATGGAGACCATGAAGAAAATGAAAAAACGTATTTTTATGTTGGCTGCCTGTTTTTGTTGCCTTGTGCTGACGACCATGCCGGGTTGCGGCAATAGTGTGACAACTACTGAGTATACTGCCGCTCCGGGGATCACCAATTATGCGCTTACATCAAACTGGCAGACTCTTCCAATAGCTGCATCACAAGCCGTGGATGTTTTCTTCGTCTATCCATCGACTTATTTCCCCAATCCAGCCAACAACGGCCCAACCTACACTACAGGCTGGAACCAGACCATAGAACTTGCTACCGCTGATCCAGGAATTACGAATCAAGTTGCATCGAAGGCAAGTGTCTTCCACAAGGCTGGCACCAACCTGTACGTACCATACTATCGCCAGTCAGCCGGTATTAATGTGCTTCAGGCGCTCCTGTGGGGGATTGCTCCAGCTAACATTCCGGCGGCAAATCAGGCGATGGAAACGGCATATTCGGATGTCAGCGATGCATTCACCTACTTCCTTCAGCATTACAACAAAGATGCCTCAGGTAAATCGAGACCATTTATTCTTGCAGGCCATAGCCAGGGTTCCAATCTGTTGCTGATGCTTCTGGAACGACGGTTTGGAGACGCAGCACTCCGTAAGCAGTTGGTTGCTGCATATATCATCGGCTGGTCAGTTACGGAGCAAGATATGCAAAACTATCCTGCTCTGACGTCACTCGGTATTTGCAGTAGTAGTAATCAGACAGGCTGTATCATTACGTATAACACTCAGGAGTTGGCAGGAGATTGGACGCAGGCAGTAGACGCAACGCATCCAACCGGAGTTGGGATAGTGAAACCGAACGCATATAGCGTCAATCCGCTGACTTGGGTTGCAACGTCACCGAACAGCTCTGAGGCTACCGCTGCCCCCGCCTCGGCAAATTCAGGCGCTGTTTTCTATAAGTTTCAGGCGCCTGCAAATCCTCAACTGGTGCCACCTGCTGGCCAAAATCCGGTCAATTGGGTAAATCAGTTGATCGGGGGTGTTTCAGTCGATGCGGTTAAAATTCCCAACTACACCGGCGCGCAAAACAAACAAGGCGCTCTGGTGATTGACCCATCTCAACTGCCAGCACCCGGAACGTTTGACAGCTTGAATCTCCCGTACAGTTTACGGCCAGGTTGGTACCACAACTACGACTACGCGTTCTTTTTCTTCAACCTTGAAGCGAATGTCACCACCCGGATAAATGCTTATAACGCCAGTAGATAACCCAAGCTGCTTTATTGCTTTAGCATGGCATTTTCAGCGGGAAAACTGGGGATCACCAAGTGTGATAGCTTGCTGGAGTAACAATGGAAGAAAACTGATGATCCCAACCACGTCCTTGGACACCGCCCGCCCGAAGAAGCCGGGCGGGCGGGTCAAGGCCAGCCCCGTTAGCCCAAAAAGGAGATGCCAGTGGATAAAAAAATAGTAGAACCGATAACCGTCTTGTATGCAGAGCAGGAGCTCTCAATTCCAGAGGTTAGCGTTTACGGAGAAAAATTTTGCGCAGAAATCATGCAGGAAGTTGAGAAGTACGGCCTGCGAGTCGCAGGGCCTTGGGTATTTATATCATATAACCTTCCGAAGAATGGGAAGGATCGATATAGAGCGGAATTCTGTCTTCCAATCGCCAATGGGGATGACTATTCAGGAGGACTATTTCCCATCAAATCACTGAGTCGCTTCTCTTGCGCCTTTGTTGAGTATAACGGGAAACAGCGGCAACTGTTTACAAAGGGCTATCAGCCGTTGGTTCGAGAGATTGTAACCGCGAAGATGAATTTTACCGGCGAAAGCAGAGAGGTCTATCACGCTTGGATTGGACCTAATTCCCCAGAAAACCGAATTGAAATCCAGTTTGGAGTTGCCTGAAGCTTTGGGGGAATTCCGGGAACATGATACTCAATTGAAATAGGTGGGAACAAGGCGACAAGCAGCATAACGAGGTGCTCTCATGTCGGGCGCTGCTGATACATGAATACCGTTGGAGAAAACCAGGGACACTCCCCTGATTTCATGGCCGACGAGCCGGAAATAAGGAAAGTGTCCCGCATTATTCAGGAGATGCTATGAAAA
>Ga0209373_10001438_pt1 | contig 27888 bp, 21 predicted proteins | sample Higcelweek5metaG_FD_187173 | JGI IMG/M metagenome (GOLD analysis project Ga0209373, IMG submission 187173) | Freshwater pond sediment microbial communities from the University of Edinburgh, under environmental carbon perturbations - High... | ecosystem: Environmental > Aquatic > Freshwater >... | reverse complement strand
GGAACACACAGAATTGAACTGACCGGATACTCTACCTCATTGGCAACATGACTTGCAAAACGGGCATCTTTACTGACATCCGGGATCAGAAGCGGTTGACCGGTTAGCGCCACACAGCCAGCAATTCCTTCACCCTTTTTAAGACGGATCCCCTTTAGCTCCTGCGCTACCGGAGAGACTGCAATTTCAAAACAAAGATCACCTGATTCCTCATCCAATAGCAACAAAGACCAGGTCTTTGGCTGCAGCAGACGTTCAACCTGTGACATAATTTCCTGCAGTACATCACGCAGTTCAAGTGACGATATCAGGGTCTTGCCAATCTCCAACAGGGAAGCCAGTTCAGCATTTCTACGTGCCAACAGCTCAACAACGCGGTCGCTGTCACTCATCTTGTCGGTGGCCATTCCATTATTCCCCATACAGCTCCCCTATCCCACTAACCAGGAAAGATCACCAGATCCTTTCCTCAGTAATTCCGGTTGATTTCCTGCCAAACTTATCACTGAACTTACATCTGTAGTCAACAAACCGCCATCAACAACCAGATCCAGTGCATGGCCAAACAGTCGATCAATCTCAAACGGATCACCTATCGGGTCATCATTGGACAGGTTGGCGCTGGTGGTGACAATCGGTGCAGCCAACCCTTGTACCAACGCAAGACAGATCATGTTGTCAGGAATCCTGATCCCCACCGTTTTCTGTCTGGTTATTAACAAATCTGGCACCTCCCGACTCGCCTCAAGTACAAAGGTATAGGGACCGGGCAGATATCGCTTCATAATCTTGAAGGCCTGATTCGTTAAGCGGGTATATCGGGAAACCTCGGACAGGTCAGAGCAGATAAAAGAAAACGGTTTGCGTTTATCACGTTGTTTTACCTGATAGATCTTTTCCAGTCCTTTTTTATTAAAAATTGAACACCCGATACCATACGTGGTATCAGTTGGATAGGCAATTACCCCACCCTTTTGCAAACAGTCAACGACCTGCGCTATCAGACGCGGTTGCGGATTCTCAGAATTGATATTCAGCAGCATGGCTTTACTTCTCCGGATTCAACAGTTCCAGTTCGGGTAGCACAAAGCTCCCGTTTTTTTGTATCAGACGATCATCAAACCAGATCTCTCCATCCTTCATTAAACGAACCATATCCCAATGCACGGCCGAACGGTTACCATTATCTGCCTCATCATAAGCCTGACCAGGTGTAAAATGGATAGAACCTGAAATTTTTTCATCAAACAGAATATTGCGCATCGGGGTACGGATGTTAGGATTCACCCCCACGGCAAACTCACCAATATAGCGAGCCCCTTCATCCGTATCCAGAATATCATTCAAGGCCTTGGTCATCTCGCCAGCCGTGGCCTTGACAATCTTGCCATCCACAAACTCAAGCCGGATGCTGTTAAACTCTTTCCCCTGATAAATAGTCGGACAGTTATAGGTAATAAAACCCTGCACAGAATCCCGTACCGGTGCCGTAAACACCTCACCGTCCGGGATATTGTAACGACCATCACATTTGATGGCATCAATCCCCTTGATACTGAAGGTCAGATCAGTATCAGGTCCTTTCAGACAGACCCGTTCTGTCCGGTCCATCAACTTTTTCAATTTTTCCATTTTTTTTGATTCTACAGCCCAGTCGATGTTACAGGCACCAAACAGGTAATCTTCATACTCATCCAGCGACATTCTGGCCTCTTGTGCCGCCCCCTGGGTCGGGTAACGGGTCACCACCCACTTGGTATGTCTGACCCGCTGGTCAACCAGCGGACGAGTCAACTTCTGGTAGGTCACCATTGACTTCTGATTGCTGTTTGCATTAACCATTGAGTTCTCACCGGCCGAGATACCGATATAGGCGGTCAACGTCTTGTAGAAATCAAGCTTGTGTTGCGGGAACACCTCAAGCTGTTTTTTTGAGGCAAGGTTATAAAGTTGACGATCTATCTCAGGCAGGCTGAAGCTGTACTCGACATACTCGGCCCCCCGTTGCAGACAGAGCGCATACACCTCTTTTACCAGCGGAGCAGCTTCAAAACCTGCTGCAGCGATCAGCACCCGATCACCCTTTTTAATTCGGGTAGAATAGTCAACCAGCACCTTGGCCATCTCGGACACACGGGGGTCTCGCATGAAAACACTCCTTTTTTCTTTCCGTCTCTGAATCTTTGCGTTAAAACGCCTTTAGTCATTACCTTAGAAGGGATTTTTTACATGAAACATCGTGAGATTGAAACCAAAATTGTAAATCCGCTGATCGGCAGCAGTATCCCCCTGCCCCAGTATGCCACCGATGGCTCAGCCGCTTTGGATCTGCGGGCCTGTACTGAGCAGGCACTAACCGTACAACCAGGCGAAACAGTTACTATTCCCAGTGGGATAGCCATCAGTATCCACGACCCTAATCTGGTAGCGATTCTTGCCCCCCGTTCCGGCCTCGGCATCAAGCATGGCATTGTGTTGGCCAACACCATCGGGGTGATTGACAGTGATTATCAGGGAGAGATCAAGATCGGTATCCGCAACCAGGGTAGCGAACCGTACAGCATCCAGCCTGGAGAACGGATCTGCCAGATGCTGTTTATGCCAGTGGTGCAGGCAACCCTACGGGTAGTTGATGAGTTTAGCGAGGAAAGTCAACGTGGTGAAGGCGGTTTTGGCCATACCGGAAAACTGTAATTGAAGAATTTATTGTTGACAGATCATTTTGTTACACGTGCGATTGCCGCAACCAGCTCACAGAGCTGCACCGGTTTTTTCAGGTGCAGGTCCATACCGGTTCTGTAACAGTTTTCAACATCTTCGGGGCTATCCTGACCGGTCATGGCAATAATCGGGATATGTCCGCCCTGCCCTGCCTCACATGAGCGGATAATCCGTGTAGCCTCAAGTCCGTCCATTTCCGGCATCTGAATATCCATCAAGACCAGGGTATAGTCACCGGTTTTCCACTGTTCGACAGCAGCTTTTCCATTTGGTACAGCATCAACCTGATGCCCGGTCTTTTCCAGAAGTCTGGAAAGCATCATCCGGTTGATCTCGTTATCCTCAGCCAGCAGCACCCGTTGGGCAACCTGCTCCTGTGTTCCTTCGTAAGCCGACAGATCGTGGTGGTCCGCAATCTCCACCGGCACTGAGACATGAAAGGTAGTCCCGATGCCTGATTGGCTTTTCACGGTAATCGTTCCTCCCATAACGTCCAGCAACTGCTTTACGATTGAAAGCCCCAGACCAGTACCGCCAAATTCTCGGGTCACTGAGACAGCTGCCTGGGTATACGGTACAAATATCTGTTCCAGTTTTTCCTGAGGGATGCCAACACCTGTATCCTTGACAGTAAACTGCAGTTCAGCTCGTTTTCCCGCCTTTTCACCGGTTTCAACAAGTATGTCAATACGTCCCTGACTGGTGAACTTAACTGCATTCCCCACAAGATTAACCAATACCTGACGTAATCTTGTGGGATCTCCAACAACCTGCTCAGGAAGGTCATCGGCAAGGAAGGTTTCGAAAGCAACCCCCTTGGCACGTACCCGTACAGAGAATGGCAGCAGGGTTGCCGATACGGTTTGAGGCAAATTAAACAGAATCTTTTCCAGCTCTACATTACCAGACTCCAGTTTTGAAAAATCAAGCACCTGATTGACCAAACTTAAAAGATGATTTGCAGCATGACTGATACCTACCAGCAATTCCCTTTGTTGCGCTGAAGCTGCCTGATCCAGGGCCAACTCAGTCAGGCCACTGATCGCGTTCATCGGGGTCCTGATCTCATGACTCATCTGGGCAAGAAAAACCCCCTTCGCCTCGCTGGCAGCTTCGGCCTGTTCTTTTGCAGCGTTCAGACCTGTCACCAGATTTACCATGGCTCGCAACAGCCGATTGGATTCATCAAGTACGACAGTGCCTTGAGCTGGCCGATACTGTTCCGGTATATCCTGAAGCAACGCCAACGCCTGTTGCAGCGGTTCTTTTATCCGCATTGCAGCAACAAAAGAAAATACGGTAATCAGAATCAGAACAAAACCGGCAATTAAATACACTTTATACCTGAGTGATGCGACCTCGTTTGAAATATCATCCAGATACATCCCACTGCCGATCACCCATCCCCAAGGCGAAAAGAGCTTTACATAGGATACCTTTAAAACTGGCCTGTCCTGTCCTGGCTTGGGCCATAAATACTTCAGGTATCCTGAGCCTGATGTTGCCACCAGCTGGTTCATATCCACAAACAATTGTTTGCCGTTTGGAGTAGTAAAATTTGTCATATTGGTAACATAGGGATGCATAAGCATCTTATTCTGCAGGTCATGTATCCAAAAATAACTATTCTCTCTGGACATGACCTTGAGCGTAACCAGCGCGGATTGCTGCGCCGCTGCCGTTGTCAACAGCCCTTTCAGCTCTTGCTGATGGCAGCTTTCAACCACGCCGGTTGCCATATCAACCAGCTCGGCAATGTACTGTCTGCGCTGTTGCAGCAACTTGTCTTCATAGAGGGGAAGCACATAGAACATCAAGGCAAGAAATGCGATAAACAGAACCACAAGATTGACAGCCACAATCTTGGTCAGCAAATTCCAGCTATTGGGCCAATACCTGCTTGCCATATCAAACCACCATGGTGGAGCTGTGCAAATATATATACAATAATTACAACGTTATAGATGCTGATTTTTCCGTAAAACAGTGTAAATCAACCTTACCCATAATCTGAATATTTAGAGCATCATCCCGAAACAAACGGGATGCCAGCCGAGAAAGATCATGAGCGGTTACTGCATCAAAACCGGCCATAATTTCATCCAGCGGCTGGTAACGGCTGAAATTAAGATAACTACGAGCAAGTCGTGACATATAACTGTCACTCGATTCCAGTGACATCAGTATCTTGCCCTTTATCTGTTCACGTGCTGCATTAAGCTCATCAAGTGGCACTGATTCAGAACATAAACGTTTCATTTCTCTCAGTATTATTTTAACCGTCTCACAACTGCTCTCCCGCTCGGTACCTGCATAGATCGCCAGTGCCCCGGCATCGCTAAAAGAAGAAACATATGAGTAAACCGAATAAGCCAGACCTCGCATTTCACGAATCTCTTCAAAAAGGCGTGAACTCATCCCGCCACCAAGAATAGCGTTCAAAATCATCAGGCTGTAACGCTCAGAAGCAGTGGTTGGTAACCCTTCCGTTCCAAGACAGATCAAGGTTTGCTCCAGATCACGCTCACTTAACTCCATCACCCGGCCTGTTGTCTGTCGCAGCTGTGGAAGAGATTCCCGACGTGGCTCACCAGTCGGCAGAGACGAGAATGATACCTGCAACAGATCAATCAGCACCTGATGTTCCACACCTCCGGCGGCGGCAATCAGTATTTCAGCGGGGCGGTACCACTGATTTCTGAAGGAAATGATCGTATCACGGGTCATTACACCGATACTCTCATTACTACCCAGAATAGGATGTCCCAACGGATGCCCTTTCCAGAAACTCTGATGCAACCGGTCGTGAATCGACTCTTCCGGCGCATCATCCCGCATCTTGATCTCCTGCAGCACCACTTTTCGTTCCTTTTCAATCTCATCTTCAGGGAAGGTAGAATGTAAGAACATATCTGAAAGGATATCAACCACCTGCGGCAGCGTGCTGGCCAATGACTTCGCGTAATAGCAGACGTATTCATAGCTGGTAAAGGCGTTCAGCACCCCGCCCAGCGAGTCAATTTCACGGGTAATCTGTCGGGCAGTGCGGCGCTCGGTACCCTTAAATAGAAGGTGCTCAATAAAATGGGCAGCACCATATTCAGCAGGTTGTTCGCAGCGGGCACCGTTGGCTACCCAGATTCCTATTGAAACCGTGTGCATACCCGGAACCTGCTGGGTTACAACCCGAACGCCATTATCAAGTAAGGTTTCCTGTATCATGCCTGTTAGCTTAGCGCAGTTTTTCAAAATTTCCAGTACCTCCAACAAATATTCACAATTTATCTATTATCTGCTATGACAACCAGACTTGCACAAAGGAGGAAGAACGATCCATGAACTGCCTTACAACCAGCCTGCCCGGTGTCCTGATCCTTGAACCAAAGGTCTTTGGCGATGATCGAGGATTCTTTTTTGAGAGCTTCAACGAACGGGTCTGGCAAAAGCTTACCGGTATTGACCGACACTTTGTCCAGCATAACCATTCCCGCTCTGCCCGCAATGTATTAAGGGGGCTTCATTATCAGATTCAGCACCCGCAAGGCAAGCTGGTTCGTGTGGTAAGTGGAGAAGTGTTTGATGTTGCGGTGGATATTCGTCGTTCATCACCAACCTGTGGAAAATGGTTTGGCACCACCCTGTCATCAGAAAACAAACGCCAGATGTGGGTACCGGAAGGGTTTGCCCATGGTTTCTGCGTCACCTCCGACCATGCAGAATTTCTTTACCTGACCACCGACTACTGGGCACCTGAGTTTGAGCGAACCATTGCCTGGGATGATCCTGCCATCGGCATCAACTGGCCTCTCTCCGGCGAACCGCTGATGTCAGCCAAGGATCTCTCCGGCAAATTGCTGGCAGAGGCAGAACTGTTTGACTGATCAGCGTTCAGATACGGTCTGGCTGCTGACACTTTGCTGCTGCCAGATCTTCATCATGCTGGTATTTATCAACTACTCAGCCATCCTGCCAATCTTGAAAACAGAATGGGAGATGAACAACACCCAGGCCGGAGTAATCTTCTCAGTCTACCAACTTGGCTACATCGCTTCCGGGGTACTGCTCAGCACACTTTCAGATCGGCTCAATATCCGCTGGATCTTCATTACTGCCGCTCTCTGGTCCGGCATCGCCAATCTGTTGTTTGCCCTGTTTGCCCATGACTATAGCTCTGGCCTGATTCTACGCGGCCTGACCGGCATCGGTATGGGTGGCACCTACATGCCGGGGCTGAAACTGGTGGCTGAACGTTTTGCGAGCCATCAGCGGGGAAAAGCCGTGGGGGTCTACGTCGGTTCACTGGTACTGGGGGCATCACTCTCGCTGGTGGTGCCGGGTATCGTTGCAGGTATCTGGGGCTGGCGAATAGCCATGCTGACCTGTTCTGTCGGCGTGTTTGTCGGTGTTTGCCTCTCATTTCTTGTTTTCAAAGGGTACCAGCCATGCCACATACAACAAGGCTCGCGGGATTTTACTGGTGAAATCCTGCAGAACCGCCCGGCCCTGCTGGTGATTCTGGGCTATGCCAGCCATATGTGGGAGATGTACGGCATGCGCAGCTGGCTGGCCCCATTTTTTACCGCAGCCCTTACCGGCTGGGGCTTTAGCACAGGGAAGGCAACCGCAACCGGTGCAGCCATTGCAGCGGCACTGGTGGGAATCGGCACCTTTTCCACCGCCATCACCGGTAGCCTGTCTGATCGTTTTGGCCGCACCACCACCGTCAGCATTGTCATGTTCGGCTCAGCCATCTGTTCGTTTCTATTCGGCTGGCTGATCAACACCAACCTCTGGATTACCGTTGCAGCAGGCATCATCTATGGCTGGCTGATTGTGGCTGAATCACCGGTTTTTTCCACAGCACTGACCGAGCTGGTGGCACCGGGCTACCTTGGAGCGGCAATGGGGATGCAATCACTGGTGGGTTACACCATGGGGATGGTCTCACCCACGGTTTTTGGCTGGGCACTGGACCACTTCCAACACTGGCACCCCTGGCCCGGTGTCAATGGTGCCTGGGGAATCGCATTTATGACGCTGGGGGTTGGCGCACTGTTTGGACCGCTCTGTATGCAGTTGCTGCGCAGAGAACCGGCATCAACCCGGCTTGCCCAAGGTAAGCAGTAGCAACAGTTGACAACAGGCTTAATTGCGCTATAGGTTCAGACATGGCTAAACCGTATGATATAGCCCGAATATGGGACCCACATTTTGTCAACAACCTGATCCAGGTACTGGTTGAAACCCTTGAGGTTCGTGACACCTATACGCAGGGGCACACCCGACGGGTAGCCGAGATCAGCCTGGCCATCGGTTCACGTATGAATCTATCCAAGATTGAACTGCGCGATCTGTATGCCGGGGCGATCCTGCACGATATCGGCAAGGTGATCGGCACCACCGAACAAACCCTCAACAAGCCGGAGCAGCTTGATCAGCGTGAAGAGATCATCATGCGGGAACATACCTTAAAGGCCGGATTACTTATTGTCGGCCTGGAAAACCTCTCCCATATTTTACCAACCATCCTGTACCATCATGAACGCTGGGATGGCACCGGCTACCCTGCCCGTCTGCAGAATGAATCAATCCCCCTGCACGCCCGGATTATCTGTGTAGCTGATGCCTATGACGCCATGGTCTCAACCCGCGCTTTCCGGGCTGCCATGAGCAAAGAAGAAGCTATTGCCGAGATGATCAGTCAAAAGGAAAAGCATTTTGATCCTGATATTGTTGATGAACTGATTATCTGTCTTGAAGAAAATCAGCACGAGTGGAAGGATTTCAGCTTTTACTTTTGACCGTCCGCATCTGTCTGAACAGATATCCACAGCAGAACAGCCCAAACGCCAGCAGAATAATTGTAGCGCCGGAAGGCAGATTTAACAGAAACGAAAACATGATTCCCCCCACCACCGCCAGAAGAGAAACCGCCACCGACAGGATAACCGTCATCCTGAAACCACGGGCCACTTGCAAGGCGGTAGAGGCTGGCAGAATCAACAGGGCAGAGATCAGCATGACCCCCACCAGCTTCATGGCCAACACCACGGTTAAAGCGGTTAAAACCGCCAGTAACCCATTCAGAAAATGGATTCTGATGCCACTGACTGCTGCCAGTTCTTCGTTAAAGGTTAACGCCACCAGATCATTGTAAAAAAGCCACAGTAAAACCAGCACCGTCACAAACAGACCTGCTGCCACCAACAACTCTGCCTGACTTATGGCCAGAATGCTCCCAAACAGGTAGCTGAAAAGATCAACCCCGTACCCCCGCCCCAACACAGCCAGCATAACCCCCAGCGCGACCCCCATCGACGAGACGATCCCGATGGCAGCATCGCCGCCCAATCGCGCCTTGCCAGCCAGCTTGAGTATCCCGAGGGACGCCAGTAACACCACCGGCAGCGAGACCAGCAACATGGCAGCCCCCTGCAAACCGGCAAAAAGGGCCAGAGCCACCGATCCGAAGGTTATGTGAGCCAGACCATCGCCGATCAGCGACAACCTCCGCAAAACCAGAAAAACCCCCAGCACCGCACAAAGTACACCGATCAGAATACCGGCCACAAGCGCACGCTGGATGAAGCTGTATGAAAACATTTCTATTAACAAAGTCATAAAAGCCTAACTGTAGTTCTTAAGGATGCAGAACTTGCCAATGTACCGATTAAACGTAGGGGCGAACTGCGTTCGCCCTGTTGCCAGTGGCCGAGAATGTTGAAGATTCAGGCAAGGGCGCATGCCATGCGCCCCTACTTAGTGTCGATGGCAAATCAGATGTTGGGAATGTTCTCCAAAAAAGGCAGACATCTCTGGCGAATGGCAGAACTCATCAAAAGAACCGAAAAAGAGCACTTTTTTATCAAGATACAGCATCCGTGAAGCATATTGGCCGATGGTACCGGTATCATGGGTTACCAGCAGGACCGTTGTTCCCCGTGCTTTGTTCATCTGCGCCACCAGATCGTAAAAGCGGTCACGTATCTCCGGGTCAAGGGCAGCGGTTGGCTCATCCATCACCAGTAGTTCCGGATTATTAACCAGTGCCCGTGCCAGCATAACCCGCTGCTGCTGGCCGCCGGACAGTTCCCCGATCAAACGTTTCTGCAGATGCTCAATCCCCAGTAACTCAAGAATGGCCTGCACCTGCTGACGATCATGACGGCACAAACGGCGAGGTAGTCGTTTTCCTGCCAGTAACCCCAGTTGTACTACCTCGGCAACCGTAGCAGGGAAGGCCGGATTCAGCGGCCCCATATTCTGGGGCAGATACCCCAACTGTTCCCAGCAGCTGAAAGATTCGCGGGGTTGTCCAAAAAGAGTAATACTACCCTGCTGTATCGGCATCAGCCCCAAAAGAGACCGCACCAGGGTACTCTTGCCTGATCCGTTAGGCCCCACAATCCCCAGATAGTCTCCGGCTGTTACCCTGAAACTGATATTGGACAGCGCTTCCACCGCGCCGTGGCGACAGAAAAGATTTTCAACTCTGATCAGTTCTTGCATGTAAGACCGATTTGTAAACTCTTCAAGTTTTCCTCCATCAGCTTGCTGAAGGTAACACCTTGTTCCAATTCTTCTTTTGCAACATTATGGGCACCATGAAGCTTTAAAACCGTTGTGCCGGTTTCACCGGCAATAATCCGTGCTATCCGTGGCGATACAAGCTCCTCAGAAAAAATCGCTTTTACCTTGTAGTCCCGAACCTGCTTCACCAGTTCGGCAAGACGGCGCGGGGTTGCCTCAAGCTCTGCAGTTACCCCTGCAGCAGCCTGATAATCAAGATCATACCGCTTTGCCAGATAGCCAAAAGCAGCGTGACCACCATGTAACAACACCCTGCTTTCACAGTTGGCAAGACCGTGCTGGTAACTCTGATCAAGTTTGGCAAGTTGTTCTGTCAGATCGGCAGCCCGCTTGCGATAGTCCACTGCACCAGCTGGATCAGCAGCTACAAACGCCTCAAGGATTCTGGCAACCATGGCCTGATCAATCCTGAAGTCAAGCCAGACATGGGGATCATGCGCCTCGGCCTGCTGTTGATGCCCGTGATCATGATCGTGGTCACGGGCATGTCCGGCTTTGCCTGAATGGGCAGGAGCAGGCAGTAATGTGACCCCTTGGGCAGCAGCCACCACCTGAACCTTTTTGCGGTCAAGACCGCTTAAGACACGATCAGCCCAGGGCTCCATAAACGGACCGATATAGACAAACAAGGCAGCCCGATGAATACGGGCCAGATCATCCGGCTTCGGCTCAAAGTGGTGCGGTTCAACACCTGGTGGCAGCATCAGCTGCACATCCATCCGGTCTCCCGCAATAGTCCGACAGAAATCATAGAGCGGGAAAAGCGTGGTAACCACAATCGGACGCGCTGATTGTCCAGTCGGTCTGTTGTTCTCCTGGCACCCGAACAATACCAAACATGCAAGGCAGATCAAGATCATAAGGCTGGAAATTTGTCTGAACATTGTTTCACACCCCCAAACTAAGTAAAATGTTATCATAAACCTCATTTCTGTTCCTTGCAATTCTCCTCTTCTTGGCTATACTAGAACACTGGTCTTAACTCTGCGTCATTAAAGGAGCATGAAATATGGGATTATTCGGCGGACCCAGTAAGCAGGAACTGATAGATAAAGATAATGAAATCAAAAAACTTATGCAAATGTTGGACAACGTTGATAACGTGGTTATGCTGTGCGATACCACCAATGACAACAAAATATTCTATATGAACCGCAAGGCAAAAGAACTGCTGCAACAGCACCGGTCAGAATTGAACTCCGGTTTACGGGGGGCGGATGTAGGTAACGCCTTCGGCAACTCAATTCACCAGTTTCACAAAGATCCAGGCCGAATCCGTAATATTTTCAGCGACCCGAGAGGCAAGCTACCACATTCTGCCGACATCCCGATCGGTGGTGTTACCCTGCAGACCAAGGCCTACCCGATCTGGGACCCCAGCGACAGTAGCAAACTGCTTTGCTTTATGGCCTGCTGGAATGATATTACCGCCGAACGGATCATCAAGGAACAGCAGTACAAGGATCTAGAACGAAAAAATTACCTTGAAGAGCGGATTCACCAGATTGCAACGGCGATGGAAGAGATGAGTATGACCGTCAATGAAGTGGCTGGCAACACCACCAATGCCGCTGATTCTGCTGCCCAGGTGGCAGACAGCGCCCACGAAGGTCAACGGGTGGTCAACCAGGCGGTAAAAGGGATGCAGCAGGTGGCTGAGGTGGTTCGTTCATCTGCCGCTATTGTTGGTAATCTTGGCGCTACTTCCGAAAAAATCGGCGAGATTGTCAATGTCATCAATGAAATTGCCGACCAGACCAACCTGCTGGCTTTAAACGCAGCCATTGAGGCGGCCCGGGCCGGAGAAATGGGACGCGGTTTTGCCGTGGTCGCCGATGAAGTGCGCAGACTGGCCGAGCGGACCATGACCTCCACCAAGCAGATCGGCGCCATGGTGGCCGAAATCCAGTCCAACACCCAGAAGGCGGTCACCTCCATTGAAGGAGGCAAGGCAGAAGCTGAAAAAGGTGAGCAGCTTTCCCATCAGGCCGAGGCATCCCTGATCGCCATTGTTGACTCGGTTGAGAACATCAAAAACCTGATCGCCCAGATCGCCACCGCCTCGGAAGAGCAGGCGGCCACCGCCACCGTGATTGCCGGCAACCTTGAGGAGATCTCTAGGGCCAGCTAATCATCCATACAGATGCCAAAACGTAAAAAGCCGGGAATCAATTCCCGGCTTTTTACGTTTAACTGTGTTTCTTCACCAACGTGCCCTACTCCCCTGAACCGCCAAAATATTCCCGCTCCTGGGGTGAGAACATCCGGTCTACATCCATAATGATCAGCAGACGATCAGTATGGTTGAAGACGCCGGTGATGAATTCCTGATCAATATTGCCAGCCACCATCGTCGGTGGCGGCTGGATCTCACTGGAATGAATCCGGATTACCTCGGAAACCGCATCAACGATAAAACCGGTCAAACCACCCGCCACATCCATAACCATGATGCGGGTATGGCTGTCATATTCAGACTCAGCCAGACCAAACCGCTTACGCATTGAGATAATCGGAATCACCTTGCCCCGCAGGTTGATAATCCCCTCAACATAGTGCGGCGTGTTGGGCATTTTGGTAATACCGGGCATCCTGATGATTTCACGGACTTTCAGCACCTCAACACCGTATTCTTCATTGCTTAGCATAAAGCTGACCAATTGGATCAGCTGATCACCACCTGTTGCAACATCACCACTTTTTACCAAGGCATTGGTGGACATAACAAACCTCCTCTATGAGGGAATAGACTGAAAGTGGACTGAATCATAGCATAGTTTCTAAAAAGGAAAAGAGGGTAAAATAATTATCCTGTTAATACAAACCGTGCAAAGGGCCTCCTGGCTGCGCCAGCTCCTTGACCCGACGTTCAACAACCGGATCTTCTTCCAGTAACGGGGCATGAAACGGCTTCCTGCGGGCATCAATCACCAACGGCCCCCGGCACCCCCAATGACGCTGCCTGATCCCGGCCCCGACACCATAGATATCTGCAGCAGGGTTTGAACAGGTAAAGGTTACCCAAAGGAAATTATCAAGCGTACGGCTACAGAACGCACTGTCATCCACCACCACCACCAACGCAATCCCCACCGGCAGCGGCAGCTGTTCCCAGAAGCTGCAGAGCCCTTGTAAGGCCTGATCCGGCTCACTGCTATCGGTCGCCTGAAAACTGCCCTGCAGCAGCAGCACTCCCGGCAGGGCCAGCTTCGGCAGCGTCCAGCCGGACGGTAACGGGATTTCTGCGGGCAGCTCCCTGCACAGACTGCGCTGAACCGGCCCGGCAGCAGCAATCACCACCTTTGAACCGCTGTTGAACCGTCCACCGGTATAGTCAAGGGTATCAATGGTGGTAGCGGTTTGAAAATGCAGATCCCGCTGCCAGTCAACCCGTTCCAGCAGATGAAGCAACACCGCCTGAATGTCGTGGATCTCAAGCGCCGGGTTATCCTGTTCAGCCACAATCAGCAGGTACTTGGCCAGTGAAAGTTGCCCCTGCCCCAGGATGGCGTTGGCCTGGGTCAGCAGTTCCAGCGGACAGCTCACTCCGTCGTAGGGGGTATAACGCTCAGAACCGATGGCCAGCAGGAGTGGATGAACCCCTGCAACATCAACGGCATGCACCGCCTTGACCCCATGCAGCACCGTGGGGATCAGCTCACCGGTCAGGTCATGGATAAAAGCACCAAAGGAGGTATCTTCCTGGGGTGGACGTCCCACTGTGGTAAAGGGCCAGATCGCATCAGGCCGGTGGTACACCGCCTCAACCTCGATAAACGGAAAGGGGTGAGTCAGGCTGTAATAGCCCAGGTGATCGCCAAAAGGGCCTTCCGGCAGGGTGGCATGGGGATCAATGGAGCCGACAATACAGAAATCAGCCTCTGCCGGAACCGGTAGGCAGCCGGATAACTCTGCCATGGCGATACGATGCCCACCTAAAAGACCGGCAAAAGAGAGTTCCGGCATCCCCTCCGGCAATGGCATCACTGCCGCCACGGTCATGGCCGGAGCGCCACCAACAAAGACATTCACCTTCAACCGCTCGCCCCGGCTGATCGCCTCCTGATGATGAACGCCGATACCACGGTGCAGCTGGTAATGCAGCCCGGCCTGATGGTCCGGCTGATAATGATTACCGGAGATCTGAACCCGATACATGCCAAGATTTGATTTGCCAAAGCCCGGTTTGGCAGGGCTTTCGCTATAGACCTGCGGCAGGGTGACAAAAGCCCCGCCATCGTTGGGCCATGATACCAGCTGTGGCAGATTTGAAAGGGTCGTTTTGCAGGATAAAGCCGGTGCCTGCCCCGGTGAAACCCGTTTTGGCAACAGATGCAAGGCTCCCAGAGGTGCTCCCAGCATCCGCAACGGCTCTTTCAGGATATGAGCCGGATTCACCTTCAGCTTCACCAACGTCTCAATGGTACGCAGGGTATCACGAAAGATAAAACGGGTGCGCTCCAGTGAACCAAACAGATTGCCCAGCATCGGAAAAGCAGAACCTTTGATATTGCTGAATAAAAGCGCCGGACCGCCAGCCTGATAGACCCGGCGCTGGATCATCCCGATCTCAAGCCGGGGATCAACCGGCACCTCTATCCGGCGCAGCATACCGTGTTGCTCAAGATCAGCCACACACTCCTGAAGATTTCTGTATCCCATGCTTCAGCTCATTTCCTGATGGTATTTGTAGTCAGATCAAGTATCATGCGGCGTATACTAATCGGGGCAAGGGGCACCGGTCAAGAAAGACCTGTCTCCTCTACGCTCAACCCCCGGTCACTGGTTCCCATGCTCAAACCAACCCTGTTCAAAAAATTTTTGTTTCCGTCACTGTTACTGGCATTACTACCGCTCTTTGCGGTTTCGCTGCTGCTGTACACGGGGCTGGAGCATGTGCGAGATCATCTGGCACAGGAGGTGGCCCGCACCGCTGATCAGCAGGCATCTGAAACGCTCCAGAACCGCGCCCGGCAGGTGGCGGAATCAATCACCAGTTTTTTGCGCGAGCGGGAAAATGATCTGCGCTTTCTGACCCGCTTTGCCTATGACCGCCGGATGCTGCTGGACTTCTACAGCACTCACAACCGTGAAATAGTAACGGTCCATAACGGCAAAGAGCAGCGGCGAAAAATACCGCTCTACCGAACCATTACCCTGATTGATGCCAGCGGTCAGGAACTGATGTCAATTCATAATGGCCGCACACTGCCTGCTGCTTCCCTTAAAAATGTCTCGTTGCCCGAACAGACCGAATTCAAAAGTGAAACCTACTTCACCGCAATCCGGCGCATGGCTCCCGGCGAGATCCATGTCTCCAGGGTCACCGGCTGGCATGTCAGTATTCAGGAGCAGCAAGCGGGCAGACAGTTTGAAGGGGTTGTCCGCTTCGGTACCCCGCTCTTCAATCAGGATGGCCAGTTTGAAGGGGCACTGGTGATCTCGCTGGATCACCGCCACCTGATGGAGTTCAGTCAGCATATTGATCCCGGCTCTGGTTATTATTTTGCAACCCCCCGCTACGAAAGTGCCAACTACGCCTTTCTGTTCGATGACGAAGGCTGGATCATCACCCATCCCAAGTTCTGGGATATACGGGGACTTGATTACCGTGGCAGACTGGTCCCCCCGTACACAGCACAATCCAGCCGCAGTGATGTTGAAACCGGCAGGATTCCGTTTAACCTGGATCAGGCCGGATTCATCCACCCCAACTACCCCAAGGTTGCCGAGGCGGTCCGCAGACACCAAACCGGCACGGTTGAAACCACCAATGTCGGCAAATCCCGTAAAATCATGGCCTACGCACCGATCCTGTACAACAGCGGCGTCTACAGCAAACATGGCGTCTTTGGCGGCATTACCATCGGACTGCAGATGGATCAGTACTACCAGCAATCCAGCTACGGCAGCCAACTGATCAGCAACCAGCTGCAGGCCTTCAGATACCGCAGCATCTGGATCATGCTGTTGACCGCCCTGCTGGCAGGAGTGGCAGCCTGGCGTCTGGCGCGGGGGATCATCAAACCGATCCAGAAACTGAATCAGGAAGCCCACCGGCTTGCCGCCGATGATGTTGCCCTGCCGATCATCATATCCGGTAGTGACGAGCTGGCCCAGCTGACCGAAACCTTCAACCATATGGCCGGTGAACTTGAGCAGCGCAAGACCAGTCTGATCGCAACCCTTGATCAGCTGCAGGAATCCCGTCAGGCCATTCTTGATGAACGAAACTTCAAGGAGAGTATTCTTGAAAGTATCTCCAGCGCCATTACCACCTTTTCACCTGACGGCCACCTCACCTCCCGTAACAGCACCGCAGACCGGTTTTTAGGACGGAGCTGGCCCCTGGGCAGCCATTATACGCTTGTGTTTGATGATTGGGGGTTGCTGCCTGCCCGTATTTCCACCGTCTTTTTTGAAAAAAACGGGTACGGCAGAGAGCCGCTCAAGACTGAACAGGATGGCCGGGTACGACATTTTGATATCGGTATCTTCCCGATCAGCGAAAACGCCGAGCGGGGTCTGACCGTAACCCTGCGGGAGGAAACCGTGCGGGAAGAGTTGCGGGAAGAGACGGTCCGGCTGGAACGGCTGGCCTCCCTGGGCAAACTGGCAGCCGGTATCTCCCATGAGATCAGAAACCCGCTGACCGGCATCTCGCTGCTGCTGGATGACCTGCATGACCGGGCCCAGCTGGGGGAAAAAGACCGGGAGATGCTAACCAAGGCCCTGGCTGAGATTGAACGGATGGAACGTCTGATCTCTGCCCTGTTAACCTTTGCCGCCCCGCCCCGCTCCCGCTTTGCCCCCGGCGATCCGGGCGAGGCTGCCGCAGATGTCGCCATGCTGATGCAGCGCTCCTGTCAACGTCAGCAGATTATGCTGGAGTTAAAGCGAACCCCGCTACCAACCTGCCTGATTGATGCGGAAAAGATCCGCCAGGCGTTGCTCAACCTGCTCAAAAACGCGATTGAGGCGCTGCCGCTGGGAGGTTCTATCACCATAACCATCTGCCATGAAGGTGATGATGCAGTGATTACCGTTGCCGATTCTGGCCATGGCATTTCAGCCAACGACCTTCCACTGATCTTTGAGCCGTTCTTTACCCGCAAAGGGGCTGGCACCGGTCTGGGGCTTTCCATCACCCGTCAGATTATTGAAGAACATGGCGGCAGCATCTCGGTTGATTCAGAACCGGGTCAAGGCACACTCTTCAGGATCAGACTCCCCTTGCTCCGCACAGATGGCCCGTTACTTGCACAAATCAACAGTATCCGACAGACAAATCCATGACAGGGAACGCTCCAATCATGCTTCAGGAAACCATTCTCATCATTGATGATGAATCATTTATCAGGGAAAACGTCCAGCGTATCCTGAGCGAAGACGGCTATCGGGTACTGGAGGCGGCTAACGGCGCTGAAGCCCTGAAACTGGTCAATTCTGATGAGATCGATCTTGCGCTGCTGGATCTGAACCTTGGCGCTGACAACGGCCTTTTACTACTGGGCGCACTGAAAGAGGCCAACCCGGATCTGCTGGTGATCATCATCACCGGGTACGGTTCGGTTGAAACAGCGGTTGATGCCCTTAAGCTGGGGGCCTTTGACTACATGAAAAAACCGTTCAAGGCCGATGCCCTGCGGGTGATCGTCAAGCTGGCCCTGCAGACCCAGGAACTGAAGCGCGAAGTCCGCAGCCTGCGACGCTCCGGCGCACTGGGGCTTGATGTACCGCTGCTGGGTGAAAGCGTGGTCTTCCGTCAGGTACTGGACCAGGTGCGGGAAGTCGCCAGAATCCCCACCGCCACCGTACTAATCACTGGCGAATCAGGCACCGGCAAAGAACTGGTGGCCCGGGCGATTCACTCCCTTTCCGACCGCAGGGAACACCCCTTTGTGGCGGTCAACTGTGCCTCAATCCCCACAGAACTGATGGAAAGCGAGCTGTTCGGCCATGAAAAAGGGGCCTTTACCGGCGCTACTATCCGCAAGACCGGCCTGTTTGAAGAGGCCCACAACGGCAGCATCTTTCTGGATGAGATCGGCGACATGTACGCCAGCCTGCAGGCCAAACTGTTGCGGGTGCTCCAGGAACGGACCGTGCGCCGGGTTGGGGGCTGTAAAGACCTGCCTGTTGATCTGCGGGTAATCGCCGCCACTAATCGGGATCTGCGTCAGCGGATACAGATCGGCACCTTTCGTGAAGACCTGTTCTACCGCCTCAACGTAGTTCCCCTGCACCTGCCTCCCCTGCGGGAACGGGGCACTGATATCCTGCTTTTGGCAAAGTTCTTTCTGTCCCAGTTCAGCCAGTCCTTTGGCAAATCCTTTCTGGCGATCGCCCCTCCTGCAGAGCAGATGCTGCTGGCCTACGCCTGGCCCGGCAACGTGCGCGAACTCAGAAACATCATTGAGCGGATCTGCATCATGGCAAACGGCCCCCTGCTTGAACCGACCCACCTGCCCCCGGAACTGCACCGCATACCACACCACACCAGCATAAGTTCAAGTAATACCAACACAGACATATCGCAAGGCCTTGAAATAGCAGTATCAGAATACGAAAAAGAACTGATCAAGCAGGCCCTGTCCCAGGCTGATGGCAACGTGGTTAAGGCCTCACTGTTGTTAAAGATCCCCCGTGGCACCCTGCGCTACAAGATGGAAAAGTATGGGCTGTCCTGAGCGGTGGCGCTCTCTGCTTGACATCAGTCTTTTCCTGTATAAAGGTTAACTTCGTCATCTGATTCCAGCGCCAAACGGCAAATCCCCCCTACCCCCCTTTCTAAATTCTAAAGGGGGGATTTTAAGGACTCCCCCTTTGTAAAGGGGGATTTGATTTTGATGGTAACAAAGTAACAATAATCCAGAGCAGATAACCGTTCACACTCATACAGGTAATCATCACAATGCCCTCACAAGAAACCGTTAAAACAAACTATAGAAACCGTCTGGTCTGGGGATCGGTCTGTTCAATCATTATCCTTACAGGCCTCTTGCTTGGTCTGCATTTTGTGCTGAACTACCGGCAGGAGATACGTCTGCTGGAAGAACGTCTGCTGGCCCAGGCACGGGTTGTTGATGAAAACCTGAATGCCAACCTGACCACCATCAATCTGATCCTGGAAAACATCAAACAAGAATGGGAAACTGCCTCAGGCAAGGATTACAAGCAACTCAGCACCTATATGAATAAACAGAATCACTTGTTTACCGGTGTCAAGAATTCCCTGGTTCTGGACCATACAGGGCAGTGCATTGCAGCAAGCAACAATATGCTGATTGGACAGACCTTCAGTCAGCGTGACTACTTTACCATCCCCCGTGACACCTCGGACAAAAACCAGTTGTTCTTGTCTCCACCGTTCAAAAGCGTTCTCAATGCCTTTGTTATCAATATCTCAAAACCGATTCTGGGTAAAAACGGAGAATTCAAAGGGGTCATAGCGGTCTCACTCTCACCGGACTATTTTCAGGCGCTGCTGCAATCCACCATCTATACGCCAGATAACCGGATTGCACTGGTACATGCCGGTGGCACTGTTTTTTCAGCAGCACCGGAGAGTACAAAATCGTTTATTGGCCAGAATATCAACAATCCAGGTTCTCAACTCTTTCAGCATCTGCTTGGCGCCAAAACCAGCTCAATTCAGAGCGGACGCAGCGCAACCACGGGAGACACGCGGGTATTTGCCTATAGTACCAATGCCCCCCCCACGTTGCGGCTCAACAAACACCTTGTTGTGGCAGCCAGTCGCAATCTCGATTCTGTACTTGCAGACTGGAAGCGGATTACCCAGATACAACTTGTGTTCTACCTGCTCTTTTCATCTGCAGCACTCTTCATCACCAGAATCATGTTACAGCATCAAAACCAGCTGGACAGATCCACCGCATTCAACCGGGCCTTGCTGGATTCGATTCAGGCACATATCGCCATACTTGATCAAAATGGCGTAATTGTATCGATCAATGACGCCTGGAAGAAGTTTGCCAACAACAACCGTACCGCGACCAATGCCCTTGCCCGTACTATGGATGTTGGCAGCAATTATATCGAGGTCTGCCGGGAAAGTGTGGCGGATCACTCTGAACAGGCGGCAGATGCGCTTGAAGGGATCATGGCAGTACTGAACGGTTCCGCACCATCATTTTATCTGGAATACCCCTGCCATGCACCTGACATGCAACGCTGGTTCTCCATGACGGTCGAACCGCTCCGCATGCCGGAAGGTGGTGCAGTCGTAACCCACACCAACATTACCAAACAAAAGCTCATAGAACATGATCTGCAGGAATCACAGCAACAATTTGCCAATATTATTGAACTTCTACCAGATGCCACCTTTGTCGTTGACAACAACATGAGAATTATTGCCTGGAATAAGGCCATTGAGGAGATGAGTGGTGTCAGCAAAGACGAAATGCTCGGGCAGGGTGAGTATGCCTATACTGTTCCGTTTTATGGAGATCGCAGAAAACAGTTGCTGGATCTGCTTACAGTCTCCGATGTCGAATTGACATCACACTACAAGAATATCCATCGTACAGGAGAGACACTCTCAGCCGAGGTTTTCTGCCCTGCCCTGTATAACGGCAAAGGGGCGTATCTTTGGGCAACCGGTTCCCCATTGTACAATCTCGATGGAGAGCGGATCGGCGCTATTGAGATCATCCGCGACATATCCGAACGGAAACAGACCGAACAACGACTGATTGCCAGCAAGAGATTCCTGAAGACAACCGCAGATGTGCTACCCGGCATGGTTGGCTACTGGAATAAAGAGCTACGCTGCACCTTTGCCAACATCCAGCTGTTACAGTGGTTTGACAAGACACCGGAGGAGATGATCGGCATCCAGATGCAGCAGCTTGTGGGGGATCAGCAATTTGGCAGGAATCTGGTCTATATCCGCGCCACATTACAGGGAAGGCCACAACATTTTGAACGGATCGTAACCAGATTAAACGGCACCAAAGCCCATACCTGGTCCCATTACATTCCAGACTGTATCGACGGAACAGTGCAAGGTTTTTACATGCTGGTGACCGATATTACCGAACTAAAGCAAACCGAGCGCAAGCTGGAGCAACTGAACCGGGAACTGCATCTGCGCACCGCCCAGGCTGAGGCAGCCACCCGGGCCAAAGGTACTTTTCTGGCCACTATGAGCCACGAAATCCGTACCCCGATGAATGCCATTACCGGCCTTTCCTATCTGGCACTCCAAACCGATCTGGATCAGCAACAACAGGATTATCTGCAAAAAATCCACAGCTCTGCCAACGCATTACTGGGCATCATCAACGATATTCTCGATTTTTCAAAAATAGAAGCGGGCAGACTGACTATTGAAACCATCGATTTTCAGCTTGATACCGTGCTCAACAACCTGATCGAGATGGTCTCCTTCAAGGCAGCTGAAAAGAACCTGCAGTTATATCTGCAGGTAGATCCCAGAATCCCCCTTGATCTGCAGGGAGATCCACTGAGACTGAGTCAGGTACTGTTGAATCTGGTCGGCAACGCACTGAAATTTACCGATCAGGGCGATGTCTGCATCAAAACAGCCTTGATGAACCATCCCCCTGAAAAGGTTACGCTGCAGTTTAGTATTGAGGATACCGGCATCGGTATTTCTGAGGAACAGTTGCGGCAGCTGTTCCAGCCCTTTACCCAGGCTGACGGCTCAATCAGCCGCCGTTACGGTGGTACCGGTCTGGGGCTGGTTATCACCAGCCAGCTGGTGGAGCTGATGGGGGGACAGATAGAGGTAACGAGCACTCCTGGACAGGGGAGCAGATTTATGGTCACCCTGCCATTTGGCGTACAGCCAGCTTCCCGTACCGGCGCACGGGATCTTCATACAGCGAAACGAAATGACCTGCTTGCACCGGTAGCGGTGCCGGTGTTCGACAGGTTACGGGTGCTGGTGGTGGAAGACAATCAAATCAATCAACAGGTGGCCCGTGAGCTGTTGGAAAAGACCGGTTTGCAGGTGGAGGTTGCTGATTCAGGTAAAAAAGCAGTTGAGAAACTGCAGGATGGAAACCGGTTCAATCTGATTTTGATGGATCTGCAGATGCCCGAAATGGACGGCTTCGAGGCCACCCGCCAGATCAGGCGGCAGTATTCTGCTGAACTCCTTCCGATCATTGCCATGACTGCCCACGCCTTGCCCGAGGAGCGCAACAAATGCCTGGCAAACGGCATGAATGACCATGTCTCAAAACCGATTGACCCCGATCTGTTGTACAAAACCGTTGCCAAATGGCTCTCCGGCGCTACTGATACAGCAGCAAACCAGCCTGAGTCACAACCGACCAAAACCCTCAGGCATGACAACCATCTTCCAGCCGAACTGCCAGGTTTTAACGTAACGGACGCGGTCAGCCGTCTGATGGGAAACAGCGAGCTGCTCCTGAAACTGATCAGTCTTTTCTGCGTAGAAAATTGCAATGATGTCAAAGTTATTCGACAGGCCCTGGCCCAGCAGAATGTTACGCTGGCACTGGAGCGGCTCCACTCGCTCAAAGGGATCGCCGGGAATATCGGGGCAGAGGTCGTGGCACGGCAAGCGCAGCTGCTTGAAGTTCAGCTGAGTGAGCATAGGCTGGACAAGACACCTGCCCTGCTTGATGATCTGGACAACGCGATGCAGCAGGTGCTTGCATCAGGCCGGTCAGTTATCCCATGACCGGTCAGCAGTCTCAGTCTCGTTCCCCGGCACAGGACATCCCCATCACCATCGGTTCCAACCGCTATCGCCAGGCAAATCTGGCCCTGTTCTGCGCCGGGTTCATTACCTTTGTCACCCTGTATGATATTCAGCCACTTCTGCCGCTGTTTACCCGTGAATTCAGCATCTCCCCAGCCATCAGCAGCCTGCCTCTTTCCATCAGCACCGCCACTCTGGCGGTCGGCATGCTGTTTTCCGGCCTTACTTCTGACAGCATCGGACGCAAACCGATCATGGTGGCAGCTCTAATCCTGACTTCGTTACTGGCCATCGCCACCGCCTTTACCCACAACCTGCCCTCGCTGCTGATGATCCGTTTTGTCCAGGGTGCCGTACTGGCTGGAGTCCCCTCGGTTGCCATGGCCTATCTGGGGGAAGAGATGGATGGTACCGCCATCGCCTCGGCCATGGGCCTCTACATCAGCGGTAATGCGGTGGGTGGTATGTCTGGTCGGGTAGTAACCGCCATTATGGCTGATTACATGCCCTGGAGAACCGCCATCGGGCTGATCGGCTGCATCAGCCTGCTGCTGGCGCTCTGGTTTGTCAGGTTGCTGCCCGCCTCAGGTCGATTCAGAAAACAGTCTTTTGATCTGCAGACCCTGATCCCTTCGCTGCTGCACCACCTGAAAGACCCCGGCATGCTCTGCCTGTTCAGCGTGGCTTTCTTAAGCATGGGCGGCTTTATCAGCCTCTACAACTACATCGGATTTCGCCTGCTTGCTACACCGTACCACTTGAGCCAATCCGTAATCAGCCTGATCTTTCTGGTCTATTTTCTTGGCTCGCTCAGTTCGGCCATGATGGGGCGACTGATGCTTCGCTTTGGCCGTCGTGCTGTTATCAGGGGCACAATAGCCGCCATGGCTTGTGGCGCACTGCTGACTCTGCCGGATTCAATCCTCTGCATCGTTGCCGGTGTAGCACTCTTTACCTGTGGATTCTTTGGGGTTCACAGTATAGCTTCAGGCTGGGTCAGTCGTCGCGCCACCACCTACCGTGCCCAGGCAACCTCGCTCTACCTCTTTTCCTACTACCTTGGCTCCAGCATCTCCGGCACCCTGGGCGGTTTCTTCTGGGTCAGTTATGGCTGGTCCGGAGTCTCTGCCATGATCTGCCTGTTACTGCTATGCGCCCTGGCAAGCACCGAACTGCTCAGCAGGAAGTTCTCAGAACATCCCGCATAACTGGCGAAAATCAGCCACCAATCTGTGGCGGAAAACCGCCACAAACCATTATCCACGAAGTTCTCAAAGAAACACGCAAGTAAGCATCTTTTCCCAGCCCCCGATATGGTGTCACCTTCGGGTAGATCGTTGATGATCCCAACATAGTGAATCTTCGTGAAACTGCGTGTCCTTAGTGGAGAAAAAGGCAACTATCTGCCCCCTTGCCGCTTGCCCCTGCCGTTCCGGCACACCCTTTGCTATAAAACGACATCTCACTATTTCGTCAACACTCACCATGACATCAGTACCACCCCACACAAGGAGGAAGCACATGTTCAAGAAGATTCTGGCAGCAGTCGTTACCCTGGCTTTTGCGCTCCCGTTGACCGCACAGGCCGCACCAATTGTGATTAAGTTCAGTCACGTTGTTGCCAATGACACCCCCAAAGGTCAGGCAGCCAACTATTTTAAAAAACTGGCTGAAGAGCGGACCAAGGGCAAGGTCAAGGTTGAAGTCTACCCAAACAGCCAGCTCTTTAAGGACAAGGAAGAGATGGAAGCGCTACAGATGGGATCTGTACAAATGCTGGCTCCCTCCCTGGCCAAATTTGCCCCGCTGGGTCTGAAGGAGTTTGAGGTTTTTGACCTGCCGTTTATTTTTGACGATTACGCAGAACTTCACAAGGTAACCCAGGGACCGGTAGGAGCCAAGCTACTCAAAAAGCTTGAGACCAAAGGGCTGATCGGCATGGCTTACTGGGATAACGGCTTCAAGGTCATGTCTGCCAACAAGCCACTCAAGAACGTGGCTGATATGAAGGGCCTCAAGATGCGGATTCAGTCCTCCAAGGTGCTTGATTCCCAGATGCGTTCCGTCGGTGCCATCCCGCAGGTATTAGCCTTCTCCGAAGTGTATCAGGCGTTGCAGACCGGCGTTGTTGACGGTACTGAAAACCCCCCTTCAAACCTCTACACCCAGAAGATGCATGAAGTTCAGAAATACGTAACGGTTTCAAACCATGGCTATCTGGGCTATGCCGTACTGGTAAACAAGAAGTTCTGGATGGGTCTGCCTGCTGATGTCCGTGCCGCCCTTGAAAGCTCCATGAAGGACGCCACCAAATTTGCTAACGATGTTGCCAAGAAAGACAATGATGAAGCACTGGCCGCAGTCAAAAAGTCAGGCCGGTCCCAGATTATTACCCTAACCCCCCAGGAAAAAGCCGCCTGGAGAAAAGCCATGGACAAGACCCACAAGGAAAACATGGGCAGAATTGGTGCTGATGTTATGAAGGAAGTCTACACGGCAACCGGTTATAAGCCCTGATCCAATATTTCAGGTTATCTCAAGCCGCTGTGATCTTTGCAGCGGCTTTTTCACGAATTAATCAGGAGAGATCCCCATGATGAAATTTCTTGACCACCTGGAGGAATGGATCATCACCTTCCTCATCGGCGCGGCTACGCTGGTCATCTTTGCTGCGGTCGTACACCGCTACGCATCCGGCCTGCCGATTCCCGGCCTGCAGGACTGGCTGCTGACCGTTAATATGAGCTGGGCCCAGGAACTGTGTATCTACATGTTTGTCTGGATGGCCAAGTTTGGTGCAGCTTACGGTGTGCGCACCGGTATCCATGTGGGGGTTGATGTCCTGATCAACCGGCTGCCTGCCTCATGGCGCAAGACATCCGTGCTGCTGGGGCTTTCAAGCGGCGTGCTCTTTACCGGCATTATTGCCACGCTGGGGGCGGGGTTTGTCTGGGAAAACGGTATGCATTACGCCGTGTACAACAAGTTTGGCCTGGCCTTGGGTGATCTGTATGAAGGGCCAATCACCCCGGATCTGGAATGGCCTACCTGGATCGTTTATCTGGCAATACCGCTGGGATCGTCCCTGATGTGTTTCCGGTTCATGCAGGTTGCCTGGATCTTTGCCCGTACCGGTGAGCTACCCAAGCATGATCACAGCCATGTTGATGGACTTGATGATACTATTGTCGATGCAACCGACGCACTTGAAGAGTACGAAGCACACAAGTTTGACAAACAAATTGAGCAGGGAGGTGTCAAATGAGCGCGCATGCAGATACACAGGAGCTTATGACACCCAAAAAGGCGACCACCTGGGTACTTGCCATTATCCTCGCATTGGGTGCCATTGCATCATTCGGCAATGCGGGCATCGTGTTTGCCTTGTTGATCGGCCTGATGCTGACCGGAATGCCGATCTCCATCTCTCTTGGTTTAACGGTACTTACCTTTCTGTTCTTCATGTCCAGCGTTCCGGTGGAAACCGTGGCCATGAAGCTGTTTACCGGGATAGAAAAATTCGAGATCATGGCGATCCCGTTCTTTATCCTGGCCGGTAACTTTCTGACCCACGGCGGGGTTGCCAAGCGGATGATCAACTTTGCCACCTCTATGGTGGGGCACTGGCACGGCGGTCTGGGTCTGGCCGGGGTTATGGCCTGCGCCCTGTTTGCCGCAGTTTCCGGCTCCAGTCCGGCCACGGTGGTGGCCATCGGTTCAATCCTGCTGCCTGCCATGGTCAAGGCCGGATTCCCCAAAAACTTTGGTGCCGGCGTTATCTCAACATCCGGCTCATTGGGTATTCTGATCCCACCTTCAATCGTCATGGTTATCTATGCGGTTGCCACCAACACCTCAGTTGGGGCGCTCTTTATGGCCGGCGTAATCCCCGGTCTGATGCTGGCGACCCTGCTTGGTTCTGTGGCCTGGTACCGGGCCCGCAAGTTTAATTATCCCCGCCTGCCCAAGGCAACCACCATGGAACGGCTAAAGGCCTTTAAGGAAAGCATCTGGGGGCTGTTGTTGATTGTTATCGTACTGGGCGGTATCTACAGCGGCCTGTTTACCCCCACTGAAGCAGCTGCCATGAGTGCGGTCTATGCCTTCTTTGTGGCCGTGTTTGTCTACAAGGATATGACCTTCAAAGGTATTCCAAAGGTTCTGCGGGATTCAGCCAACATGTCGGCCATGCTGCTTTACATCATCACCAACGCCGTACTGTTTTCCTACCTGATGACCTCGGAGCAGATCCCCCAGATCATGGCGGACTGGATCATTGGACACAACCTGGGTGTTGTTTCTTTTCTACTGGTTACCAACATACTGCTGCTTTTGGCTGGTAACGTGATGGAACCTTCCTCGATCATCCTGATTCTGGCACCGATTCTGTTCCCGGTGGCCATGAAACTGGGGATTGATCCGGTACACTTCGGGATTTTGATGACCGTCAACATGGAAGTGGGCATGTGCCACCCGCCGGTGGGGCTGAACCTGTACGTTGCCAGCGGCATCACCAAGATGGGAATTTCAGAACTGACCGTGGCAGTGCTGCCGTGGCTGATTGCCATGGTGGGCTTCATGCTGCTGATTACCTATGTACCGATCATCTCACTGTGGCTGCCACGGGTGTTGGGATACTGACAAGACACGTACTAGAATTATTCAGATACAAGGGCCTGTCGATTGACAGGCCCTTTGCAGGTTGATTTGCATAGTTCATCAGCTAAGGCTTATACAGATTTTTTACATCCTGATCATATCAAGCTGAAACTCGTCCTTAAGAATCTGGATCAGCAGCTGTACCCCTTTCAGGGCATCACGCAGCTGCTCCTGTTCACGGGCACTCAACAGGG
>Ga0209373_10001436_pt1 | contig 27950 bp, 22 predicted proteins | sample Higcelweek5metaG_FD_187173 | JGI IMG/M metagenome (GOLD analysis project Ga0209373, IMG submission 187173) | Freshwater pond sediment microbial communities from the University of Edinburgh, under environmental carbon perturbations - High... | ecosystem: Environmental > Aquatic > Freshwater >... | reverse complement strand
GGTTTCAGCCACTGACTGATGCCACGGCCGAAAAACACGATGCATTTATCGATCACAGCGAAATGGGTGGTGTTGTAGAAGCTTTTTCAGGAAAACTGCTTGCTCAGCAAGAACCAGATGCATCTTCGTTCCCAAGTGGTGGCATTCGCCAAACATTCGAAGCCCGTGGTTATACAGCATGGGACGTTTCTTCACCAGCTTTCATTGTAGGAACAACACTTTGTATTCCAACAATTTTTATCTCCTATACCGGTGAAGCCCTCGACTATAAAGCACCTTTGCTTAAAGCATTGAATGCTGTTGACAAAGCCGCAGTTGATGTATGCCAATACTTCGATAAAAATGTTACAAAAGTTTCAGCCAACTTAGGTTGGGAACAAGAATATTTTCTGATTGACGAAGCTCTGTTCCAAGCTCGTCCCGATTTAGCTTTAACCGGACGAACCCTAATGGGACACTCTTCGGCAAAAGATCAACAATTGGAAGACCATTATTTTGCATCAATACCAGAACGAGTTACAAACTTCATGATCGAACTTGAAAATGAAGGTTACAAATTAGGAATTCCTTTAAAAACCCGACACAACGAGGTTGCTCCAAATCAGTTCGAATTAGCTCCAATCTTTGAAGAATGTAACCTTGCCAATGACCATAACCTGATGATTATGGACTTGATGCAGAAAATTTCCCGCAAACATGGGTTCCATGTTCTGCTCCACGAAAAACCATTTTCAGGAATAAATGGTTCAGGCAAGCACAACAACTGGTCGCTTCAAACCGATACGGGTGTAATTCTTTATTCTCCGGGGAAAAACCCTAAAAGCAACATGCAGTTCCTTACGTTTGTGGTAAACACTATTTATGCGGTTTACAAACATCAGGATTTACTGCGTGCTTCTATTATGAATGCAAACAACTCGCACCGCTTGGGTGCAAACGAAGCACCTCCTGCAATTATTTCAGCGTTTCTTGGTACCGAAGTAAATAAAATGCTCGATTTGATTGAGGAAAGTGTTTCTGAAAAGAAAATGACTCCCGAAGAAAAGACATCGTTGAAACTCGACATTGGCCGTATCCCTGAAATCCTTCTCGATAATACCGACCGTAACCGTACATCGCCTTTCGCTTTTACCGGAAACCGTTTCGAATTTCGGGCAGTAGGTTCATCGGCAAACTGTGCATCAGCAATGATCATTGTCAACTCGATTGTTGCAGAACAATTGATCGAATTCAAAAAAGATGTAGATAAGCTGATCGATAAAGACGTAAAAAAAGATGAGGCTATATTCCAGGTGTTGAAAAAGATTATCGGACTTTGCAAAGCCGTTCGTTTCGACGGAAATGGCTACAGCCAAGAATGGATCGAAGAAGCCGCGCGCCGTGGATTGACAAATATAACAAGTGTTCCAGAGGCATTTGAAGCCTACCATGCAAAATCAACAATTGAACTGTTTACCAAATTGGGCGTTTTGAGCGAACGTGAACTTGAAAGCCGCGCTGAAGTTGAATATGAGAAATTCACTAAAAAAATTCAGATTGAAGCCCGGGTTCTTGGCGATCTCGCCACCAACCACATTGTTCCTACTGCGTTAAAATATCAAACACTGTTACTCGACAATGTGAAAGGGATGAAAGAGATATTTGGCAGCGAGTACCTAACCCTGACTGGAAACCGGTTGGAAATTATCAGGGAAATTTCAGATCACATAACCAAGATTAAAGAGGGAACAACCGAAATGATAGAAGCACGTAAAGTTGCCAATGTTATTGAGGACGGAAAAGAGAAGGCATATGCCTACAACAATACAGTTCGCCCATTTCTTGAAGAGATACGTTCACACATCGATGAACTTGAGCTGATTGTAGAAGACGAATTGTGGCCGTTGCCAAAATATCGTGAGTTGTTGTTCACCCGCTAGGCTTCACTAAAAAAACAAAAAAGAAACTGTTCAAATTTTGAGCAGTTTCTTTTTTGTATACTCAAATCAACTCTTTTACGTTAATTGTCTATATGATTGTGATGCCCCTCGGGAATTTCACGAAAATCTTTACTTTTAACAAGTTTTTAATTTGAAGAAATGAAGCTAGTTCGCCTTAAAATAATTGCAATCTTTTTTCTTACGTTCATAATTGTTTCGGCATGTTCAAACACCCGATTTTCGCGTTCAGCCAGCAAAGCCTACGAGATTGGTGAATATTACGATGCCATTCAAAAGTTTATTAAAGCATCACGTTCTGAAAATGATCCTGAAATAAAACTCCAAAACGATTATTACCTTGCCAATGCATATTGGTATATCGACGACTATAAAAAGGCTGAAACCAGACTTCGAAATTTAACCGACAAAAAATATCCCGACAGCACAATTGTTCTGAAATATGCTCATGCACTTCGATATTTAGGAAAATACGATCAAGCCATAACCTATTACGAACAATTTTTAACAAAAGCGCCCGACAACAAAGAAGCATTAAACGGCATTGAATCGTGCAAACTAACCCCCGAGTGGGAAAAGAATCCAACCCGATTCCAGGTCGACCGCGAACCGTTATTAAATTCACGCGATGCCGATTTCTCCCCAGCATTTATTGGAGGCCTCGACAACAGCATTATTTTTACTTCAATGCGCGACGGATCGACTGGAAAGAAAAAAAGTGCAATTACGGGTCAACGAAATGGCGATTTATTTAAATCAAACTTCGACATTCAGAAACAGAAATGGAGCAAACCCACAATATTGGACGAAGATCAAAACATCAATACCAATTTTGAGGAAGGGGCCTCGTCTCTCTCGAAAGATGGTAGCACGTTGTACTTTACCCGTTGCAGGTTTGAAAAAAACGGTTCAAATGGAGCTGAAATTTTCTCTGCTCTTAGAAGCAAAGATGCTTGGTCTGAAGCCAATGAAATTGAACTGCTTTCTGACAGCACCATTGCCGCGCATCCTTCAATTTCGGCCGACGGACAGACACTCTATTTCGTCTCGGACATGGATGGCGGATTAGGAGGAAAAGATATCTGGAAAGTTGAAAAATTGAGTGAAGATTGGGGTAAACCTGAAAATATGGGACCTGAAATAAATACACCCGGCGACGAAATGTTCCCTTTTATTCGCGACAACGGAGAACTTTACTTTGCATCCGATTTTCATGTTGGAATGGGAGGGTTGGATATTTTCAAAGCCACCTATGTTGAAGATAAAGAAAAAAAAACCGGAAAATGGACAGTAGAAAACATGAAATCACCCATCAATTCTACGGGCGATGATTTTAGTGTAACTTTTTTACCCGGCAAAGACCAAGGCATGTTTGCATCGAACAGAAAAGGATCAACTGGCGACGATCTTTATTCATTTATTTTACCACCCAAAATTTTCAGGGTTGAAGGCGAAATAGTGAATTCAGAAACCGAAAACACCATACCAAATGCCTATCTGCGAATTATTGGCACCGATGGCACCATGCTTAAAGTTCGATCGGAAGACGGAAAATTCCAATTTCGGATGATCCCTGAAACAGACTATATTTTCGCTGCTTTTAAAGATGGGTTCTTGAATGCGAAACAGATTATCACAACCAACAAATTGCCCGACAGTAAAAACTTCGACGTTAAATTAATACTTACACCAACTGACTCTCCAATTAAGGTTGATAACATTAACTATGAGTTTGGCAAAGCCGATTTAACACCTGGAAGCACCTCGGCTCTTGACAGTATTATCGAAATACTGACCTTGAACCCAACTATTATTATCGAAATTATGTCGCATACCGATTTTGTTGGGTCGGTTCAATACAATTCCGAGTTATCTCAACGCCGGGCACAATCGGCTGTAAATTATCTAATTCAAAAAGGCATAAATCCGAAACGATTAGTGGCAAAAGGATATGGCGAAACTTGGCCAAAAAAAGTAACAAAGAAGATGACCAAGCAATATGACTTTTTGAAAAGCGGCGATGAACTAACCGAAGATTTTATTCTAAAACTCACAACCGAACAACAGGAAATAGCAAAAGCCATTAACCGCCGAACCGAATTCAGGGTGCTTTCAAACGATTTTAGGGAAAGTTACAATGCGTACTAATCAACGTCTTTAAACTTATCGGGGAGTTGTTTTGTGGTCGATGCTCCCAATTCCTTTATAGTTTCAACTCTACGAACTAGATTGCCAGATCCCATGTAAAGTTTTTTACTGGCATCGTCGTATGTTTTTTGAAGTGAGTCAATGTTACGCCCAATTTTTTCTATGTCGGTAATAAAGCCCACAAACTTGTCGTACAATGCACCGCTTTGTCTGGCAATCTCAATCGCATTTTTTGTTTGGTTTTCTTGTTGCCAAATAGAAGCAATGGTGCGAAGTGTGGCCAATAATGTTGAAGGACTAACAAACACGACTTTATGGTCCCAAGCAAAATTGAATAGTTGTTGATCTTGCTCTACAGCAGCACTAAACGACGACTCTATTGGCATAAATAGCAATACAAAATCGGGCGTATTAAATTGGCTTGATGAAGTATAGTGTTTTGTGTGCAACTCTTTAACATGGGCTTTCAACGAGCTCAAGTGATCGCGCATATGCTTTTCACGATCAACAGTTTCGTCGGAATTTACCATACGTTCGTATGCGATCAACGAAACTTTTGAGTCGATAATCAAATGTTTTTTATCGGGCAAATTAATGATAACGTCTGGACGAATAGTTTTCCCTTCAGCATTTTGAGCAACCACTTCCCTACTGTATTCCTGTCCTTCGGTTAACCCCGAACGTTCAAGAATTCGTTCCAATACAACTTCGCCCCAATTACCTTGTTGCTTTACATCACCTTTGAGCGCCTTTGTAAGATTATTTGCCTCGTTGCTAATTCGGTTGTTCAGCTCATACAACTTCTTTAGTTCCGCTTTTAAATCGGTTTGATCTTTCAATCCTTTCTCATAAGTTTCTTCAACCTTTTTCTCAAAACCCTGAATTTTTTCTTTGAGTGGCAAAATCATTTCATGAATCTTCTTCTGGTTCACTTCTGAAAAATCTTCAGTATTCTTTTTAAGTATTCGATTTGCAATATTCTCGAACTCAGAAGTAGCCTGCTTTTGAAGTCGATCAAATTCAACCGCTTGGAGGGTGATTTTTTCTTTAAAAAAATTATTCGATGCAACAACTTCTGCATTTTTCACTTTCAGTTCATCCAGTTTTTGCTCACAATCAGATAGAAGAGCCACTTTCTGATCATAAAGTACAGATAAATGATTACACTTCTCCTGAAGGATAATATTTTGCTTTTCAATATTCTGTTTTTCAGTGTTTAATCTTTGCTCAAACAGGTGTTCACCTAAAACCTTTTCGGCTTCAAGGGCACCTATTTTCTTGTTAAAAATTAAATACATTATTACTGCGCTAACAACTGGAAGGAGTATGATTAAAAGAAGTTCCATTATTCAATTCGTATTAATTCAAAACAGAACGAAATTAAGTGAATTGAATTAGAATCTGTTTAAATTTACAAAATAACGATATCAACATACCGACTATCAGTTTAATCAAATCAACTCATAAAAATACCCTTTAACTTGCAGTCATTAATTTTGATCAATAAAATAAAAGCTTGTCAATATGTTGTCTTTTGAATAAATTCGCTATTTTCACTTTTATATTTATAGACTTTGGGGATATGTGCAAGGGGTTTTTTACTACAATTATGGTTTTTGTCATCAGCTGTTTAACTTCTTTTAAAAGTTGGGCAACCATTTCTAATTCAAATTTAGGTTCTGATTTTAATCCTTTTCCTTTTAATACAAACTACTTACTAAATCTGATTAGTTTTAATGGCAGCAACAACGAATTAACAATTGGCATAGGATTACTGATCGTATTTGTTGTCGTCTTTTTTACAATTATTTTTCTTGTCGCATTTCTCACAAAGGGGAAACAACGAAGGTATTTAGAGAACGAGCAGCTAATGATGCATTCGTTAATCGATAACATCCCTGACACCATCTATTTTAAAGATTTAGACAGCAAATTCATAAAAGTAAACAAAGCACAAGCTAAACTTCTGGGTTTTAACGATCCAAAAGAATTAATTGGCAAATCTGACTTCGACTTTTTTGACCACGCCCAAGAGGCCTTCGATGTTGAGCAGGAAATAATCAGAACCAGAAAACCGGTAATCAATCAGATCAACAAGCATGTTGTTGATGGTAAGAAAATATATTTTTCAGATACCAAAATCCCGTTAATCGGTCTTGATGATAAATGCATCGGAACTGTTGGTATAACCCGCGACATCACGAATTTAAAAATTACCGAAAGTGCAATGCGCGAGAACCAAGCTAAGTTTAAAGCGTTATTCGACAATGCACCCCTTGCAATTTTCAGACTCGATAAAGACATGAGAATTGTTGAATGCAACCATCGTTTTCGAAAAATGTTTGGCTATTCTTCTTCTGAAAACATTTCGAATAGCACAAAATTCGATATGTTGGTCGATTCGGAACTTAGCGGATTAATACTTGATACTCTTATTGAGACAAAAGAGGTTAACACCGAAATAATGTTAAAGCGGAAAAATGGAGAACCTTTTATTGCCAATTTAACCCTAGCCCTGCTCGAAGAAGGATTTAAAGAAATATCGATTGAAGGAATTGTTGAAGATATCACATTGGTTGCTAAGGCGCGCGATGAAATCATTAAAGCCAAGGATCAAGCCATTGAAGCAGACAAACTTAAATCACTTTTCCTTGCTAACATGAGCCATGAAATTAGAACACCAATGAATGCAATCATTGGGTTCACGAACATGTTAAGGGAAGACGACCTCAGTTCTGATGATAAAAATTCATTTATCGATGTAATTCAAAGCAACGGCAATTCTTTGATGTCATTGATTGATTCCATCGTTGATTTTTCGAAATTAGAAGCAGATCAAATGGTGATAAGTTTGGGTGAATTTAATTTCAATCCGTTGCTCGACTCTATTTGCAACCATGCTGAAAAACAACTACTAACCGAGAGCAAACAACACATTACTGTCGTTAAATCAAACCCTTGTCCCGAAGGCGTACGTATAACTGCCGACAGGCATCGGTTGTTTCAGGTCTTAAACCACCTTGTTTCAAATGCCATAAAATTTACCAATAACGGAGAAATTGAAATCGGATATAAAATAGAAAATAATAAAATTGTTATTTTTATTCGCGATACAGGAATTGGTATCCCTGAAAACAAATTCGATGTGATTTTTGAACGATTTACAAAAGTAAATAGCGACAAAAATCGCTTGTATGGCGGAACAGGAATTGGATTAACAATATCAAAAGGACTTGTCAGATTAATGCATGGTGACATAAGGGTTGAGTCAGAAGTAGGTAAAGGATCAACTTTTTTCATAGAATTTAACCTTTAATCCAAAATGTCATTTACTTAATGTTGACAATCAGTAAATGAATGATTACTTTTAAACATTATTTAAAGAGTATACGATGAGTGATAATAGCAAACCTTTAATATTGATAGTAGAAGACGTTGAGTCTAATTATCTCTATCTAAATGCGGTACTAACAAAATTAAATGCTCGAATTGAGTGGGTAAAAAATGGATTGGAAGCTGTAGATTTCGCTAAAAACAATCCTGATATATCGCTTATATTGATGGATTTACAAATGCCAGAGATGAACGGATACGATGCAACCCGTGAGATAAAAAAGATTTATCCTGACATGAAAATTATAGCTCAGACTGCATTTGCCATGTCCGATGACCGTGCAAAAGCAATTGAAGCTGGTTGTGACGATTATCTTGCAAAACCAATTCGTTCGAAAGATTTATTGGACACTGTAAATAAATACATCTAAACTATTTGTTACAATATGATATATTTAGTCCGAAATTTTGATTTCGGACTTTTTTATTTTTCCTTTTGTCCTGATTTCAATGCAATAAATTGAATATGAAGCGAAATATTAAAATATTATATCCATCGTTACTTGCAATTGCTGTAGTAGTTGGCATCCTTTTAGGTTCAAATATTCAGAAAAGAACAAACCTGAATACTCTCAATTCATTGAATCTTTTTCAACCCGATAAACTTTCACTTATAATGAAGTTGATTGAAAAAGATTATGTCGACAGTATCAACAAAAACGAACTTATAGAAAAAGCAATTCCAACAATCCTCGAAGAACTCGATCCTCACACTTCATATATTCCTGCAAAAGAAATGAAAGCTGTTTCGGAAGAAATGAGGGGAAACTTTTCTGGAATTGGAGTCCAGTTTATCCTTCAAAACGACACTGTGATGATTGTTGATGTGGTTTCCGGTGGTCCTTCTAAAAAATTAGGAATAATGGCCGGCGACAGAATTGTTAAAGTTGATGGGAACAATATTGCAGGAAAAGGATTGAAAAGTGACAGCGTTGTTTCAATGTTGCGCGGTGATGAAGGTACAATGGTGAAAGTATCTGTTTTCAGGCCCAGCTTCCCTTCATTGATTGATTTTGACATCAAACGTGGCGAAATTCCACTTTATAGTGTTGATGTGGCGTATATGATCGCACCAAACACCGGACTGATCAAAGTAAACCGGTTTGCCGAAACAACCCATACAGAATTTGTAAAAGCAATTACCGACCTGGAAAATAAAGGTGCAAAAAAGATGATCATTGATTTACGCGGAAATTCTGGTGGATACTTACAGGCCGTTTTCGAAATGGTGGATGAATTTTTACCAGAGGACAAACTTATTGTTTATACCGAAGGCAAAGCAAGATCACGATACAATTATCTTTCAACAAATAGCGGGAAATGGGTTGAAAATGAAGTTGCTGTACTAATCGATGAATTCTCGGCCTCAGCAAGTGAAATCTTTGCTGGTGCAATTCAGGATAACGACAGAGGAATAATCATTGGACGCCGTTCTTTTGGGAAAGGGCTGGTTCAAGAACAAATTCCATTTATCGATGGATCGGCACTGCGATTAACTGTTGCCCGGTTCTATACCCCAAGCGGCAGATGCATTCAAAAACCGTATACTGATGGTATTGAAGAATATTACATGGACTTCCAAAACAGGATTCAACATAGCGAATTAAGCCAAAAAGATAGTATTCATTTCTCCGATTCATTAAAATATCATACTACTGGAGGTAGAATCGTTTACGGAGGAGGAGGCATAATGCCTGATTTTTTTGTTGCTGCTGACACTTTAGGTATGAATAAACTATATGCCTCTATTGTTACCAAAAATCTTCCTTATTCATTTGCATTTGATTATGCTGACAGAAACCGATCGAAACTGAATGAATTTGATGACGCTTTAAAAATGGAACAATTTTTAAATGGGCAAAATGTGTTCGATCAGTTCTTAATATTTGTAAAAAGCAAGAATATAAAACTGACCGACAGCGAATTAATCGTTTGCAAAATTTTACTAAAAACGCAAGTTAATGCTTTAATTGCCAGAAACATTTTGGGTGACTTGGGTTATTATCCGATTATCTTTAAACTAGATAAAACGGTATCTAAGGCTGTTGGATTACTTGAAGAAAATTGGAACAATAAAAAAATTGCCTCTTTAAATAACTAGTTAAAGACATTTTTAAACGTTTGGTCAACATTGATTGTAAAATCGCCAATTCGTTCACACTGAGAAATAATGTCGTTATAAATAATTCCGGCATTGTAGTTATATATACCTTTCTCAAGATTATCAAGATGTTCACTCTTCAGAATATCCCTAAAGTTATTTATTTCACGTTCAGTTTCTTGTGCCGAACTTAATGGAACTTCATTTTCATAGGTTAACATTGTTACCATCAGATCAAGTGATTCTTGAACCATGTTAAATATCAAATTGATGTTGTTGTTGGTTTGCTCAGGAAATTCTATTTTTTGGGTTCTTTTCCTTTCAACTGCATTCAAAATATTCATACACGAATCGGCAACACTCTCAATTTCATCAATTATTTTATACAGAGCCCTTAACCGACTCGAGCTTGATTCACTAAGCCTTCCTTGCCCAACTTTTGTCAAATAATTCGCAATTTCCCTCTCCATTCTATCGGCAAAATTGTTGGCACTTAGCACTTTTTCTTTCAACAATTGATATTCTTTCTCGTCTTTTTCAACAAACAATCGTTCAACACGCATAAACATTTTCCTTACGTTTTCAGCAAAAACAATTGTTTCCCTTCTTGCCTGAAATAACGATGCTTCGGGCGTTGATAGTAATCCAATTTTGATGTGTGTCAACTTAAATTCATTGTCAGAGGTGTTCACAGGGAAACGTTTTACAACCATATTTGTGATTTGCGAAGAAAATCCGATCAGCAGCATTGTGTTCAATACGTTAAATGAAGTATGAACAATAGCCAGTGCTAACGGAATTTGCGACGGATCATTTAACGGACTTTTACCTCCACTGAACAAGGAATAGAAACCGCTCAAGGATTTAAGGAAAAACGGAAAGATCGACATGATCCAAACCACTCCAATAACATTAAAAAGGAAATGTGCCAGGGCTGTTCGTTTAGCATTAACATTTGCGTCTCTCGATGCAATAATTGGGGTTATTGATGCCCCAATATTTTCACCTAGCACCATCGCCGCGGCCAATTCGAACGAGATCCATCCGTTTACCGACAATACCAATGTTAGAGCATAAATTGCACTTGACGATCGGATGAATAATGTAATCAAAATGCCAAAAAACAAAAATATTACGTATGATATATACCCTAAGTTGGTAATGTTAGCTATCAATTCGCTTAGCCAATTATCGAAAACGAGTGGTATTTGCTGCTTTATAAAATTCAGGGAAATAAATAGCAATGAGAATCCAAGAACAATTTCACCCCAGTTCTTTATTTTACGATTATTGGAAAAAATAAACGGTAGAGAAATACCAATTAATGGCAAAGCTAAATAGGTGAAGTTTATTTGATAACCAAAGATCGAAATCATCCACGCAACTATTGTGGTCCCAATATTTGCACCCATTATTATACTTACAGCCTCAACTAAACGCAAAATACCTGCATTAACAAAACTTACAACCATTACGGTAGTTGCCGATGATGACAACACCAACCCAGAAATAAACATTCCGGTGAAAACATTTTTAATATTATTCGAATTCATGGACGATAAAACCACCCGAATTCGTTCACCCATTATTTTCTGTAACGATTCGCTTAAAAGTTTCATCCCATAAAGGAACAAACCCGTAGAACCTGCTAATGTTAAAAGCAAAATTAAGTTGTGCATTCAAATTACAATTTTATATATGCATCAATATTAAGATGTAAACTTACCAAAATTACCTCAAAATTATCTTCGTTACTTATGGTTTAGAAGTGCTTTTCAGTTTGTAAAACCTCACAACAAAAAAATTTAGGGATGTTTACTATTTCATTTTAAAATACAGGAGTATAATTATCATTTTATTTTTGTTTTTAACGGTCTTTTGTAATTTTCAAGCTAGTTAGGTTAAAATATTTAACTTTATTTCAACACTTTTGCAGTATTGTGTTCTTTTTGCAGAATACATCTAAATAGATCATTTCATGGCCCAGTTCTTTAACTCCAAAATAATGAAGATATTAAACCGTGTTACATGAAACAGAATAGGCAAAATCAGAAGAAGAAAAACCAATTAAGTTATGCATCGATATAATGAACTTTTTCAACTATTCAATACAGAATTAAAAAAAGAGATTGATAATTTAGAATTACGGGAACCTAAAAGGCTTTATGAACCTGTAATTTACACATTGAATATGGGAGGAAAAAGAATCCGTCCGGTGCTGTTGCTTTTGGCCTTTAGTATGTACCAAAAGCAATATCAGAAAGCAATTCCTGTAGCTATAGCATTAGAAATGTTTCATAATTTCACGTTGTTGCACGATGATATTATGGACAATGCAGCCCTCAGGAGAAATAGAAATACTGTTCACATTCAATATTCAAGTAATACTGCAATTCTTTCAGGCGATGCAATGTCAATTCTATCGTATGAATACCTTTCCAAATACAAATCTGACAACTACAGTGAAATATATAACTTATTCACTCAAACTGCATTAAAAATTTGCGAAGGGCAACAATTTGATATGGATTTTGAGAACAGAACAGATGTTTCGGTCAATGATTATCTATCGATGATTGAACTTAAAACAGCTGTCCTTTTAGCTACAAGCCTTAAACTTGGTGCTCTAATTGCCAACGCCCCTGAATCTGACTGTAACCTATTGTATCAGTTTGGATTAAACCTAGGGATGGCTTTCCAGCTTCAAGATGATCTTCTTGATACATTTGGCGACACATTCAACTTTGGTAAAAATATTGGCGGCGATATTGCCTCAAATAAAAAGACATTTTTAATGCTAAAAGCAATTGAAGTTGCTTCCGAATCTGAATTAATTCTTTTGAATAATCTTTTATCAAATGCTATTTCCCCTCAAACTAAATTTGAAAAAGTAAGGGAAATATTTAATTCACTGAATATTGACACAATCACACAAACAGAAATCGAAAAATATTTCAACGCAGCTTTTAATAACTTAACAAATCTTTCAGTTGAGAATTCACAGAAAGAAGGACTTTTGCAGATTGCAAATCAAATGATGAACAGAAAAAAATAATTTATTGCATCAAAATTATAATACAAAAACATAGGTTTTGCTTAAATTGGATGCTCGTAATTAATTATTAAAAAAGGAATATGGCTATTAACGGAAAAGTACTACAAGTAATTGGACCAGTGGTAGATGTTGTTTTCGAAACAGAACAATCTCTTCCTGAAATATACGAAGCCTTGGAAATTCTGAGACCAGGATTGCACCCTCTCGTTTTAGAATGTCAACAACATATTGGTGAAAAAACAGTAAGAACAATTGCGATGGATTCTACCGATGGACTACAACGCGGTATTGATGTTATTGCTACTGGAAAACCAATTATAATGCCAAATGGGGAAAACGTACTGGGAAGGCTTTTAAATGTCACTGGAATACCGGTTGATGGTCTTAAACCTGTAACGATGGGTGAAGGAGTCGCCATTCACCGCGATCCTCCTAAATACAAAGATTTAAGTACTGAAACTGAAATATTATATACTGGGATAAAGGTTATTGACCTAATTGAACCTTATGCCAAAGGAGGAAAAATTGGGCTCTTTGGAGGTGCCGGAGTTGGAAAAACAGTTCTGATCCAAGAGTTGATCAACAATATAGCCATGGCACATTCTGGCCTTTCGGTTTTTGCTGGAGTGGGTGAACGTACCCGCGAAGGAAACGACTTGCTCCGCGAAATGATTGCAGCTGGGATTATTGATTATGGCGATGAATTTCGTGAAGAAATGGAAAAAGGAGGCTGGGACCTATCAAAAGTTGATTATGAAAAATTAGGCAAATCGAAATTAGCATTAGTTTTCGGACAGATGAATGAACCTCCAGGTGCTCGCGCCCGTGTTGCCTTATCGGGACTTTCAATTGCTGAAAGCCTTCGCGACGGGAATGGAAAATCAGGTGGCCGAGACATCCTTTTCTTTGTAGATAATATCTTCCGTTTCACTCAGGCCGGATCTGAAGTTTCTGCTCTTTTAGGACGTATGCCCTCTGCAGTAGGATATCAACCAACTCTGTCGAGTGAAATGGGTATTCTCCAAGAGCGAATCACCTCAACAACAAACGGATCAATCACTTCTGTTCAAGCCATTTATGTTCCTGCTGATGACTTAACCGACCCAGCACCAGCAACTACATTTGCTCACCTTGATGCAACCACAGTTTTAAGCCGAAAAATTTCTGAATTAGGAATTTACCCAGCAGTTGATCCTTTAGATTCAAGCTCTCGAATACTTTCTGCCGACATAGTTGGAGAGGAACATTATGCGTGTGCACAAAGAGTTATACAATTGCTTCAGCGCTATAATGAATTACAGGATATTATTGCCATTCTTGGCATGGATGAGCTGAGCGAAGCTGATAAACTAGTTGTACATCGTGCTCGAAGAGTTCAACGATTCCTTTCACAGCCATTCTTTGTTGCTGAACAATTTACTGGCATGAAAGGACAATATGTCTCTATTGAAGACATCGTAAAAGGGTTCAATATGATTATGGATGGCGAAGTGGATAAGTATCCTGAAGCTGCATTCAACTTTGTTGGAACTATTGAGCAAGCTATTGCCAAAGGAGAAAAGTTAATTGCTAACACTTAATTGAGATTCAATGTTACTTGAAATTATTACTCCTACAAATACACTTTACTCAAACGATGTAAAAATGGTTCAACTACCGGGCAAGATGGGTGCATTTGAAATATTTAAATATCATGCACCCATTGTATCATCGCTGACTAAAGGAACATTGAAAGTAATTGACAATAAGGACAAAACAACCTATTTCAATATTTCTGAAGGCGTAGTTAATTGCATCTCAAATAAAATAGTTGTTTTGATTGATTCTGGAGATGAAATGAAATAATTTCTTACTTATTTCTCAGAGCGATCTCCATTCTTCTCAATCCTTCAATTAATACACTTCTTGGGCAACCTATGTTCAGGCGCATAAAACTCGCCCCACCTGTGCCGAACATAAAACCAACACTCAAGCCTACACCTGCCTTGCTCATTTCCTGAAAGGCACTTTTTGCGTCAATTGACAATCCAGAGAAATCGATCCAAACCAGATAGGTTCCTTCAGGTTTCATCATTTTTAGTTTCGGAAGATTGTTTGAAATAAAAGCTGTTGCTAGTTTTAAGTTCTCTTCTAAATATTCCATCAATTGTCCTAACCATTCATCGCCATGCGTTAATGCCGCTTCAGTTGCAACCAATCCAAAGAAATTACCCGATGATATATGTGTGGCACGCATAAATTTTTGGTACTCGTGCATGAATATTTTATTGGCCGTAATTAAAAATGCAGAAGAAAGCCCCGCAATATTGAATGTTTTACTAGCCGACATAGCTGTAATAGACCCTTGAGAGAATTCATCTGAAATACTTGCATACGGAACATGCTTGTGACCAGAAAAAATTAAATCGGCATGGATTTCGTCAGAAACAACAATAATGTCATTCTTTAAACAAATATTTCCAAGCTCGACCAATTCATCCTTGGTCCATACCACACCCCCAGGATTATGCGGATTACACAACAAAAGCATTTTGGTATCCTTGTCAATTTTCGCCTTCAAATCTTCAATATCGAATGAATATCTTCCATTTATTTCTTTGAGCGGGTTTTCGACCAACGTTCTGCCATTACCTTCAACTACATGGAAGAATGGAAAATATACAGGCGGTTGCACAATTATTTTATCTGACGGTTTAGTAAGCGAAAGCACAATTGAAGCCAGCCCAATTACAACATTTGGACTATATGCAATCCACTCTTTCTTAATCTCCCATTGGTGCCTGCGACTAACCCAATTTTGTATTGCATTATAAAAAGAGTCAGGAATAACTGGGTAACCATAAATCTCATGTTCGGCTCTCTTTCTAACTGCTTCAACAATAAAATCGGGCGTTCTGAAATCAGTATCAGCCACCCATAAAGGAATAACATCTCTATTGCCAAATATTGCTTCCCTACTATCGTACTTCTCACAGTTTGTATTTGCACGATCGATTATTTCATCAAAATTATATTCCATCTCACGTTCGTTAATTATAAACGTTCACAACACATTTAAAACAATGGCAAAGAATACAAAAAAGATTACATCTTATATATGAATTGGTTCAATAAAATTTCGTCCTTGTTCATCAACACATACTCTTAGAACGAAATTAAAACGATTCAGCTTGAGACAAAGATCAAAGTCAGAAGCAGGAGAATGATGGGCATTTTTAGGATTAAGCAAACGAGCGCCATCACCAGTCCTAATTATCTCGACCATCTCTGAAAAATTAGTCTGAATTCCATTTAATTCATTTTCAATATAATCGGCACAAAAATCATCTTCCTGGGTTTCCCTTAGACCTTCGTAACCCATTGCGACCAGTGAAACAACAGCGGGATTTTTCATCAGAATATAATCGGCAATTGCTTTTGCATTAACAAAACTTCCGGTAAGTATTTCATCGGCATTTTTAGCCAAATCAATTCCTTGAGTGCCTGAACTAGTGCGATGAACTGCGATTTTTCCTTCAAAATTTTCACCAATTATATGGGTTGGGGAGTTCCCAAAATCAAAACCTTCACATTTCTTTTCATGGTTCTCACCAATTAATACGACCTGTTGATTACCTGCTTCCCATTGCAATGCCTCTTCAACGGTTGGAACAGGGTAAATCCGTTTTATACCTTGCTCAATCAAATAACATTCGACAGAAAAAGCACGAAAGACATCTATCACAACCACTAGCCCTTCGGCTTTTCGGGCACCTTCTAACAATTTTAGTTTTCTGATTTCCATCTATTATGAGGTCAATTAATTCGTATTCTTATAGGTCTTTAAAATTAATTTACATTGGAAAAATAAAAAATAAAAGACAAAACAATATTTTATTACACTACTGTACAGCAACTTGCATTGGCAAAATAAAATTCAATACACATTTTAGAAACAATTAACAAATCTTTAATATGTGTTATTCAGCATTGTGTTGTATAACATGATATGTTTGTACTGTAATAAATAATTATAAGAAATGAAAACAAAAGTATTTTATTTAGCAACAAAAATAACGGTAGCCGTTGTATTAGTTGCAGCATTGGCTTTTGAAGCTCTTGCAGGAGAAGCTCCAAAATTGAAATTAGTAAGTCACTCACCTGAACGTGTAATTATTGCAGTTGACAATGCCACTGACAAAGCCGCAATGTTGACAATTGAAAATTCAGTTGGAGATGTCATTTACTACAAAGAAGGAAATATTGATGTAAAATCTTACTCAAAAGTCTTCAACTTTAAGAATCTTACGAATGGAGACTACAAAGTTGTAGTAAAAAACAATGAAGGTGAACATTCATTAAATTTCACTGTAAAAGGAGACGAGATTAAAGAAAATGCCGTTGAATTGAATCCTTTTATCGAAGTAAAAAACGATGTACTCAAATTGTCGGTATTAAACCAATCGCAAAAAACCGTGAATTTAAGCTTGACGAATGAAGAAGGTGAAATTTTCAGTAGAAATTTAGGTAAAGACTTCAGCATCAATGCAGGTTTCAACATTTCAGGCCTGGAAAAAGGAAACTATATCGTATACGTTTCAAATGCCAACAATACATATAGTTACAACTTTCAGAAATAAGAAACGATGAACAAAACTAGTCAACTAAAGAAATTTAGAGCCCTGTTTGAAATCAAAATCAACAGGGCTTTTTTTGACCTCTAAAGAGGTGTTGCGATTGAAACTACAATTCATGTCGGAGAGTGAATGATTTGAACCAATCGATGCCTGCTTCGTAAAATACACACAAAACCCACCCTATAGCGTACTGCTAAAAAGCAAAAAAATTTATACCATTACCAATTCAAGAGATTGTGAACAATGAACCATTGCCATTAACAACTGTTCAAAAGCCTTGACATTGTTGATAAATAGTTGATAATAGGTTTTACGAATGGAATTAAGAAACATACTTTTAATGTAAATTCGCAATTAACGAACAAAAAAACCTATGCCATACCGTCGACTTCCAAATACAGATCAAGCAAGGCTGCGTGCACTTGAAAAAGCTTATAATACTTTTGTAATGGAGGGATCATCAAAAATTCCATATTCAGAAAACTCTCTTGCAGCTATGCAAACTTTTCTTCCAAAATTTCAAAATGGATTGGTTAACCTCGATGCGGCCAGAAATAATCAAATTAGAAGGAACAAAGAATATGTAGAAATAAGCCGCAAAGCCAGAATGTATCTTTCGCATTATATTCAAGTAATGAACATGGCCATAAGCCGAAATGAATTAAAACCAGCCATCAGATCTTTTTACAACTTACAGGATTTTGAAAATACCCTTCCACCTTTTACATCCGATAAGGATTTGTTGAAATGGGGAAAGATAATTTTAGAAGGCGATCAAAAACGCATACTCAGCGGTGGTAATCCATTCTACAACCCATCTATTGCAGTAGTGAAAGTGCATTACGAAAAATTTGCTGAAGCGTGTTGGTTCCAGAAAAATTTACAATCCACTACCGACAGGTTTTCATTGCTAGTAACCGAATTACGTGAAGAGGCCGATCGATTAATTCTTCAGGTTTGGAATGAAATAGAAGAGACATTTAATTTTGGATCAGACGAATTTAAAAGAGAAAATGCCAGCAAATATGGCGTAGTTTACGTTTACAGAAAAACAGAGTCGGAATATTCGGTACAAAAACAATATCAATCGCTATATTCTTTTTAACTGTTTTGATCTTTCAAAAAGGATCAATTTATAAATCAGAAAACCTCCAAATAACAATCCAGTTATAGCCAAAGGCCAATACGACGAGTCTGTTCCAATATCATCGGGGTTAACGTTGATAATTCCTATTTTGAAAAGATAATAAGTAACAACGGCTAACGTATTGTTGAAAAAATGAGCAATAACCGGCAACCACAAATTTCCACTCCACACAAATAAATATCCGAACATTGCGCCGAGAATCACCCTTGGAATAAACCCATAAAACTGCATATGTAATGCACTAAAAAGAATCGCAGTTATCCAAATTGCATAGTGTTCATTCTTCGTCCACTGGTGAAAAACCTTTTGTATAACACCCCTAAACAGAAATTCTTCTCCTATTGCCGGAATAATGCCAATCATCAAAATATTCATCAAAAGCCCGGGTATACTCGTTGTGTCTAAAAAAAGATCGGTAACCAACTTTGCATTATCTTCGCTATCGCGCATCCATTTTTCCAAACTCGCAAGCCCCTGGGGCAATTTCAGTTCTGAATTCCAAATCCCAACAATATTAATTACGGGGCTTAACACAATCAACAATAAAATAGCACAACCAATACTTTGCAAATAAGGACGTTTGCTTATTTGCAAATAGTCAGCAATTCCATTTCCAAACAAAAAAGCAAGAACTATAGCCGGAACAATAAACAACCCTATTGATTGTATAACTTGAAAATATTTCAAAAAATCGACATTCTCCTTATCAAAAATCAAAGATGAAGAGGTTAATGCTTTGAATGAATCAATTCCAAAAAAAGGAATTGCCAATAATGCACCAAGAAAAAAAGTAATAAAGAAACACAGCAAAGCCACAAATGCCATTATCCCTATTTTAGAAAGTGGATGTGCCGATTGATAAATGCTTTTCATAATTATTCAATTGAAGTTTCAAAAATAAGAAAGAAAACGAAAAGCCAAACCATCAATTATTCAGAGAAAAAGAGCGATGCAGAACAAAAATTATAGCAAGATTTCTTCCTTTTCGAAATTTTTCTAATTTTGCCCCGAACACTAAACAAAATTCATCTATGAACGAAGAAGTTGATATGATAATTGATTTAACTAGAGAGAACATGCAATCTGCACTTGATCACTTAGATAAAGAATTAATACATATCAGGGCAGGTAAAGCTTCAACAAGAATGCTAGACAGTGTTTTTGTCGATTATTACGGTACATCAACACCGTTAATGCAAGTTGCCAGCATTACTACGCCTGATGCAAAGACGATTGCATTACAACCTTGGGAAAAACAGATGATTCGCCCTATTGAAAAAGCAATATTAAATGCAAATTTAGGATTCAATCCTGACAATAATGGAGAAATAATACGTATTTTTATTCCTCCTTTAACAGAAGAGCGTCGTATACTTCTTGTTAAGGATGTAAACAGAGAAGGAGAAGCTGCCAAAGTTAGCATCAGAAGTGCAAGAAAAGATGCAAACGAACAATTGAAAAAATTATTGAAAGATGGTCTTTCTGAGGATGAAGAAAAGAATGGTGTTGAAAAGATCCAGAAGATGACCGATGATTTTTCAAAGAAAATTGATGAACTGGTAGATAAAAAGCATAAAGAGATTTTGACAATTTAATTTATCTTACGATAAAGTTTGTGTTTTCATGGCTATTTAAGAGAGCAATTCACTTTGAATTGCTCTTATTTTTTTCTGGTAATTATATACTTAAATAGTTCGATTAACGAATTTCTCGCCTCATTCTCTGGAAATTGTTGTATTCGGCGAATTGCTTCATTACAATAAAAATTCATTTTTTGTGTAGCATATTCAATCCCTCCGCTAGAATTGACCAAATCGATCAATTCCTGCACTTGTTTCTTTTTTCTATTATTATTCTTAACAATATTGAATATTCTTCGCTTCTCGAGCCAGCTCGATCTTTCGAGAACATAAATCAAAGGAAGAGTAATTTTTTTCTCCTTAATATCATTTCCTATAGGTTTCCCAATATTTCCTTTTGACTGATAATCAAAAATATCGTCTCGAATCTGAAAAGCAATTCCAGCAAGCACGCCTATCTCTCGCATTTCTTTAATTACATTTTCATCTTTAATTACCGAATGGGTTCCAACAGCCAAACTTGTTCCAATTAGTGAAGCGGTCTTTTTTGAAATAATTTCGAAATAAGATTCTTCATTAATATTTAACTTATTGCTTTTCTCATTTTGAAGCATCTCGCCTTCAATCGTTTCCTTTACAGCAGTTGAGATTATCTCCAATGTTTCATATTCCTTTTCCCTGGTCGCAATCAGCAGTCCATTTGACAAAAGAAAATCGCCTACAAGAATTGCGATTTTGTTACGCCACAAAACATTAACCGATAATTTGCCACGCCGCTCAAAAGACTCATCAATAACATCATCGTGAACCAATGTAGCAGAGTGAAGCAACTCAATTGAAGTTGCAGCCAGATAAGTACTACGATTAATCTCGCCATGCATTTTTGCCGAAAGAAATACAAAAAGTGGCCTCATCTGTTTCCCTTTCGAACGGATTATGTAGTTTATAATTACATTTAGCAATGAGACATCGGAACGTGTTGATTCTCTGAAGAAATCTTCAAACTGATTGATTTCTTTCTCTACTGGAATCCGAATTTGATCTAGAGTCGACATGTTTAATTATAGAATTGCACCAAAAGTAAAAAAATTAACTTGTAGTATGTGAACAGTTCAACCCGAATTCATGTTCAAGGCAAATCTTATACATCGGCACAAATCAATGGAATTTTCTGAACAAACAGTTAATCCAGCAAGAATAAGATTGACACAATTTTAGAAACAAAAACAAACCATCAAAACGTCTTTTACATTATGAACAATAAAAAGAAAATATTTTCAAAATATAACATAGAAAATTGGTGCTATTGAATTCGTAATCTTATTTTTGAACCATGTTGATTGAATATCTAGATGCTCCTTGAAAAAAATAGATTAACCTCGAGGTTAACCTTTTCTCAATTCTCTTGTTATTTTTATCACACTTTAACCGATAATTATAATGGCAAAAATTCGCGTTACAAAATTCTATGATTTCGAAATGGCCCATGCTCTTTGGAACTACGACGGGCTGTGTAAAAACATTCATGGTCATACTTATAAATTATATGTTACTGTTTTGGGTGAACCAATCAATAATCCCGACGACAAGAAAAACGGGATGGTTATCGATTTTGGGGATCTAAAACGAATAGTAAAAGACGGAATTGTTAATGAACTTGATCATTCAATGGTCATTTATAAAGACGCACCTCACAATAAACTGCTCGATTTAAAAGAGATGTACGAACGTCACTTTGTATTCGACTTCCAGCCTACATGTGAGAACCTTGTACTCTATATTGCAAATAAAATTATACCGCTGCTGCCCGAAGGTGTATCATTGAAAAAAGTTATTTTATACGAAACAGCCAGCTCCTGTGCCGAATGGAATGCTGACGACAACTAACATTTAATGGAATCAAATTCTTCTGACTCAATGAAACTCTTTTTGCTCGATGCTTATGCATTAATTTACCGTTCGTATTTTGCTTTTATCAAAAACCCACGATACAATTCTCAAGGATTAAATACGTCAGCAATTTTTGGTTTTGTAAACACCCTTGAACAAGTTCTTTCAACTGAAAAGCCATCGCATATAGCAGTGGCATTCGATGTTCATGGCGATACGTTTAGGCACGAAATGTACAAAGAATACAAAGCAAACCGGGACATTACCCCCGAAGATATCCGATTGGCCATCCCTTTTATTAAAGATATCGTTTTGGCTTACAACATCCCCATATTTGAGAAATTGGGATATGAAGCCGATGATGTAATTGGAACTATAGCCCAAAAAGCTGAAAAAGAGGGGTTCACAACCTACATGATGACCCCCGACAAAGATTACGCTCAACTTGTTTCTCCAAATATTTTCATGTACAAACCATCAAAAGGTGGAGCAAGTGCCGAAGTTTGGGGGATTCCTGAAGTACTTGAAAATTTTCAGATCACTAATCCACTTCAGGTTATTGACATATTGGGATTAATGGGCGATTCTGCCGACAATATTCCTGGTTGTCCCGGAGTTGGCCCCAAAACAGCCATGCAACTAATTACTGATTTCCACAGCGTTGAAGGCGTATACGAAAATATTGACAAACTAAAGGGAAAGCTTAAGGAAAATCTTGAATTGCATAAGGAACAAGTTCTACTTTCAAAGACTTTGGTCGTTATTAATCAAGAAGTCCCTATCGAGATTAATTTTGAGAAGATGAAAATAGAGCAAGCCAACAACGAAGCGTTGGTCAAAATTTTCAGGGAGCTCGATTTTCGTTCGCTAACAGACAAATACTCAATACCTGCAGTTCAAACAAAGCCCCAACAACCAAATTTTGAACAAGGTACCTTGTTTGCTAACTTTCAAACAGAACCGTTACAAGCAACAAAAACAATAGAATCGGCAACAACAATTAAACACCACTATTTCAAAGTAGAAACAGAGCTTCAACGAGCCTCGTTAAGGGCTGAACTTTCAGTGGCTGAATCGTTCTGCTTCGACACTGAAACCAGCGGTCTAAACCCACATTTAAGCGAACTGGTTTGTCTTTCGTTCTCATTTAAACCCCACGAAGCTTACTGTGTTTTGCTCCCGAAACAAAGATCTGAAGCTGAAAAAATTGTGAGCGAATTTCGATTCATTTTTCAAGATGAACGGATCACCAAAATTGGCCAGAATATCAAATTTGATATGCTGATGCTCTCTTATTATGGAATTGAAATAAAAGGTCCGCTATTCGACACAATGCTGGCTCACTATCTTATCCAACCCGAGTTGCGGCATAACCTCGATTACTTGTGCGAGGTTTATTTGAATTATAAAAAGATTCCGACCGAAGAACTTATTGGGGCAAATGGGAAAAACCAGAAAAACATGTGGTCGGTAGAAATTGACAAACTGGTTGAATATTCATGCGAAGATGCTGATTTCACCTTTCAACTTAAAACAGAATTAGAGAAGGAACTAATATCGAACAACTTAACCGATCTATTCAGAAATATTGAGATGCCACTGGTACCTGTTTTGGCCGATATGGAGAAAACAGGCGTAAAAATTGATCCTGAAGCATTAAAAGCTTATGCCGAAGTTTTAAGGCTTCAAATTATTGAGCTTGAGAAGGAAATATTCCAGCTTGCCGGATGCGAGTTTCTCATTTCTTCACCAAAACAACTCGGAATTATTCTTTTCGAAAAACTAAAACTCGATCCTAACGTCAAGAAAACAAAAACAAAACAATATTCAACCAGTGAAGAAACCATTGAAAAGTTAGCAGGAAAACATCCTATTATTGATAAAGTACTTGAATACCGAGGACTGAAAAAGTTGCTAAATACCTATGTAGAAACACTTCCGACATTAATCAATCCGCTAACAGGTCGAATTCACACATCATTTAATCAAGCGGTTACCGCTACAGGGCGATTAAGCTCTGTAAACCCAAACCTTCAAAACATTCCTATTCGTGACGAAAACGGAAGGGAAATCAGAAAAGCATTTATCCCATCAGCAGAAGGACTAACTTACCTTTCGGCCGACTATTCTCAAATTGAATTAAGAATAATGTCAGCACTGAGCAAAGATCCAAATATGCTCGAAGCATTTGCCAATAATATTGATATTCACTCACTAACGGCTGCCAAGATTTTCAAAATACCGGTTTCTGAAGTAAACTCAGATATGCGCCGAAAAGCCAAAACGGCTAATTTCGGAATCATCTATGGAATTTCAGCTTTTGGGCTTTCGCAACGTCTAAACATTCCTCGTACCGAAGCAAAAGAAATTATCGATGGTTATTTCGAAGCTTTTCCGCAGATTAAAGAATACATGGATAAAAGTATTGAAGAAGCAAGGAATTCTGGTTTTGTAAAAACTTTGTTGGGACGAAAACGTTATTTAGTTGACATCAATTCAGCAAATGCTGTAGTTAGAGGAGTAGCTGAAAGAAATGCCATTAATGCACCAATTCAGGGATCGGCTGCCGACATCATTAAAATTGCCATGATCAGGATACACAACCGACTGAAAGAAGAAAATTTAAAATCGAAAATGATTCTTCAGGTACACGACGAACTAAACTTCGATGTTTACGAAGAAGAACTTGAAAAAATGAAGTCAATCGTAAAGTTTGAAATGGAGAATGCAATATTGCTACAGGTTCCATTAACAGTTGAAATCGATTGCGGAAAAAACTGGCTTGAAGCTCACTAGTATGTTATCAATTTTTATGTACGAAAGAATTATTAATGAAGATGATTATCGAAAAGCCATAATGCGGTTTTTAGAAATATGTGATGCCGAACCCGGTTCTCTCGAACACGACGAAGCGCTCAAACTTACGGTATTAATGGAAGAATATGAAAAGTTGAGCTGTTACGAACGCCACTATTTAAATTGAGAAATCGATAATCTTCCTGATTTCGTTCATCGATTTTGACTTTTTAAATTGCTTTGAAATTTTTTTCATCTCACTATTTTCTTCGAATAAAGCAAGCATCTGAGTTCTGATCCGGTTTAAGGCATGATGCTCATCGTTACTACTTTTCAAAATTGAATCAAAAAGTTGAATTGCAAAATTATGCAGCAAAAGCTTATAATTTGAGGGCAACTCTCGGGTGTCGTTTTTCAGTTGCCAGGCCAAAAACGGATTAGCTATTAACCCCCTGCCTATCATAAATTTGTTTTGAAATGGCATTATCTCTCTCAACTCAACAATGTCATCAAAACATTTTATGTCTCCATTGTAGATTAGGTTAAGTTCAGGAAACATTTCTGCACATTTTTTAAATACGAAAACATCGGCTTTCCCTTTGTATAGTTGCTTTGCCGTACGGGGATGAATAATAATATGTTGACTTCTGCTCTTATCAATTGACTTCAGAAAACAAAAAATTTCATCGGGGTCTGACAATCCCACCCTGATTTTAAGACTGGTTTTAAGGTTGAGTTCATCGGTTATGTATTCAAGAAAGGTATTTACAAGCTCTGGCTTTTGAATCAATGCTGACCCCCGTCCCCTATTTGTTACCATCGGATAGGGACAGCCCAAATTGATGTTCAACTCTGAAAACCCATTTTCAATAACACATGCTGCAAGTAATTTCAACTCTTCAATAGTACCAGGCAAAACTTGTGGTATCAGTATTTTTTTATGGTTCAACTCTTCTGAAGGTAGAAATTTAGCAACCGACTTAATTCTCCCGTCATTTTCAACACACAAATAGGGTGCAAAATACAAATCAATATTCCCCATCACATTGAAATGAGTTTCTCTGTAATCGTTATCGGTATAACCCTGCAAAGGGGCAAAATAGATGATCGGTTCAGTGTTCATGATGTTTGACGCTAAAATAAAACCTTAAAATTAATATTATCTTTGCACGCAAATTTTTATTCAAATGACCGAAACAGATACCATTCAAATACAACAAATACGCCCAGAGTATTTCTTGAATGATAGCCTTTCGGGCTTTAAATACGACTCTCTCCCAACATATTTAATTTACGATACCTCTATTGAAATTGATGATTCACAACTATTCCATTCAAAATTTGTCCCAGCAAATAAGTGGATAAGTCGTAAAGATTTTGTCAGTGATTTATCTGTTATTGTTTTAACCATATCGTTAATTATTTTTGCTCTAATAAGAAACCATTCTGACAAATACTTGTCATACCTATTTCAGTCAATTTTTAATTATCAAACAGCATATCGATTGTATCGCGAACGGTCAAATACCCTTCTGCATCCTTCGGTTGCTCTCGATCTTCTTTTCTTTATTGTTTTTACAACGTTCATATTTAATGCCATAAAATTCTTCATTAATGATTATATCATCTCCGAAGCGTTTACTTTTCTTCTAATTTTTTTATCTGTAATCTTATACCTTTCAGTTAAAAATGGTCTTTATAGATTGAGTGGTATGCTATTTAATCAACAACTGGAAGTAAACGAATTTTTATTTCATGTCAAAAGTGGGAATAAATTAACCGCAATCTTTCTTTTACCAATTTCTATCGGATTATTCTTTAGTGGTAAATATATAACTGAATCACTGCTAATTATCGGAGGCATAATGCTTGTTTTTTTTATATTAATTAGTGGAATCAGGGCATTCAAAATAATATCGCAAAAAGGTATTCCAATTTATTATTTGATTTTATACCTTTGTACCCTTGAAATTTTACCCCTTCTTTTAGCGTGGAGGATTTTGTGGAGTTTGTAACACATATTGTAGAACCTTTTAAATTATAGGTTTTGAAGATCAAGAGAATACTAGTTTCCCAACCCGAGCCTGATACAGCTAAATCACCTTATCACGAATTTGCACAACGAAATAATGTAAAGGTTGATTTTAGATCATTTATCCAGGTTGAAGGAGTTTCAGCCAAAGAATTCAGACAAACTCGAATTAATATACTGGATCATTCTGCAGTTATAATGACAAGCAGAACATCGATAGATCATTTTTTTCGAGTTTGCAATGAACTAAGAATTGTTGTACCTGAAACCATGAAGTATTTTTGCATTTCAGAAGCAACAGCCTTCTATTTACAGAAATACATTGTATACCGAAAGAGGAAAATCTTTTATGCTGAAAGTGGAAAATTCCCTGAATTGGTAGATATTATCAAGAAACATATTGACGAGAAATATTTAGTTCCCCTCTCGCATGTACACAAATCTGAAATTCCTCAGCTACTTGACGATTCAAAGATAATTTACACAAAAGCAATTCTATACAAAACAATTAGCAGCGATTTATCTGATTTGAAAGATGTAAATTACGATATCCTCGTTTTTTATAGTCCATCAGGTATTGAATCGTTGTTCCAAAATTTTCCCGATTTCCAACAAAACGAAACAAAAATTGCTTCATTTGGACCATCAACGGCTAAAGCCGTTCAAGATGCAGGCTTGCGATTAGACATTCAAGCTCCAAATCCGGAGGCACCTTCAATGACAATGGCATTGGAACAGTTTCTTAAAAAGAACAATAAAAAATAAAGATGAAAAGACCAGTTTGCTGGTCTTTTTTCTTTAAATATAACTCGTAACATAAAGCGAGACTCGTACAACGAATAATACGATCTCCTTTTTTTCAATCCTGAAAATAATCGCGCTCATCCAATCTATTTATTATTTGCATAAACGGCTTAGCAACGAATATGAAAAAAAAATTGGCGGTGAAAGTCCCAGCATTGACATTTGGGTTAATGACTGGAGAAATAAGTTCTTTCCAATGATTTATAAAGGGTTGCTGACGAATAACGCCCCCTTTCTATTTTTAAACTAATTGTAACTCAGGTAGTATAAAAAAACCTATTTTTGCCACCAAAATATACAAAAATGGATATTCGAGATATAGAGATAATGGCACCTGTTGGTTCATACGAATCGCTAAGGGCAGCCATCCAAGCGGGAGCAGGATCGGTATATTTTGGGGTTGAACAGCTTAACATGAGAGCCCGTTCGGCAAATAACTTTACATTAGCCG
>Ga0209373_10001434_pt1 | contig 27987 bp, 20 predicted proteins | sample Higcelweek5metaG_FD_187173 | JGI IMG/M metagenome (GOLD analysis project Ga0209373, IMG submission 187173) | Freshwater pond sediment microbial communities from the University of Edinburgh, under environmental carbon perturbations - High... | ecosystem: Environmental > Aquatic > Freshwater >... | reverse complement strand
TAAGCGTAGCAAGAACCTTACAGAAAAGAAAAAGCAGCTACAATTTTTACTTTGTAACCGCTTGATTTACTTGTGGGCCCAGCAGGGCATGATCCTGCGACCCCCTGATTATGAGTCATAATTTTCAGTCTCTACTTCATTGCTTATAGTTATAAATAACTGAATATTAGCTTTAAATAAATCTAAAATTCTTTTTTTCTGCTTATAATTATTGCTTATCTGACCAAATGTATGTATATTGTATGTAGCAAAAATGAAATACATACATCTATCAATCTGTAATATACAAATATAATGATTGGAATTACAACAGCAATAATTCACGATAAAAGAATTCTGCGAAATAATGGTACCTATGCTGTCAAACTTCGTGTGACATTTAAACGCATCCAAAAGTACTATCCAATTAGTGTCAGCCTAACCTCCGACGAGTGGGAAAAAGTCTTTTCAGAGAGACCAAGAAAGGAGTATAAAGACCATTTGCTCTACTTCAACAAAGTTGAACAAGATGCAAATGAGATCATCAAAGAAATGCCTGTTTTTTCATTTTCAGCATTTGAAAAGAAGTTCAACAATGGACCCAAAATTGAACAAGATGCTCTAACTGTTTTTCAATCCTATGTTGATCAACTAAAGCAGGAACAAAGGATAGGAACATCTTCCAGCTACAATTGTGCACTTGTATCTATAAAAAAATTTGTTGAAAGCAAACACAGGAAGAAACTTAACTTTTGGGACATTACTCCTGAATGGCTAACAGAATATGAAAACTGGATGTTAAAAAAAGGTAGCTCCAATACGACAATTGGTATTTATGTCCGTAGTCTGAGAACAATTGTCAATTTGGGTATTGAACGCAATTTGCTTGATAAAGATTCATATCCTTTTGGTAAAAGGAAATACCAAATCCCGGCCAGCAAAAACATTAAAAAAGCACTGGTTATTGAAGATATTAAACGAATCATCGATTATAAACCCAAAACAGACCCTGAAGCAAGGGCAAGAGACCTTTGGATTTTCAGCTATTTATGCAATGGAGTAAATGTAAAAGATTTTGCAAAACTTCAATATAAAAACCTAACTTCAAAACATATTTCTTTTGTACGGTCTAAGACTGAGAGGTCTACAAAAACCAATCAGAAACAAATTACAATTTTACGCATGTACGAAATAGATGAAATAATTGAAAAATGGGGTGTAAAGCCCGAAGATCCTGAAACCTATATTTTCAATTTGATTTCTGCTAACGATAACCCGGAGCATGAATTGTTAATGATCAAACAGGCAACTAAAACCATTAATAAATACATGAAGCGAATCGGTGAATCTTTAAAACTTGATCTAAAGTTGACCACTTACACGGCTCGCCATTCATATGCTACAGTGTTAAAACGTTCCGGAGCTCCTGTTGAATTCATAAGCGAAAGCCTTGGACATAAAGATTTGCGTACTACTGAAAATTACCTCGATAGTTTCGAGGATGATGTGAAAGAACAATATCAAAAGCAATTATTAAATTTCTCAAAGAAAAATGGCATCTGATCCCAACATTTTAATCAAAAAATACTTTGATGAGTTCTACCAGAAATCTATCGAAGTAGCTACACAAGAGGCTGAAATATTCATCGACAACCTGAAGTTGTCAAATTTGCCAATTGAATCTAAAATCACAATACTGAATAATGAGTTATTATCAATCGGGGACGATATAGAAGTATTCGATAGAAAAGAGTACGTTCAGTTTGCCCAACACGAAGTTATCCTTTTAAATATTTTCTCTTCCCGGCTTTTGCTCTATGGTCAAAATGAAAAAATGATGATCGAACAAGCTTTAGTTTTAAATTCTAAAAGGAATCTGGTCATAACACAACTCAACTTTTTAAAGTCACAATTGCCTCCCTTTTCTTTTTCCGAATTTCTAAGAAATTTGGAGAACATACAATTTTATGTACTCCGTGAATGTCCCAATGGCTTATTGCAAAGTGAATATCAAAAAATGAAAAACTTTCAGACACGGAAGAAATTTGAATGTGTTCAATTTGAAACCAGTCGCTTTTTAAAAGTCTTTTATTCCGATATCGATAAAAATAATGAGGAAGCTTCTATTGATCAAGAAAAAAAGCAGATTGCCTTCATTTTTAAAAATGCGCCAGAGTGGAATCCTGAAAGATTATTTTCTGAGATTTCCTCACTTAAGGCAATCAACCCCGAAAACATAAATAAATCGAACGATTTCTATGATTCCTTTTTAAGTTTTTGTTCTGGCAATATTTTAAACAAAAAACTTACTCCTGTTTATTTCACCGAATCGATTAAACAAATCAAAAACAACCAGTTTTCATATCCTCCTGTCTTTTGCCATTCGCTAATTACATACGAAAGTTGTCTCTGTGAGATTGAAAAAGGTAAGATAACGTTGGCAAGCTATCTTAACACCAACTTTGAAGACATTTTTGAAAAAACTTATAAGGAAGGAATAAAAACGGCTGAGAATCAGATTAAGATTTTCTCTTCCAACTACGAACTTGACTCGATAACTCCTCAGAAATATGCAGAAGCAATTATCAATGAATTAAACTTACTTCGATCAGATTTCAAAAAATCATATGTTGCTGATTATTATAATTTTCTTCACGATAATGATTCATTAAAAGCTTTGTTCTTTAATAATTGTTTATTGGTTGAAGAAATCGAAATTAATAAAGATGCCCTGAAGCAATCGATCATTATAAATGAAATGGTCTGTTTTCTAATTGAAGAAGCACTGAAAATATCAACAATCTCTCCCGATATTAAAATAAGTGAGTCAGACTTTCAATCAATACTTCAAATATTCCATCTTCAAATTCTAATGGCTCCCTCCTCTGATATTCTGAATCAGCTTTTGGAAACTCTTTCAGAAACACTTTCCAAGTTGAAGAATAACAGAACCCCTTTGTGGTTCATTATTGAAGATTTTAAAGAGTCTATCTGTGAAGTTTATCAGAATTCAAAAACCAATTTTGTTGAAACGATAAAGTTAACAGACCCTGGTAATCTTGAACCATTTATTGCAGACAAATTACGAGAATTAAATCTTAAATCCCTCGATAATAAGATGAATGAGGTTTCAGTAAATGATTGTTTCGAATCTCTTAGAAACATCTTTCAGTCCGAAAAGGAGTACCTTCAATCAATCAGAAATATCAATCCTATAGATATCGGCAAAATTTTAAATGAAAAACCAACTAAAGAAAAACCGAAACTTTCTTTCGGTTACTTTAAATCTGATCCTCAAATTCTTTATCCTTATATACATGCACTATGTTTGAAAATTGATTTCCTCGATTACAGAACGACCGTTGAGGATTTTATTAGGATTGTTACTTCAAAAGATTTAGAAAAGGTCCAAGAGAAAATCCATTTGGGGTGTGCAACAAATGAATTCGCGTATGTCGTTGAAAAACTTAAGTCATTTTTCAAATCCTTGAAACCAGCAAATATTGAAAAATCAGGTTTATTCATTAGCAACTTTGGAAACCCAATAAAGGCAAATAACCTTTACAACACCGATTTTGAAAACTTGCAATCAAAACCTACCATCAATATAATCTTCAACCAAATGCAATAAAAAGTACTGAGATTACTGAGATTTCTCAGTCACTCTAAAAATCTAAGTCTTTCCCTAATTGCCGGGCTGTAATTTCGATTTGAAATTTCACAGTTAAGAGTCTCCGGAGGCTCATTGTTTAACTCTTAAATCAGTTAAAAATGAGCACTGATTACATTATTCAAAAATTGGATAGCATTGAAAAAATGCTCTTGGAGCAAAACATGCTACAAAAGGAAGTATTTAACTTCAACGAAACAGCAATTTATTTGGAGGTATCGCATTCAAACCTCTATAAGCTGACTAGTACAGGAAAACTACCATTCTACAAGCCTAACGGGAAGAAAATTTATTTTACCCGTAAGGAGTTAGATGCCTGGTTACTTACAAACAGGCAATCATCCAGGGAGGAGATTTTAGAAAGAGCTTCAAATCTCAAACTTAAATCAGGGAGGAATTAGCAATGCAAGAAATTGTTAAAGCACTCCTCAACCTCTCAGGTGAGTTAAAGGAGATAAAAGCATCTGTTGGAGTACTGCGTAAAACGCAGCTCCAACAGTTCTCTGAGAACTGGATTGATGGACAGGAAATAATGCTTTCGCTGAAAATAAGCAAACGCACCCTGCAAACGCTTAGAGATTCCGGCATCCTGCCATATTCCCGACTAAACGGAAAGTTCTACTATAAGGTTTCCGATCTGGAAATGCTTTTGGAAAATAGCTACACTAAAACACTTAAATCCAAAAGCCATGAACGTAAATAGAGAATTCATACTGATGAATACAAGATATGGTCTCGATATTTACGACCATATTCTGAAAGCTTATTTTGGTGAAGATGCAATTTTGAGAGTTTCCGGGATGGCTTGTTTACCTACAAAAAATCCATTTCGAAAAAATAAGGAAACTTTATTGGTGATCTTGGAAAACGGTTCATTTCGATACCACGATAAAGAAGATAAAACCTTCAAAGGTGATCCGTTCAAATTTGCTCAGCTTCACTACCAATTGGAAGGAAAAGCACTCCTGACAAAGCTTTGGGATGAATTGAATCTTTCAATTAAAGATCAACCAATAATTGAAGTCCCTGTATTCAGTGTATTCAAACATCCGGTTTCAAACATTTTCCCCGAAAAAGAAATCTCATTGATTGACGCTTATCTGGGAATTAAAAGCACTATCTATAAGGACCGAACAAATTACCTGCGGGGTTTGAAAGATAAAGAGCGAATTCGAAAATACAAAGCATCGGAATTTGATTATGTTACCTTTTCGGGAACTTTTACCCGTCGAAATGACAAAGCCCTGGTTAACCATTCCGGTTTGTTGACCATCGATTTTGATCATGTAATCAATATTCCAGAGTTAAAAGAAAAACTTCTTAACGATGAATATTTTGATACGGAATTGCTTTTCATTTCACCTTCAGGGGATGGATTAAAATGGATAATTGCGATTGATCTCAAAGAGTTTACCCATCAGGAATGGTTCCTGTCTGTTGCTAACTACATAAAATCATCTTATGGGTTAGAAGTCGACCAGTCCGGCAAAGATATTTCCCGGGCTTGTTTCCTCCCCTATGATCCTGTTGTTTATATCAATCCAATTTATCTGAATATTCAAAAACCCGATAATCATGAAACGATATAAATATCTCTCTTTCCTGATAAGGTTACTTTTGAAATTGACTTCTGTCCTTTGGCCTTGGTGGTTAATTGTAATTTCCTTTCTCTTTTTCTATGCTACTCAGCTTGAAAAATTCTCAATGGTTAGTCTTTTAATCTTTTAAGCGAAAGAGGATGAAAAAGAAATTCAATCCACTTGATTGGTTAACACAAAACAATAATCAATCACATCTTGCAGAACGTACAAATTTCACTTCTGAAAAGTCCCCTTTAAGGGATTTAGGGGTGGTCATCTCCCGCATTGAATCTACTCAAACCGACATCACCACCAGTTATTCCGACTGGCGGGATATAGGCTTTGCTCTATCTGAAGAATTTGGAGAAAGCGGCAGAAACTACTTTCACCGGATTAGCCAATTTTATCCTCAATATTCACAAACAGAATGTGATAAACAGTTTGACGCCTGTCTAAAATCCAAAGGTCACGGGGTAACCCTCAAAACCTTTTTCCACCTGGCAAAAAATGCAGGAATTAACATTTCCCCTACCAACCTGACAGCGTTCCCCGAACCTGTCCGCGTTGAAAAAGATAACACCACCCTGTCCGGTATTCAAGTTCCTGACAGGGTTAATTCGAACGTCGATCCTCTCCCCACTATTCCCGATTCTGTTTATTCCAATCTTCCCATCCTTCTTCAGGATGTTTGCGCCGTCGGGCAATCACAAAACGAAAAAGACATTCTTTTACTTGGGGCAATTGTCACAATTAGTTGTTGTGTCCCTCACGTGTTCGGGTATTATGGAAACCAAAAGGTTTTTGCAAACCTATTTCTTTTCGTTACGGCACCGGCATCTTCAGGTAAAGGAATTCTGAACCATTGCAAACGGTTGGTCTATCCGGTTCACAAAGAGTTGAGGGATAAAAGCCAGGTATTAAAAGCTGCTTACGAACAGGAAAACAATGGATACATGATTGCCCGGCGTAAAGACCCAACCGCTGAGAAACCACAAAAGCCACCTGAAAAGCTTTTATATATTCCTGCCAATTGCAGCGCAACAGGAATGTTTCAACTACTGTCCGACAACGACGGTAAAGGCATCATCTTTGAAACCGAAGGTGATACCCTCTCTATCACCTTTAAAAGCGATTACGGCAATTACAGCGATGGTTTTCGCAAGGCATTTCACCACGAAACAATCAGTTACTACAGAAGAACAGACCGGGAGAACGTGGAGGTAGAAAAGCCTATGCTTTCTGCCGTTCTTTCCGGCACGCCTAATCAGGTGTTGAATCTCATTCCCGAAGCAGAAAATGGGCTGTTCAGCCGTTTCATTTTCTACTATCTCGAAATGAAATCGGAGTGGAAAGATGTTTTTGCCCGTTACGATGGCAAAGACCTCGATGAGTATTTTAACGGTTTAGGACACCAATATTTTGGGCTGTACAATTTGCTCCGAACAGAGCTTGATATTGAATTTAATTTGACCGAAGAACAGCAACAAACCTTCAACGTAAAGTTTGCAAGCTGGCAATCATTCTATGAAAAGTTAATTGGAATGGAGTACAACGCCACAGTTCGCCGGTTAGGGTTAATCACTTTTCGCATGGCTATGATTTTATCAGTTCTCCGAATTCTTGAAACGGGTGAAGTTTCTCGACAACTTTATTGCGACGATATCGATTTCAAAAATGCTTTGGAGATTACCGAAGTGTTGATTCAACATGCCCACCGAGTTTTTCAATTGTTGCCACAAACTGCATTTGTGGTAAAGCAGCCAAACCGTAAAGAACAGTTTTACACCAAACTGCCCGACAAATTTACTCGTCAGGAATATGTACAGGTTGCTGAAACCATGCAAATACCCGACAAAACCGCTCAACGTTACATTGCCGAACTTTGTAAATCAGGTCTGCTCATTCATGAGAAACAAGGCTCATTTGTTAAAACGACCAGTGAGGAAACATAGGAAACCGAGGATTTGAGGAAAAGAACTTAAATCCTCGCTTCCTTTTGTATTGCAAATCTACTCATTTACCCAATTTCCTCAATTTCCTCATTTCCTCATTTCCTCATTTCGAATTTGTAATTAATTAAATAGATTATTAATTTAGTCGCCCCACTAACATTCTAAAAACTAATCTTATGAACTTGGATCAATTCAGAATTATTCCCCCTCAAGTTGTAGGTGAATTAAAAACAATATTGATATCTGGTTTTACTGAATATGCAGATGTCCGAATTGCTTGTTCCAAAACAAATTCAAATTACTTGATTATTCCCTATAAATTTGATCCCAACTTTGCCATCTTGGTAGAAATCAGCGAAGATCGACTCCAAATCATAAAGGGCGGGGAGATGAATCTAATTTATCCATTCAAAAATCCTGAAAACGACCTATTCTATTTAGCTCAATTCGATGAAAATGAAAAGATTAAATTTCTTACATCTTACAAACCTAATGAATACACTTTCGAATGGCCAATACCAGCTAATCTGAGTATTGACTTTAAATGGATTGAGCAACCAAAACCATTCAATATTGTAGAGTATGCTCAGAAAAAAGGGAGAGTTGCAATTGAATTTATTGTTGAATTCAATGATTTCAAAGACAGTACAATAAAAGCAGCTTCAATAAAAAAATATTTAATCCCTTTTAACGAATTGGTTAAAACTGCTCTGCTTTCAAATGCTAAAAATTTATACAATGAAAAGACAATTGAGAAAGTATTGCACATTGGATTTTCGAAAATTGAATTTAAATGTCTGCGTAGTATTTTAGAGTTTGATTATAACCAAAGCCCTCAAATACAGAAATCAACAATTGAAAACATTACAAATCTTTATTTTCTCTTGGATTGTGATGATGAAAAAGAAATTGAGAATTATCTCAAGAATTTTGAAAATTCAAAAATAATAGTTCAGTATATCTCAATATTAAAAAATGTAATCAACGATAAATCAAGAATCTCATCAAAAGTGGCGACTCCAGCCAAGCATCAACAAAGTTTCGCTCTTGATCGTCAGCGTTCTGTCAGGTTAAGAAAAACGATTATTAAAGATCAGGATTCATTTTTCTATGAAGAAAACGTTGTAGGTGTCCTTACGCTTATCGAACACGATCCCCAAAAGAAATACTCCCATTTTTCGTTAAAGTCTATTGTCGACGATAAACCATATAAAGGAAGAATCAGTCAGGAATTGCGCAACAGAGTAGAGGAGCTTGCTTTCACTCTTGTTGGTCAGGAATATGATTGCAAAATAAACGTGACTTATACACCTGAATCTACAACCAAGCAGGAAAACTATGAATATGAATTAGTTGAAATAGAACCAGTAGTGAAAACAGCGGTTGAATATCCAAATAGAGATATTATGCCTTCCGAATAATTATTTATAATTATTCTTTCCTTTTTCCTACTTTTGATAATCTTTCATTTTCATAGAATGCTGCTAACACCTTACCATGCCAAATATCTTGCTTATGACCTTCTTAAACGTCGATCATCTAACGACATAGGCAAACTCACAGCTTCTCTCCAAGATGCCCAGGTCGACTTAAATCCACATCAGATTGATGCAGCACTTTTTGCTTTTAAATCACCCCTTTCAAAAGGTGCTGTTTTAGCCGACGAAGTTGGGTTAGGAAAAACAATTGAGGCGGGCATCATTCTTTCTCAACAATGGGCGGAGCGTAAACGTAAGTTATTAATCATTTGCCCATCAAACCTACGGAAACAGTGGAGTCAGGAATTAGCAGATAAATTTTATTTACCATCTCTTATTCTTGAAAACAAAACATTCAATGACGAAATAAAACAAGGGAATCTCAATCCTTTCGATACCGATAAAAACATTATTATTTGCTCTTTTCAGTTTGCCCGGAATAAAGAATCTTGGGTAAAATATACTGTTTGGGATTTAGTAATTATTGATGAAGCTCACAGGTTGAGGAACGTTTATAAATCATCTAATCGAATTGGCAATTCAATCAAAAATGCGCTAATCGAAAGAAAGAAAGTTCTTCTAACTGCCACCCCACTTCAAAATTCAATTCTCGAATTATATGGGTTGGTAAGCATTATTGATGATTACATCTTTGGCGATTTAAAAAGTTTTAAAAGCCAATTTTCCAGACTAATCGATGACGAGAATTACGAAGAACTCCGCAAACGCTTAGTCCCAATTTGTCAGCGCACACTTCGTAGACAAGTCTTGGGATATATCGATTTTACTGAAAGAAAGGCATTGGTTGAGGACTTTTATCCAACTGTTGAAGAACAAGAATTATATAACGGAGTCAGTGAATATCTTCAACGTGAAAATCTATATGCTTTACCACGATCTCAGCGGCAATTGATGACCTTGATTTTAAGAAAATTATTAGCCTCTTCATCCTATGCCATTTATGGTACATTATCTTCATTGGTTGCCCGTCTCGAAGGTTTAATTTCGGATGATATGTTGGAAGAAACAATAAATGCTGATCTTGATGTATTCGATGAAATAAAAGAAGAATGGATTGATGAAGAAGAATTTGATCAAACATCAGAAGAGGTTAACCACTTGTCCGAAAGGGAAATTCAGGAAATTTCAGATGAAATAGAATTCTTAAAAAAATTTCGTGATTTAGCTTATGCTATAAAGAAAAACACGAAAGCAGATAAACTCTTTACAGCACTGGAACGTGGTTTTCAAACCCTTCATGATATTGGCGCTAATGAAAAATCGCTGATCTTTACGGAATCACGCAGAACACAAGAATTCTTATTTAACCTTTTAAACGCTGATAAAAGCCCCTATTTAGGAAAGGTTATCTTATTTAATGGCACAAATACGGACCCTCTCTCTAATAAAATTTACAAAAATTGGCTTATTAAACACAAAGGTACCGACAGGATTTCTGGCTCTCCTACTGCCGACAAACGGGCATCCATTGTTGATTATTTTAGAGAAGAAGCTACAATTATGATTGCAACCGAAGCAGCTGCCGAAGGTATCAATCTGCAATTTTGCTCTTTAGTAGTTAATTATGATCTCCCCTGGAACCCACAACGAATTGAACAACGAATTGGTCGTTGTCATCGATATGGACAAAAACACGATGTCGTCGTTATCAATTTCTTGAATAAAGCAAACGCTGCCGACCAACGAGTCTATCAACTATTAAGTGAAAAATTTAAACTTTTTGATGGTGTGTTTGGTGCAAGTGACGAGGTGTTAGGAGCAATTGGCAGCGGTGTCGATTTTGAAAAACGAATTGCAAGAATTCTTCTCGAATGCCGTGATGTTGAAACCATTCAATTACGCTTTGATGAATTGGACGAAGAACTTCAAACCGAAAAGTTCGATCGTTATCAGGAAACCCGTAAAAAGCTTCTCGAAAATGTCGATCAGGAAGTTATTCACAAACTGAAAGTTAGTTTCGAAGATGCAAAAGGATATCTTAATTTATTTGAACAAAATCTTTGGAAGATAACAAAATACTTTTTGAAGGATTATGCATCATTTAGCTCAAATGAATATTCATTTAAGTTAAAGAAGAATCCTTTCGATGGTGAAAATATTCATCCGGGTCCATATATTATTTTAAAACCAAAAATTGGGCAGCGTAAATCTGATATCCTTGTCCCCGATAATACAAATATTTATCGTGTCGGTCATCCTTTAGCAAAGCGAATTCTTGAAACATGTATGTTGTCTAATACACCTCCTCGTGAATTGATATTCGACTATAGTAATACTCCGGGGCAAATATCAGTGTTAAAAGATTTGGTTGGCTTGTCAGGTTGGATGCAGGCATCACTATTTTCAATTTCATCGTTCGAAGATGAAGATTTTATCTTATTAGCAAACCAAACAACCCATGGTCAAATAATAAATTCTCAAATATCAAATCAATTCTTTGCCATAGATGCTTCAACTTCTGATGCAACAATTTATATTCCGGCAGACATACAAACCTCTTTCGAGGAGATAAACATAAATGAACAAAGTTTAATTTTAAACGAAAATGCACTTCGGAATAGAGATTTCTTCGATGTTGAAATGGACAAACTCGATCAATGGGCTGATGACATGAAGATTAGTCTTTCGCGTGAAATCGAAGATCTTGATGCTGAAATCAAACTCCGCAAATCGGAAGCAAAAAAAATGATGCGGTTGGAAGATAAAGTAGTTGCCCAACGACACATTAAAGAACTGGAAAAGAAACGCAGTGAAAAAAGGATGTCGTTATATGAAGCTCAGGATTTGGTTGATCAGAGAAAAGAAGATTTACTGACCGATATAGAAAAACGTCTAAAGCAAAAAACTGAACTCAAAGAATTGTTTACAATTAAATGGAAAGTTATTTAGGTAATAGGGAATGAGAGAGCTTATAAATATATATTGCGACGAAAGTTGTCATTTGCAGAATGATAAGGAATCGGCAATGTTTCTTGGTGCTGTTTATTGTCCAGCTTCAAAGAAAAAAGAAATTTTTAATCGGATTTCCGATTTGAAAATAGAACACAATTTAGTACCCAGGCACAAAAAGAATCCAAACGACAACCGTGCCTTTTACGAAATGAAGTGGAACAAAATTTCAAAAAGTAGTGTGCCTTTCTACAAAGATGTGATCAATTACTTTTTCGATGACGACGACCTTTCTTTCAGGGTTTTGGTAGTACCCGACAAATCAAAACTCGATTACGAGAAGTACAACCACACTCACGATACATTTTATTACAAAATGTATTTCAGCATGTTGAAAGCAATCCTTAATCCTGAATACGGCCATAACATTTACATCGACATTAAAGATACACGAAGCAGGGATAAGGTTCATAAGCTCGAAGAAGTGTTACGAAACGACAAATACGATTTCGCAAAAAGCATTATCAAAAAGGTGCAACAAGTTCGTTCACACGAAGTAGAGTTGATTCAATTGGCCGACCTGTTAACCGGTGCAATTTCGTATATAAACCGTGGCCTAAATACCAGTGATGCCAAAAACGAATTGATAGACCTGATTCGACATCGTTCTAGATACTCATTGCTTAAATCAACGCTTTTAAAAGAGAAGAAAGTCAACATTTTTATTTGGGAACCTTCACGATACATTCATCTGTTATGAGCGAAATGAACAAACTGATTTTTCCCGGATTAATGTATTTGAACGATTTCGAAGGAAATTTCTCAAAATATTTCAACGCCGTTTATGCCGTTTTCGAGAACGACTTTATTAAGTCACAACCAAATTATGAAGGATATAAAGTTGCCGTACGAAAATATCCTGAAGTGGATGGCTTGCATCGAACCTTTTATCACATTACAACCGAGGGAGAAGACGAAAGCAACAGGCAACCTGATATAAGGAGAATGGAAAGAATAAGATTTCCGAGATTTGTGATTGAAAATGAGAAGCACAACGAAATACTGATTTGGAAAAACAAGAGAGGAAAAGACGACCGGATTTTACTGTTTAATCAGACAGAGAACTATGTGGTAGTATTAACAGAACGAACTAATTTCTACCTGTTTATTACGGCGTATTTGATTGAAACAGAACATCGGAAAACTAAATTATTAAAGGAATATGAAGCCTATACAAAAACCAAAACCGCTTAGCATGACTAAACGGCTTCTTATACTCCTTTAACACTTACAACCTTGCGGTTTGGTCACTGAGCTGGCACAAAGGTAAAATATTTTTACCGAAATGCAAATTTTTAGAGCATTAATTATTTAGTTTACAGGTTTTAAACAATATATGAAGAGAACCAACAATGGCACAAAATAAACACCAAAAACTAGAACTCACATGGATTGGCAAAGGTGAAGAACCAAAACTCGAACCTCGAATCCTTATTGAACAGCCCGAATACAGTTATGGTGACCCGGGTTCTGAAAACATGCTCATTCACGGAGATAACTTACTTGCATTAAAAGCACTCGAACAAGATTACGCCGGAAAAATTAAATGTATTTATATCGATCCGCCTTTTAATACGGGTCAAGCTTTTGAATACTATGATGATAATGTTGAACATTCCACCTGGTTAAATTTGATGTACAACCGAATTAAGCTTTTATATACTTTATTGCATAAGGATGGCATGTTTTGGATTCATCTTGATGACATTGAAGTTCACTATTGTAAAATATTTTTAGATGAAATCTTTACCAGAAATGGATTTGTTTCTCATATAACTTATGAGAGGTCCGCAGTTGCCGGATTGGGTCAAGGTGGTTATATCGTAAATACAACAGAGCATATATTGCTATACAAGAAAGGAGAATTGCCAAAGAAAGAGAATTTAGGTTATGCCGACCTTGAATTAAATACAATAAAAAGGTATACTAAGTATGTAAAAGATTTTGGTGAAAAAAAATTAGTACGTGAGTTTGTCTCAAGATCAAATGGATTACCTGTTAAAGTCTATGAACATTCAAATTTTAAAATAGAATCAATATCTCTAAAGAACTTTGAAACACGGGAAAAGGAGATTCGCACCTTTTATGGAGAAAATTTGAGTATTTTATTCAGAGGTAATCGTGTCCAAAAGGAAAATGCTTTCCAAAATGATTTAATCTCTGAAATGGATAAATCAACCTTGTATTCAGTTGAATACACACCTAGTCGCGGTAAATTTGATAGCCAACTTACAAACTTATATTATTATAATGCTGAACTTCTTTCATGGCTATCAGATACAGCAACTGTTACAGATGGAAAAGTTGTGAAATCGCAGAAGTTGACTTCATTGTGGAGCCATGCAGAAATACCTAAAGCCGATATTGCAAATGAGGGCGGTGTTTACTTTCCGAGAGGAAAGAAACCAGAACAATTATTAAAGCGTATTATTGAAATGTCAACAGACCCTGGCGATTATATTTTAGATTCGTTTTTAGGATCAGGGTCAACTGTAGCTACAGCTCATAAATTGGGGCGCAGATGGATTGGAATTGAATTGGGAGATCATTCAATTTCGCACTGTTTGCCGAGGCTAAAAAATGTTATTGAAGGAATTGATACCACAGGAATAAGTAAATCAGTAAACTGGAAAGGAGGAGGTGGTTTCAAATTCTACACCTTAGCTACAAGCCTACTCAATAAAGATAAATTCGACAATTGGGTTATCAGCAACGAATACAACGCCCAAATGTTGGCCGGGGCAATGGCCAAACAAGAAGGCTTTCGGTTTAACCCCCACGCCTCACTTTTCTGGAAACAGGGCAACAGCAGCGAAAACGACTACATTTTCACCACCACTCAGTTCATCACCGTCGAAACCCTCGACCAAATTAACGACGAGATGTTGCCCGGCGAAAGTTTGTTGATCTGTTGCAAATCGTTTCAAAAAGAGTGCAAAGGCAAGTACACCAACATAACCATCAAGAAAATACCCCAAATACTCCTTGGTCGTTGTGAATTTGGAAAAGACGATTACAGCCTCAATATTGTAAACATGCCCCATAACGAAGAAAATGAAATAGCTGATTATCTTTCTGATACAACAGTTTCAGAACCTTCACCCAACATAAAACCCGACAAACGAAGCGTACAGGAAATTAACAAAACGAACAACCAACCAACTCTCTTCGACTAAAGAATAAAACGATGAATCAAATAACCAACTACATTAAACAACGACTTTCACTCCGTGATCCTTTACAGGATTCACTCGACATTGTGGCTACACTTACCGATCAGCTTTTATTAAAGAAAGAAGTTTCGTTGGCTGATGAGTTAGAGAAAGTTAAAGCGCTTTACCCCACTTGCTCCGATTTTGAAAGGGAGTTTCCTTCATTGGCATTCTCCATTGCCACCGGTGTAGGTAAAACCCGTTTAATGGGAGCTTGCATTGCCTATTTGCACTTGGCAAAAGGTGTTCGAAACTTTTTTGTATTGGCGCCCAACCTCACCATTTACAATAAGCTCATCGAAGATTTCGGAAACCCTGCCTATTACAAATACGTTTTTGCGGGTATCTCCGAGTTTGTACACAATCGCCCGGTCATCATCACCGGCGATAACTATGCACAGCAGGGCGGTTTATTTGGCGATCAGGAAATTCGAATCAACATTTTCAATATTTCAAAATTCAACTCCGAAACACGAGGCACTAATCAGGGTGGGGTTAGCTTGGCTCCACGTATCAAAAGGCTTTCAGAGTATTTGGGACAATCGTATTGGGAGTATCTTTCCAATCTCGACGATTTGGTTATACTCATGGACGAAGCCCACCGTTACCATGCCGACCGTTCAAAAAATGCCATCAATGAACTGAAACCGATATTAGGTTTGGAGTTAACGGCTACACCATTCGACGAAAGCGGCAATCAATTTAAAAATATAGTTTACGAATACTCATTAGCTCAGGCTTTATCCGATGGAAAATATGTAAAAAATCCTGCCATAGCCAAACGCAAAGATTTTCAACGCGGAAACATTTCGGATAAGGAACTTGAAATAATTAAACTCGAAGATGCCATCAGCATTCACCAGGACACAAAAAAAGAGTTAGAGGTTTATGCGTTGAACGAGAATGCCAAGTTGGTAAAACCGTTTATTTTGGTTGTTTGTAAGGACACAACCCATGCAAAGGAAATTTTTGATCTCATCAATTCCGATGAATTTTACGAAGGAACATACAAGGACAAGGCACTTCAAATCGACTCTACTACTAAACGAGATGGTGGTATAGAAGAGCAATTTTTAAGTTTGGAAAGTCCTGACAATCAGATTGAGATAGTTATTCATGTAAATATGCTCAAAGAAGGCTGGGATGTTACCAACCTTTACACCATTGTGCCGCTCAGGGCAGCCAATGCAGCCATATTGATAGAACAAACCATTGGCCGTGGATTGCGCCTTCCCTTCGACGGTAAACGCACCGGAGTTGATAAAATAGATAAATTGACCGTTGTTGCCCACGATAATTTCGATGCGGTAATTGCAGCGGCCAACGATCCAAATTCAATCTTGAATAAATTTAGTTTTATTGAAATACCGGAAGATGATCTGAGAACAAAAACCGAAGTAATCACTTCGAAATCGATCATCGAAACCCGTTTTATTGCGGAGCAGAAACGGATTGATAAGATAGTTGATGTACAACAAAAACAGGTAGCACAGAACAATGTCGATGCAAAAAAAGCCATCATTCAAGTATTGCCCGATTTTAATTCATTGCCCGGTGTTACAAAAGTTGACGACCTCCGAAAAGAAGAAGTGAAAAGAAAAGTAATCCGTTTAGTAGAAGAGAACTTGAACAAAGGACAAGGAAACCTTTTTGCCAAAGAAATTTTAACTGAAGCTGAAGGCATTTACGAATCAATAGTAAATGATTACAAAGCAAACATCATTGAAATTCCTCGTATGGTGGTTACACAAGGCGACACAAAAATCTCCTTTTCGCAATTCGATCTCGATACCTCAGAATTAACCTATCATGCACTCGATCAGGAAATCATCCGAATGAACCTGAAAGACCATACCGTTGATATTGTTGAAGCAAAATCAATTGGCTATTATGGCGATCCGGTAAAGCTGATCATTTCAGAAATCATCAATTATACCGATGTTGATTACGATGACAATTCTGAATTGCTTTATCATTTGGCTACAGAAGCATTTCAAACTTTAAAGAACAACCTTGCCGGAAAGGAGAATATAAACACCCTAATATTCCAGTTTAAAGCGGCTATTGCTGAAAAGATTTATCAGCAAATGAAACAAAACTTTAAAATCACAGGTGCTGAATATGTCGACCCCAAAGTTTACCCATTTGTAAGAATTGAGCAATGGAACTTTTCCGCATTAATTAACGACGGTTACCGTGATTACCGTGATGTGATTAACCCAACGAGTGCTGTTACCCGCTATGTTTTCCGTGGATTTGAAAAAGCCTGTCATTTCGAATACAAGTTCGATTCAAAAACAGAGCAAGATTTAGCTTTCATCCTCGAAAACGATAAAAATATTATCAAATGGATGAGGCCAGCACCAAACCAGTTCCGAATCTATTGGGATCATAATTCCAAGAGATATGAACCCGACTTCATTGTCGAAACTGCAGATGTCATCTATATGCTCGAAACCAAGATGTCGTCACAAGTTGAGGCCGAAGATGTCCAAGCCAAGAAATTTACAGCTGAAAAATACTGCAACCACGCCACCGCTTACACCACCCAAAACGGCGGCAAGCCTTGGAAATACAGTATCATCCCCCACACGGCAGTTTCGAAAACTAACAGTTTTGCATTTTTGGTTTCTCAATTTGTGAAATGATGAATCAACCATAAATAAAGTCAATGAAAATTTATAATCTTGTTAAATTATAAAACACGGAAACAGATGATTTTGCATCTATTTTTTTGAAGATGGAGTACCGGAATAAGGTATACTTCTATTGTTTTTCAAACACTAAAGAGATTTGACCAGTTCTTCAGGCCTATATTCAAGTTATTTTAACTTATAACAGTGATGAGCGATAATTATACTTTTCCGCATAGATTAGTTCGAGTAGCAAGGCAGTACAAAGTGTTAATCTCAGATATTGTTGATATACTTACGCAAAATGGATTTTTAAACATAATAAACAACCCGAATTTTAAAATTAGCGATGAACAATTTGAATTTCTGGAAAAGCATTTCACAGGTGATGCTATGAAATTTCATTCTAATTTCAAAAATGAAAAAGTCGATCAAGAGGTAGTTGACTCAAAACAAAACAACAGTGATCCAACTCGAAAGATCGTTTATTCAAAGGATATGAATGTTTCAGAAATTTATGAATCAGTAAAAAAAATAAACGAAGAAACTTATTCTAAAAATAACATTGATTACTATAGCTGGTCGGAAAAAAACCTTTTTCAGGAAATGCTTTCTCATAATCAGGTCGATAATTTAATCCTGAAAGGGAAATTCTTACCAGATAAAAATGGTAGAAATTTTGGATTGTTTATTGGGGTAAAACATATAAATGATTCTTATCTCGATTATCCTTTCCAATATGGTCCAATTGAAAAAGTTTTTGTTTTCTCCGATAAGTTGACAAGCGGAAACCATTATACATTTGAAATAGAATTTGCCAGTAAACGCATCAAATATGAAAAAAATAATCCTTTTTTAATTCAGGCGAAATTAGACTCTATTGAGAAAATCATACAGCACTCACAATTAGAAATTTTAATAGATGAGAAAGAACACAAATTGGATCGATTAAAGAAATCGATAGAAAATATTGAAACAGACTTAGACGTAGAGCGTAATATAATGTTAAAAGATGCCGAAGCGATTGTATCACAGAAATATCAAGAAGCCAATGAAACAATCCTTGAGAAATTCAACGAAATTGAATTAAAACAAAATGAAGTTGAAAGCCTGAATATTGAAATCGCTAAATGCATAAACGAACTTGATTCACTAACAAATAAACAGTCAACCATGGAAGCCTCGATATCACTATTAAGACAAAAACTAGAATTATGTAAGAATCTTGAGTTTATCTCCGAAAATGTGGCGGAAAAATATTTGAACGTGCTCAAAACAAAATCTTTTACTCATCCTGAAAACCACTTAAATTTCAAATCGGATTTTAATTCTGATTATGCAAAGTTAGCAGAACACATTCATTTATTCTTATATAATAAAAAGGGGTTAATCTATACTAAATTTCAAATTCAAAATTTTCTAAGTCTATTAATGACACATGACATTATTGTGCTGAGTGGATTATCTGGTTCAGGGAAAACACAAATCATAAAATCGTTTGCTGAGGCAATTGGAGGCATTGCAAAAATTATTCCAGTCAAACCTAATTGGTCAAGCTCTGATGATTTACTTGGATATTATAATCCAATTCAATCTTCTTTCTTACCCACTCCATTTACTGAAGCAATTAGTGAAGCCCGGCAAAATCCAAATCAACTTTATTTAATTTGTTTAGATGAGATGAACCTTGCACGTGCAGAATATTATTTTGCTGACTTCCTTTCAAAGCTTGAGGAACGGGAGGTGGAACCAGAAATTGAACTCTATGCAAAGCATGAAGAAGAATTATTCTTATCTGAATTTAGTACCCTACTATCTTTATTTGAAAACGCAATAAAAGATAAAAATATCACTTCCTGGCAAGAATTTTTATCTGAAGACGATGTAAGAAACAGATTCTTTGAACTTTTAGGTTCAATGGAGCAAGAAACAATGCTGAAAATTCATTCAAAAATGAAACGTCGTCTGATAGATATTTTAAAATTCCCAGCAACTTTAAAAATTCCTTCAAATATTCGATTCATAGGAGCAATTAATGTTGATGAGACGACAAATTACTTTTCTCCCAAAATTCTTGATAGAGTGCATATTGTAAAGTTTGAAAATCCTCTGCTTTTGGAATCGATTGTTGCTTCTAATCTTGAAGATTATGCACTTGAAAATGAATTAAAACCCGTCTATATAGAACCTTCTGAATTAGGAGATCGAAAGGAATTACCTAGACTCAATCAAGAAGAAAATGAATATTTGGAGAAGTTCTTAAAAGAAATCAATAAAAAATTCTTATTGAATCTTTCAATTGATTTTGGAGTGCGTTCCATAAGGCAAGCTATTAATTATGCGAAATGCCTTTCAAAAACATACGCTGAAGATTCTGATGTAACAAGAAATATAATTTTAAATACCATAATTAATCAAAAAATTCTACCACGATTTGTATTCGATGGTAACGAATCATTAAGGAATGGAAAAACAAAAATTGAACTGTTAAAACGTTTTTCTGAGGAAATTGAAACAAAACTGGAACTAATGGATAACGAAGAACAGGGCATATATTCCACAGGTTATCTTTCATACAAGTATATTAATGACTTAATCGTCTATGCTGAAGCTAATAACGGTCAAATTAATTTCTACGTATAGTCCATGCCAGAAACCTTTGATATATATTTAGCATCTGTTAAATGGGCTTCAAAAGATAATATTGAAAGTATTACGCTTGCTAAATGCCCTTTAGAATCGACTCAACTACTGGATGGTATATATATATATGATAGTGTAATTTATCAGAAAAAGGGTGAGAATTATTTACAAGTTGTTGTAGAAAGCAAAAGTCCTGTGTTTCTAAATGAAAACGAATTGCTTTATAACGTAAAAGATTCTAACATTTGGATAATCAAAGGTGAATGGAGAGAAAGCGAACGAGGCATGAAATATCACTATTGTCCAAGTATAAATACTCCAGGTGATTTATTTCTAAAAAATGCTTCCAAGGATATACATATTCGAATTGCCCCCAATTTTTCAGATTTTGATTTCGAAGCATTAAAGCAGGATTTTAATGGGGAATTATGGGATATAATTACTTCAAATAATTCTAAGACAAAAACGAGTACAAATGCCATAACATACGGCGTCAAAACATTTCGCTTTGCAGAAACTCAATCCATAATTGAATTTATATCAACGTTTGATAGTATTGCAAAAAATCCTAAAAAAGAATTAACAGCTGCAATAACATTTAATTCTGTCAAAAAAGTGAAACCCGTTCCACAAACATATAAGGAATTAGCTATTCACATGGATGCACATACCCTTCCATCCAAGTATTCAAGGCCTGATATTGACGTCTATGAAAATAGATATTTGAATTTAATGTTGTATAAGGTTAGTCAAATAATAAACTACAACATAAAATACACATCACTTCAAATAAATAGACTGATAACTGAAATCAAGAACATCAAAGAGCAAATTAAAAATTTATCCATAGAGCCTATTGTAAACGGTGTAGATATTCTAAATGAAATACATAATCAAAAAAATTACTATGAAAGATGGCTGAATAAATGGCGAATGAATAAAAACCGAATTCTTTCAGAATGTAATAACTCCAATTGTTTATCAAATTTCAATTTCGAAATTATTTATGATTCAGATTGGAATAATGGATACGACTTTTGGGGTAAGAAAGATGGTATATACTCGTTAGTTTGCTTTCCAGTAGATATGAGTGAAATATTTGAAGGTCAAAAGAATCAAATTGTTAAACTTAAAGCTAACTGTAATGAAAATGGGACAGTTGGAAACACTCATTATCCAAAATATGTAATAGAGGCAATTGAGTTAATTGATTTAATCCAAATCAATTACACATCTATCATTACAAAGCAAGAGGCTAATTACGAAAAACTTAAAAACAACGATTGGAAGTTATTTTCAATCCTTAATACAAATGAAAAAACTAAGATTACAAAAGAGAGAAACAACCAAATAATCACACTTGAAAAAAGTATTAATAAAATTGAAGCACAAATTTCTAATCTTGCAGAATTTTCCAAAGAAATAACATTAATTGCTCCAAAACTTTTAAACCTATTAAACGGCAAATTTGCAAAGAGCATAAATTTCAAGAGACTGGTTCGCTTTCAACCATCAATGACTTTTATTCAAAACCCTAAATATAGAAATGCGTTAAAACTTTATAATGAAATATTAAATGCAGAAGGCATTGATATAGCTGTTTTTGGTTACTATGAAGAAATACTTCAATATAGTATTCGAGAAATGCCTCAAGTTTATGAACTTTGGTGTTTAGTTTCGGTAATCAAAATTTTAGAGGAAACATTTTCACTTAAAGCTAATCCGTCAGACTTAAAGCAATTAATTTCAAGCATTCAACCAAATGTCAAAAAACTAGAAAAACATATCAAGCTAGAATTTATCGGGAATCTTAACAACCGGAATATTGTTCTTCATTATCAAAAAAGAATAAATGATAAAAGACCTGATTTTATTTTGCAGATTTCTTCTGGTGCCAGAACCATAAATCTCGTATTAGATGCCAAATTCAAAAATTACAATTATAAGCTTTCAGCAACTGAAGAAATTCGATTATTAAATGACAAGTATAAGAAAGATTCAAATCATTTTGTATTCTCGTTACACCCTAACAACGATTTAAATATTACTGAACGCTCCATAAAACTAACAAATCTTGGAGGTGAGCATGTTTTTACCAAGGATGGCAATATTGAATTACCATTTCATCAGTTTGGCTATATAATGGTTAAGCCTTTGCAAAAAGATAATTTGAAAAAACTAATCGGAATGGCATTTGAATACTTATTAGAAACGAATCCCAATGCAAGTCAACCAGATAGAAGCCTCAACCCTAAGCCAGAGAATGAATTAATTTGTCTTGCTTGTGGGGGATCAGACTTTGAAATTAAAACTAATAAGCTTATAAGTTTTGGCGATAAAGCCAGATTCAATTATGTATATCAATGTAAGAATAATTACTGCAATCATACAGTTTATGTTAATTATTGCTGGAATTGTAAAACGAAACTATTTAAACATGGTTCCCATTGGGATTATCACAAAACTTCTGTTTGGAGTATCTTCGATATTCATTGTCCTTGCTGTGGTATGACAGTCGCTGATTTTTCTTTATAGTAAACAATAAGTTAGAATTTCTTTATTAAAATTAAAGCACTGCATTCGATTACAATAAATAAAAATTTAAATGAAAGAAAGTATTATTACGTATTTTATTCAACACCCTCAGTTTTTCAGGGATTTAATCTCAAAGTTTTATCCATTGTCAAAAGATTTGTTGGTAAAATATCAAGACTTTTGGAATTGGCAAAAAATATCAGATAATTGCAAAATTACTTGGCGATCGTACATAGTCAAAGCTGTTGCCAATAAACTTGAATGGCATATATTTACTACAAATGTTTCTGCATTTAAAGACATAATAATTCTAAAGGAATTTGATCATTTTATTGACTGGCAAGGTGATAGTAATACGGAGTTTGATTCCTTTGCATCGAATAATGGATTGCCTTGGAATAAAGAATTTATTGAAGAGTATAAGGAGAAAATAAACTTTAAAAAACTTTCTGCAAATACTAGGGTAAATTGGTCAGAGGAGTTAGTCGATTTATATATTGATTTATGGAATTTTAAAGAACTGGCAATGAATGAAGCCTTCCCTTGGAATATTCATTTGTTTGATAAATATTTAAACATATCCCACTTCTTTTTCTTTGATGTCAAAAACAACAAACAATTAATCACCAATATTGAATTTATTGAAAAATACGCTGCTTACTTAGAATGGTCATTCATTTTTGCAAATCCTGATTTACCCTGGACAGAACAAGGATTAATGAAAAGATGGGAAAAACACATCGATTGGTTTGGAGTTGCCCGCAACCCATACTTTTTCCAAAATGAACCCAATTTCTTTCACCACAATCTCAACCACTGGCAGAAATTAGCACATTGCAACCAAGGAAAAGCCCTTTCACAAAATACGGCTTTGCCCTGGTCTGTTGATTTTATTGAAGAATACAACACCTTTTGGGATTGGAAAATGTTGAGCTCAAATACTGCCATTCCATGGTCAAAGGAATTGATTGAAACATTTAGCCATAAACTCATTTGGGGTGGAACAACACTAGCACCATTATTAAACGAGAATGGCGAAATCGTTTCCATTTTGGGCGGTGAATCCTTTGAATCTGGTTTAGTCACCAATGAATCATTGCCATGGAGCATCGATTTCATCAATCATTTTGAAACCGATATCCAACTTGAATCACTTGCCGAAAACGAAGGAGTTTGGATCAAAGCCTTTCAACAATATATGGATGAAGATATTATCAATACAGTAATGAGAATAATTTAATGATTATTATGCAATTAACTCAATAGTGTCTAACTAGATTATTGTTTTTTATTCAAGCTAGCAGCCAGCTATATTCCCTCGCTTTACCTATGCAACTGTGGTTTTTCGCGTCATACTTTTTGTGCTCTCACACCTAAGGCACAATGTTTTGCTTTTTCTAATGAAAAGGAAGTATAAGGTAAAAAGAAAAATCATAGAGCCTTTTTTCCTCATTAAACAAAAAAAATCACCAGTAAAAACCACTCCAAGCTATTTTACATAACACCATCTTATAAAACAAACCCCACAAAGCCCACACACAGAAAAGCCAAGTTTGTCTTATAAGGGCATTATGCAAAATAGCCGCTGCAACCCCACACACCTTGGGTTTCCTCATTCACCCTTCAAAGCTCAGTTTTTCCAATGCGCCCCGCAACTGGCTTTTAAGGGTAAATTCGTCAACCCATTGGAAACGTATGCCATTATTAGTTTTCAAAACATCGTCAGGCACAAAAGCCATCGCTCACTACATTCCACTACAATCCGCTCGCCCGTCTCGCTTCGCTCGACGACCTCGCTACTTTACGTTTCATTCCGTTTGCTCTGTCTTTAGAGCCTTTTCTACCAGCTTGAAGGCTTCTACCAATGCAAGCGCTTTTCTCCCCCAGAAATCTCTCCCTAAGCCCTTGCCCGGTCGCCATCGACAGCACTCCGTAACAACCAAAGGCACAAAACTCTTCGCTCACTCCATTATACTCCAATCCGCAACCGGACACTCCGTTGCACTCCGCGCCCGTCCGCTACTTTACGTTCATTCCGTTTGCTCATCCTTTAGAGCCTTTTCTGCAAACTTGTAAAGTCGGTTCAGTTGCAATAGCTTCGTTCCTCAGCACTTGCCGCACAAACCATCACACCGCTCGTGCGTTGCGGTCAAGCCAAGCCCACCCACCAGTCAACATTCTATCTCGTGCAAACATCCAACTTTCCCCTGTTTTTTTTATCTTTAAAAACAGAAAAGTAGAAAAATGAAGAATGAACAAAAGAGAACCCGTGAACTGGAAATTGCTCGTCAATTCAAAAATGTGTTAAATCTATTACCGGTTGACTTTTATGATGCCGTTGTAAGTGCTTTAATAAACTCAGAACATCCAAAACATCTTTCAATTGATAATGAGAGAAGCATTTTTTTGGGGAGTCAGGATAGAGCTGATTTAATATGTTCATTTCCAGTATTCAGAAATATTATCTTCGAATTCAAATTGGGTGATGAGAATGTAGACCAAATAATTCGGTATTCAATATACATGCCCGATGCCAAGATTGTTTCTATTTCTAAAAACTCAAAATTTACTGAGATTGATCAAGAAAAATATTATAATATTTCAAGTTTTGAATGGCAAGACCTTTTAAATGGTTTTCTTCCCATCATTAGCCCTGAAATGAAAGAAAGACTAAAACCATTAACCTCAGACACCTCTTTTTCTCCCAATTTCCCTGAACGTCGTTTAGGTGATCCTACTCTCTTTGTACTTGAAAATTTTCTTTCTCTTCTTAAAGAAGAGGGTCTTATTATAACAAAAGGTGAACGGGTTTTAGTTGTAACAGGTGGTATGGCATCAAAATCAACTACCCTTCATAATGTATATTGGTTTGGTAGAAACTGGAGTAGAGATTTTCAATTTCTTGTTGTAGTTTTTAAAAAAGAATTTCGTTATGTTGGTGAGGTTATTGAAAGAAACTTCGACAAATCAACAATTAATGAATTTAACACTAAATATCAGAATATTATTGAGTTAGCATTTGCAGATTCTATTGATGTTTTTTATGGTCAGCCTGTTATCGTTTTAAAAGATTTACGTGACAACGAAAAATTTAAACCAAGAATTGGAAAGCCATATGCACGTAGCGGTGCAATAACTCAGAGTCACAGATATTTTGACAATCTTGAATCATTCTTAAAACACTTTTCAAATGGAGAATAATTTTGTCATTACAGTCCTAAGATATATTGAACCATTGATTAAAGATCCAAAACATCGTTTCAAATCTTGGGAGCATTGCTTTTTTGCTTTTGGTAATGAAAAATTGGATACAGAAACAAAAGCATTACAACTTGCTTTCTATTTAGCTAGTTGGGGAATGTACCGTGGTTCAAGTGGTTTATTGTGGAAGGACTATACTATTCATGTGCCTTCAATTGAAATAGTTCAAAATTACCAAGTGTTAAGGTCTGATAAATTATCACCCTCATTTGATGTTTTGATGCTTTTAGAATGTATTAATGAACTCTGTATTTACTACGGAAATATCCCTTATTTAAAAGGTAAAATTACACCTACTCAAACCTTAATTTCCAAAATCATTCTTGGTACATTGGGCTGTTTACCAGCATTTGACAGATACTTCTATTTTGGTTACTTGTCTTTTGAGAAACCTATTTACAACTTTTTTAGCAGGGACTTTCTTGAAAGTTTAATCGCAACAGTAAACAGGCTTGAAGGTGAAATAAATAAAGTGCAAAGTGAAATTAGAAATAAAACAGGCATTAAATATACTCCAATGAAAATATTTGATATGTATTGTTGGCAAATCGGTTATGAAAAATTAAATCAAAAGTGACACAAGCTTGTCAAAGAATTGAATAATGCCAATAAATCAATCTCCTAAAGGTAATAATGTTTGCTTTTTTTTTAATACCAGCTTCAAAATATAGCTGTCAATTTATTTTCATTGATTTAACTTTCATTCGTTCGTTTTCTGGTAAAAATAAAACCGATAACCAAGATAATTTCCCGCCCACGCACATCAAGGTCAAGCCTCCGGTTTTTGAAAAAATCTCCAATCGATACCATGTACATTTGGGCTATTTTTTATTTCTCAAACTCGGTATCGAATAGTATTTTTCCAAAAAACCTTGACTTTCCCCACGCTCGAAAATAAAATGATGTTTATCGGTTTTATTTATCACCCATTCTTTCCATTGGTAGAAGAGAAGTGAAACTGTCTGGAAACGACAAAATTATTTTGTCAGGGAGCAAAGGGAAGCGTTTAAAAGCAAGATTCTCTTCAAACTACCATTGACATACCTTTTGATATACCTTTCATCTGAGCGGACTGATATAGACTCCAAGTCCATACCAAAGCTATACCAAGTCCAATAGTCTTTTGAAGTTTAACAATTAAAATTAGTAGCCATGGGCAAAATTAAACAAGGAATTTTAGGTGGATTCTCCGGCAAGGTCGGAAAAGTCATCGGAGGTACCTGGAAAGGTATTGATTACATGAGGGGAATACCTTCAAGCGTTTCCAATCCTCAAACAGAGGGACAAGTAACACAACGCAACAAGTTCGGCGCTTGTATCTCTCTTGCAAAGTCTGTGATGGATTCTATTATCCGTCCTATTTGGAACAAAAAGGCAGTTAAGATGACTGGCATCAACCTTTTTACCAAAACTAATTTACCAGTATTCAATGAACTGGGAGAAATCATTGATTTCGATAACCTTAAGTTTTCAATCGGTGATCTTCCATTACCAACCAATTTGGTTATTGAAAATAACCTGGCCGGTAATGGTGAAATCCATACAGCCTGGACTGATAATTCCGGTACTGGGATTGCCGCTGGAACTGACAGAATAAGGGTTTTGGTGATGTGTGAAGGGGAAATTGTTGTTATGCAGGGGTTGAGTTTCCCGAGGACAGGTGAATTTGCTAATTTTCATATTCCATTTGTTGCAGGACAAACGGTCCACGTCTATGTTTTCTTCGAAAATGAAGCAAAGACAAAGTATTCAACCAGCCAACATGCTATGTTGGTAATTGCTTGACTGCCGGATACACCCAAGAACTAAAGAGGATAAGAAAAACCGTTTCGAAAGAGACGGTTTTTTTATGTTTATTGTTTCCTATTATCTCCTATTTTGTATGTATCCTGTATGTAGCTAAAATAAAAAAGCAGTCACAACTTAATGTAACTGCTTGATAATGGGGTGGGCCCAGCAGGGCATGATCCTGCGACCCCCTGATTATGAGTCAGGTGCTCTAACCAACTGAGCTATAGGCCCTGAATATTTATTGCTAAATATTTCGGAGTGCAATTTTAATGAATTGCTTCAA
>Ga0209373_10001431_pt1 | contig 28014 bp, 24 predicted proteins | sample Higcelweek5metaG_FD_187173 | JGI IMG/M metagenome (GOLD analysis project Ga0209373, IMG submission 187173) | Freshwater pond sediment microbial communities from the University of Edinburgh, under environmental carbon perturbations - High... | ecosystem: Environmental > Aquatic > Freshwater >... | reverse complement strand
CTCCGGGATGCGGAAGCTGCCGCCGATCTCCACCAGCTGCCCGCGCGAGACGATGACCTCGCGCCCCTTGCACAGGGTGTCGAGCACGATGAGCACGGCGGCGGCGTTGTTGTTCACCACCAAGGCGGCCTCGGCCCCGGTGAGGCGGCAGAGCAGCTCCTCCACGTGGGCGTAGCGGCTGCCGCGTTCGCCAGTGGCCAGGTCGAACTCCAGATTCGAATAGTGCGCGGCAGCGCCGGCAACGGCGGCCACGGCCTCCGGCGCGAGCAGCGAGCGGCCCATGTTGGTGTGCACCACCACGCCCGTGGCGTTGAGCACGCGGCGGAAGCGCGGGCGCAGCCCCTGGCGCGCATAGGCCAGCAGACGCGGCGTCAGGGCCGCAAGCTCAAGCTGGGCGGGCTCGGCAAAGGCTCCGGCCCGGATCTCCTCGCGCAGCAGATCGAGAAACGCGTTCACCAGGTCCTTGACCAGCGGGCGCGGCGCGGCGCGCAGCTGCTCGCCCGCCACGCTTTGATCGGCGTACAGCGCGGCCAGAACATGGTCCACGGCGGGGATGTGGCGGAACAGGACGTTCGCGGATGCACTCATGCGCTGGGCCTCCCGGGGCTGCTTGCGTTTGCGTCGCGCTCCAGCAGCCAAGGGTGCTTTGTATAAAACTCGCCCAGCAAATACAAGGAACCGCAGACCAGAACAGGACCGCTTTCGCCCCGCAGCGCGGCAAGGGCCGCATGCACGTCGGGCGCGCTTTGCGTTCCCGGCCCAAGCATTTCCACCAGCTCTGGCGCCGTGCAGGCGCGCTCGCAGGTGGGAATGCCCACGGCATGCACCGGGCAATCGCCAGCGGCGGCGATGCCGCGCACCAGGGGCAGCATCTGGTCCAGGGGCTTGTCGCGCAGGCAGCCGAACACGATGGCGGCCGGGCGGATGGCGTCGGCCTCCAGGGCCGCGGCCAGGGCGGCTAGTCCGTGGGCGTTGTGCCCGCCGTCCAGAATGAGCTGGGGCGGCAAGTCCGGCGCAGCGTCCACCTTCTGCATGCGGCCGGGGATGAAGGCCCGCGCGAAGGCCTCGCGGCAGGCGCTCTCAAAAACCGGCAGGCGCAGACGCTCCGCAAAGACATGAAAGGCGGCCAGGGCCGTGCGGGCGTTCAGCTCCTGGTGCGTGCCCAGCAGGGCGAGCCGCAGGCCGGTCATGGCCCGCACAAAGCGTTTTTTGCCCCGGCTGGACAAGGGGCCGGGCTGCACGCGGCCGTTGGCGCGGGAATAAAACAGCACGTCCGCGGCGGCGACGAACTCCGAGCCGACATCCGCAGCAGTGTCGCGCAGCACCCGCCAGGCCTTGGGCTCCTGCGGAGCGGCAACGGCCAGGCCGCCCTTGCGCATGGCCCCGGCTTTGTCCGCCGCGATTTTTTCCAGCGTGTCGCCCAGGATGTTCATGTGGTCCATGCCGATGGGCGTAAAGACCGTGAGCGCGGGCGAGAGCACGTTGGTGGCATCAAAGCGGCCGCCCAGGCCCGCCTCCATGATGGCCACGTCCACGCCCGCGTCCTCAAAGGCCGCAAGCGACAGCGCGGTGAGTACCTCGAAATACGTCAGGCCCAGCCCCTCGGACTGCGCGAACACCCGCGCGCCGAGCCTCGCCCAGGTCTCCTCGGGCAGCATGGCGCCGTTCACCAGTATGCGCTCGCGCGGGGTGATGAAGTGCGGGCTGACCGAGAGCCCCACGCGCAGGCCGTGGGCTTGCAGCAGTTCGGCGAGGATGGTGGCCGTGGAGCCTTTGCCGTTGGTGCCCACCACGTGCAGCACGGGAAAGCGCGGCAGCCCGTGCCGCTCCACAAAAGCGGCCATGCGGTCCAGGGTCAGGTCCATGTGGAACAGGCCCAAAGCGTCGAGCCGGGCCAAAAAATCGGGATACGAAAGCGGTTGCGTCACGGCGGCCTTTTCCGCGCGGCCCTTGACCACACGGCATTGCTTGATTACTGAAAGTTTCCCCGTGTGCGCCAGTAGCTCAGGTGGATAGAGCAACGGCCTTCTAAGCCGTCGGTCGATGGTTCAAATCCTTCCTGGCGCACCATATATTTCAAGGAGTTATGCCGACAGAGGCATGACTCCTTTTTTGTTGTCTTAAGGCTTCTCCGCCGAAGGCGGTTGGTCCAGCCCGCGGACCACGCTCGGCCCACCCGGAAAACATGGCGCCAATGAAAACTTCCCGCCGACAGCGGCGCTGAAGCCGCGCACAGCTTCTGGAGCCGCGCAACCCGCAGCCCGGCAGACGGGAACGCGGTCCACTCACATAATGCCAAAGGGCCTGGGCGTCCACCTCGGCCTCGCGCCCTCCCCCGCCGCCGACCAGCATCCCGCATTATCGCACAATGCTTGACACCTCAAGAGTATAGGATATGCGTAACGAGTCGTGTGCCGCGCATGCACGGTAAACCGAGGGTGCCATGACCAACCCAGACCCGCCGCTCCCCCCAAAATCCCACCATTCCGTGGTGCGGCTGCGCACGGTCATCATCCTTTTTTTCTCCTGCGTGCTGGCCCTTACCGAGGCCGTGACGTGGCTGTATTACCAGCAGAGCATCACCAGCGCGCGCGAGGAGGCGGGCAAGCACATCCTCGCCGCGGGCGACAAGATCGAGCTTTCGGCCCGGCTGCTCACCAAGCCCCTGGCCATGCTCTGCGACGCCGCACCAACCCTGCCCGGAGCGGAGGTCAAGCCGCGCGGGTTCGCGCACCCGCTCCTCGGCTACATGCTGGCTTTTCTCGACACGCACCCGGAGACGTATTCGCTATACTTCGGCTATGGCGATGGCGACTACTTTCAGGCCATCTCCCTGACGCACAGGCCCAAGACCGCCCAGGGGCTCAATGCGCCGCCGCAAACCCGCTACGCCCTGCGTCGCATCAGCTCTGAGGGCGGCGCGCGCATGGAGCGCTGGCGTTTTCTCGACCGCGACGCCAAGCCCCTGCGCACCAGCGTAGCGCGCCCCGCCGGGTACGACCCGCGCGGCCGCCCCTGGTACACAACCGCGCTGGGCTCCGCCAGCTCCATCAAGACGGATCTCTATGTCTTCAGCAGCACCGGAGCCCTCGGCCTCACCATGGCCCACCGCGTTCCCGGTCCGGCGCGCGCGGTGTTCGGGCTCGACCTGACCCTGGACACCTTGTCCTATTTCTTGGCCCAGGCCAAAATCGGCGCGTCCGGCTTCATCTTTCTCTTCAATGGCGACGGCGAGCTCATCGCCTATCCCGATGCAGAGAAGGTATCCAAGATCGCCACCACGCGCGGCGGATCGCAAACCGTGCTGCGCGCCGCCGTGCAGGACCTGGACGACCCGCTGCCCCCTGCTGTGTACAAGCTCTTCCGCTCCAACGGCGGCCACATCCGCGAAACGAGCAGACTGGTCGTCGCGGGAACGCCGTATCTGGTCGGCGTGCGCCCCCTGCACGAGCTGGGCTCCAGCAACGACCACATGGCCCTGGTGGCGCGCGAGTCGGACTTCATGGGCACGGCCGAGCGCATCCGCACCCAGGCCATTCTCTTCGCCCTGGGGCTGCTGATTCTGGGCGTGCCGCTGCTGCTGCTCGTCTCGGCCAACATTGCGCGCACGCTGGCCAAGCTGACGGACGAGGCCGAGCGCATCAGCAAGCTGGAGATGGACTCAACCGAAATCATCAGCTCGCACATCGACGAGGTGGACCGCCTGGGCGACGCCGTGGCGCGCATGCGCTCGGCCCTGCTGTCGTCCTGCCGCTATCTGCCTCAATCCCTGGTGCGCCAATTCATCAAGGAAGGCACGGTGCCCTGCCTGGGTGGCAAGCGGCACGACATCACCCTGCTCTTCACCGACGTGCAGAACTTCACCACCTTGTCCGAGGGCATGCCGCCAGAAGACCTCATGGCCGCCATGTCCGAATACTTCGAGATTGTGGGCCAGGCCATCTTGCAAAGCGGCGGCACCATCGACAAGTTCATCGGCGACTCAGTCATGGCTTTTTGGAACGCCCCGCTGACGACGGAGAACCACGTGGAGAGCGCCTGCCTGGCGGCCCTGCGGCTCTCTTTTGCCTCGCAGGAGCTGAACGCCAGGCGCGAGGCCAGCGGCGGGCCGGTCATGGCCACCCGGGTGGGCATCCACACGGGCACGGCCATCGTGGGCAATGTCGGCGCCACCGACCGCATGAGCTACACCGCCCTGGGCCCGGTGGTGAACCTGGCCAGCCGCCTGGAGGGACTGAACAAATTCTACGCCACGAAAATTCTGGTCAGCCACGACGTGCGCGACAAGGCCAAACACAATTTTCTGTTCCGGTCCGTGGATGTGGTTGTGCCCAAGGGCGTGAAGGAGCCTCTGCCCATTTTCGAGCTGATTGGCTCCATGCCCCAAAGCCCCTATGCCGATGTGGCCGCGCCCCGCGCCAGGCTCGGCTTCTGCTCCCGCTGGGAGCGGGCCATGACCCTGTACCGCACGGTGCAATGGGAAAAGGCCCTGGAGGAGTTCACGGCGCTGCACGAAGCGGCGCCCGGCGATTTTGTGGCCGCCATGTACCTGCAGCGCGTGCGCCGCCTGCTACAGAACAAGCCGAGCAAGGATTGGAAGGCCGTGCAGAAATTCATGCACAAATAGCGGGAGTCGACATGGATAAAGTGCATTGGCTGGAGAGCATGTCCATTGGCGTGCCGGAAATAGACCGGCAGCACCAGCAGCTGCTGGCCCTTGTGAACAAGACCTGGGCGACGGCCCAGGGGCCGGACGCCGCGGCAGAGACCAGCGGCACCCTGCGCAAGCTGTGCGATTACGTGGTGGAGCACTTCGCGGCCGAGGAAGCCCTCATGGACCCGGAAACATACGCCCACTACGACCGGCACATTCAAGAGCACATCGACTGCTCCATGCGCGCCCTGGATTTTCTGGAGACCTTCAGCGAAGGCAAAAATGTGCGCCTGGAGGAGTTTCTGAACTTCGCCATCGAATGGGTCCAGCATCATATTCAGGAAACCGACCAGACCCTGGGGGAATTTCTGCGGCACAAGCAGCCCCGGCCGGACGAGCAGCCGGGTTAGCCCACGCGCGCGCTTTACACGCTGGCCCGCGCAGGGTAGAAGAATTCCTTCGACGCCGTCCTTTTTTTCAACACAGGAGCCCACATAATGGACACCGGCATCCTGCTGGAAACCGGCACCAACGAACTGGAAATCCTGGAGTTCCACATCGACGGCGAACCCGGCCCCGATGGCGGGCTCGTGCGGCATTCCTTTGGCGTCAACGTCGCCAAGGTGATGGAGGTCATTGAGAGCCCGCACCTGGAGCCGCAGCCCGGCGCGGCCCATCCCAGCTTCCGGGGGCTCATTCCCCTGCGCCACCACATCCTGCCGGTCATCGACCTGGCGGTTTGGCTGGACATCGCCAAGGCGGTCGCCCCGCGAGACAACGTCATCATCACCGAGTTCAGCAAAACCGTCACCGGCTTCGTTGTGTCCGGCGTCACCGGCATCCACCGCGTGGGCTGGCCCGAGGTCATTCCCCCGGACGGCTACATGCCCAAGACCGGCATCCAGGCCATCATAGGCCTGGTCGAGCGCGACGGCCACTTCATCCAGCTCCTCGACCTGGAGACCATCCTGGCCGATCTTTCGCCAGCCGAGCTGGACTTCGACGCCCCGCCGGCCACAATGGCCACCCGCGAGCTCAAGGCCCTGGTGGCCGACGACTCCGCCACCATCCGGCTCCTGATCCAAAAGACCCTGGAGCGCTCGGGCATCACGCCCATCATCGTGGGCAACGGCCAGGAGGCGCTGGACACCCTGCGCGCCATGGCCGCCCGGGCAAGCACGGAAGGCAGGCCCCTCTCCGACTTTCTGGACATCCTCATCTCGGACATCGAGATGCCCCTCATGGACGGCTTCACCCTGACCAAACATGTGAAAAGCCACCCGGTGCTGCGCCAGCTTCCCGTGGTGCTCTACTCGTCCATCATCACGGACGAGCTGCGCCACAAGGGCGAGAGCGTCGGCGCGGATTTGCAGATCGCCAAGCCCGACCTGGAACGCCTGCCCGAGGTGGCCGTGCGTCTGGTGGCGGCCAAAGACGCCTAACGGAGCTTCCCCCCATGTATGAACATGACCCTGAAGTGCTGGCGGCCTTTGCCGAGGAGAGCGCCCAACGCCTTGGCGACCTGGAGACCGGCCTGCTGGAGCTGGAGCGCACCGCCGCCGCCCCAGCCGCAGATCTGTTAAACGCCGTGTTCCGCGACGCCCATTCGGTCAAGGCCGGGGCCGGTCTGCTTGGCCTGCGCCAGGTGGAAAACGCCGCGCACCGGCTGGAGAACGTGCTCGACCAGCTGCGCGCGGGGCGCCTTGCCGCCGGGCCGGACGTGTGTCAGGCCCTTTTGGACGGCGTGGATCTGCTGCGCGAAATTCTTGCCGCCCCGGGCGCGGCGCTGCCTGCGGACGCCGACCCCAGGCTGGGCGCCCTGACGAGCCTGGTGGGCTGACCCTCCCGGCAAAGGTAGAACATCCCATGCGCCACATTCTGCCCCTGACCCTGTGCGGACTTTTGAGCCTCTCCGCCTGCGCGGCCACGCAACAGCAGCCGCCCAGGCCCGCCGGCAACACGGCCGACGCCGACGCCAGCCCCTCAGTGCGCCAGGCCGTTTCTCTGCTGGAGCAGTCCACGCGCACCCTGCGCGAAATGCGCCGCGACGACGCCACCCACATGCTCGACACGGCCATTGCCGAGGCGCGCGCGCTCATCGTGCTGCCCGGAATTTACCAGGCGGGGTTCATCTACTCCGTGCGGGGAGGCTCCGGCGTATTGGTGGCCCGCCGCGCCGACGGCGGCTGGGGCGCGCCCGTGTTCGTGGGCGTTGCCGGCGCGGGCTACGGCTATCAGGTGGGGCTGGAGAAGTCGCGCCTGGTGCTGGCCATAATGGACGACGAGATGCTTGCGCGGATTCTGGACAATGGGCTCAACTTCGATGCCTCGGCGAAGTTCGACGTGGTGGGCGTGCGCGAGGAAACCAGCCGGGGCTCCCTCACCGAGCACAAGCCTGTGCAGGCCTTCACCGACGGAGTGGGGCTCATGGCCGGCGTGGCCATGCACGGCGGCGCGCTGACGCTGAACCGCAGCCTGACGCAGAGCTATCACGGCGCGGGCAAGGCCGAAGAAATCATGCACGGGGTAAGCGCGCCGGGCCTCGAGGTGTTCGCCTTTTGGGCGGCGCTCGGCGTGGAGGCTGCGGGACCGGAGATCGTGAAGGTGCGCAAACCCTAAGGCTTGGCGTTTTCTAGCAGGCGGACTTGCGCAGCCGGGTCCGGATGGTCTTGACCAGCCAGAGGACCAGCAACAGGCCGAAAAGCCCCCCGGCCACCCACCACTTGGCTTCCTGAAGGAAGCGCTCCAGCACATCGCCCAAATAATAGCCGCCCACCCCGAAGGTGATGGCCCAGAGCGCCGCGCCGATGCCGTTCAGCAAAAAGAAGCGCAGCGGCGAGATGTTCGTGGTGCCCACGGCAAAGGGCGTGATGTTGCGGAAGCCGTAGAAGAACCGGAACGAGATGAGCACGAGCACCTGATGCTTTTCAAGCAGCCGGTGCACTTTTTCAATGCGGCATTCCCACTTTTTGAGCCGCGTTTCCAGAAAGCGCTTGTTGTAGCGGCCGACATAGAATGCGGTCTGGTCGCCCGCGAAGCTGCCGGCAAAGGCCGCAAGGATGGCCAAGGTCAGGGAAAGGTGCCCGTTATAGGCGGCGAACCCGGCAATGATCAGTATGGTTTCACCTTCGAGAAAGGTGCCAATGAACAAGGCCAGATAGCCATAGGTGCTCAACAGATGCGTCAGATCCACGCGACTGCCCCCGCGTTTGCGTAAGCCGTGGCGCGCCAAGCGGAACCGGACCAGCCTGCGCGCGGCATGCACTGGTCCGGGTTACAGCCTGTCGGGGGCTCAAGACTGGGAATCAAAGAGGCCACTAGGCGTTCTTCTGCTCCTGCTTGGGCGCTTCCGCCTGCGCCGCCTGCGCGGACTGCTGAGCGGGCTGGGCGGGCTGGGCCTGGGTCTCCGCCTGCTGGGTGGGGGTGGCAACCTTGATTTCTTCCGGCGCGGAGAGCGCGGACTTGAACTCGCGGATGCTCTTGCCCATGTTGGCGGCGATCTGCGGCAATTTGCCGGGACCGAACAGCAGCAGGGCAATGACGAGAATAAGAAGCAGGTGCATGGGCTGGAACAGTTCGCCGAGCATGATGTCCTCCACAGGGTTTGGCTGACAGGGGGATTTATCCTACCCGCCGGGTTTTGTAAAACCCCAAGGCCTCGTGTGTTCGTTAATTATCGCTATGTGCCGGTTGTGCGCCTATTGAGAGCCGAACGAATCAGGTCTGGCGGCAGCTGGCAGGAGAGCCACAAAGGAGAGGCGCACTTTCCGGGTCGACAACGGCCAGAATCTCTCGCGGCCAGCCCCTCCGACAAGCCCTGTATACCAGTGAAGAGGGCCTGCTGCCAACTACAATGTGGGGTTCAACGGCCCAAAGTCAAGACCAACTGCGGTTGCCGGGCAAAAATCCCCTCCGCGTGGTGAACCCGCCGCATTCCCATTGCCTGCTTTGCGCGCCATGCGCAAGCGGCGGTGAGCGCACAGACGCGATTCCGCGTCGCGCTTAAAACCTCGACCATAGTCCAATTTACATTTTTAGCATTTTCAAATCTCCGGGGGACCACCAGGTGCCGCCTGTCCGCCAAGAGCCACAGCGGGCGGCATCTTCCACAAAACAAGCGCAGTTATGAGATGTTGCCGCAGCAATGCTGAGACACGTACAGCCTCATCGGCAACGCAGAATCAAGCCATACGATTCTACAATTAAGTAATTGAATCCGGAGCCCAATATGGACAAGACATGGGAGCGCCTCATCCGAAAATATCATTTCATCCTAATATTCAGGACAATAAGCATGTTTCGCCTCGCCTTTGCGCCGTACCCGAGGCGTCAAGATGTAAATGCGATGTAAATACATTCTTGCATTTTTGTAACACAGCGCCAGGTGCTACACCGCCTACTAAAGCATAACATGCTGATTTCATTATATTTGAAATCTTGGCCCGCTTCTTGCCCTAGGGGTTCCAACGGTTGAATGAAATCCACCTTACTTTTTGGAGGGCAGCATGCTCAAGAACATCGTCATGGCACTTACCCTTGCACTGGTCATCCTCGCCGGATCGGCCACGGTCTTCGCGGCGGATCCCCCGAAGCCGGATCCTGCCGGTCTCAGCATCGGCACCGCTTCGGACGTGGTCAACGCCACCGGCGGCGCGCCGACCGAAGTGGACATGGACAAGTACAAGGACTCCGAACCCCTGGCCACCAAGCTCGCCGATGTCATCGGCCATAACCGCATCTCCATCAACATGGTGTGGACGCTTATTTGCGGCTTCCTCGTCATGTTCATGCAGCTCGGTTTCGCCATGGCTGAAACGGGCTTCACCCGCGCCAAGAACGCCGGCCACACCATGGGCATGAACATGATGGTGTACGGCATCGGCATGCTGGGCTTCTGGCTCACCGGCTTCGCCCTGCAGATGGGCGGCAGCGGCGGTGCGGCGGCGCTCGGCGGCGGCACCCTGCTCAACCAGGAATTCACCATATCTCTGTTCGGCAAGGACTTCGGCCTCTTCGGCACCAAGGGCTTCCTTTTGGGCGAAGACGTCTATGACACCACGGTGCTGACCATGTTCCTCTTCCAGATGGTCTTCATGGACACCACGGCCACCATCCCCACGGGCGCCATGGCCGAACGCTGGACCTTCAAGAACTTCGTCATCTACGGTTTCTTCATCTCCATGTTCGTGTACCCCCTGTACGCCAACTGGGTGTGGGGCGCGGGCTGGCTGTCCACCCTGGGCACCAACTTCGGCCTTGGCCACGGTGTTCTTGACTTCGCGGGCTCCTCTGTCGTGCACATGACCGGCGGTGTGGCCGCCCTGGCTGGCGCCATGATTCTTGGCCCCCGTCTTGGCAAGTTCCGCGCCGACGGCACCCCGAACGCCATTCCCGGCCACCACATTCCCATGGCCCTGGCCGGCTGTCTCGTCCTGGCCTTCGGCTGGTTCGGCTTCAACGCCGGCTCCACCCTGGCCGGTGGCGACATGCGCATCAGCGTCGTCGCCGTCAACACCATGCTCGCCTCCGCTGGCGGCGCCATGTCCGCCATGATGTACATGTGGCTGCGCTACGGCAAGCCGGACATCTCCATGGCCGCCAACGGCTTGCTCGCCGGTCTGGTCGCCATCACCGCCCCCTGCGCTTTCGTCAACCCCATGGTCTCCGTGCTCATCGGCGTCATTGCGGGCATCCTGCTCTGCGTCAGCGTGCTCTTTGTTGAAAACAAGCTGAAGCTCGACGACCCCGTGGGCGCCATCTCTGTCCACGGCGTCAACGGCGCCTGGGGCATGATCGCCCTCGGCCTCTTCGCCGACGGCACCTACGGCGACAAGCTCAATGGCGTAGACGGCACCGTGAAGGGCCTGTTCTACGGCGACCCGAGCCAGCTCGGCGCGCAGCTCATCGCCGTGGCCGTCAACTTCATCTTCGTGTTCGTGGTCATGTATGTCTTCTTCAAGATCTCGGACAAGATCGCCAAGATGCGCGTGCCCGCCGAGGTTGAGCAGGAAGGCTTGGACGAGGCCGAAGTGGCCGTCATCGGCTACCCCGAGTTCTCCATCAACAAGACCCACCGCTAGGCTTGAGGAGATACATCATGAAGAAGATTGAAGCCATCATCAAGCCGCACAAGCTCGACGAAGTGAAGGACGCCCTGGATAAGGCCGGCGTGCACGGCATGACCGTTACCGAAGTGAAGGGCTATGGCCGCCAGAAGGGCCATGTGGAAATGTACCGCGGCGCGGAATACCAGGTGGTGTTCAAGGCCAAGGTGAAGATCGAAGTCATCGTCAACGACGCCATCGCCCCCGCCGTGGTGGAGGCCGTGCGCGCCGCCGCCAACACCGGCAGCATCGGCGACGGCAAGATCTTCGTCATCAACGTGGAAGAGGCCGTGCGCATCCGCACCAACGAGCGCGGAGAAGCGGCCGTCTAAATACCCTCAGCTCTCCCTTGCGGCGCGGGCGTGCGGGAAGAGGGACCCTGCACGCCCGCCTCACTCCAGAACCCCTGCCTGTAACGCCCAGGCAGGGGTTCCTTGTTGTGCACAGGCAACAAGGAATCAGGCGGGGTCGGCCATGCTGGCGATACCGGCGCTGGCGTAGCGGAACACGAAGTCCGTCACGAGTTCGACGCCCAGGTTCTCCAGAGCCATGTCCGGCCGCAAGCGGCGGATGAGCTGCTTGGCGTTGTCGAAGAGCAGGCAGTGCCCGGAAACACCTGCGGCGCAGAGCTTCACGGTCTGGTCAGTCGCTTTTGGCAGCAGGTCGCGGATGATGTTTTGCAGTGCGTTGTGCGAAGGCATGAGCAGTCTGGACGCCACCCGTTCGAACTGCTCCGAGGGGTCGACGATCTCCGCCGCGAGCAGCAAGCCGAGCTTCTCCTCCACGGGGTCGCCATCGCCCATGAGCCGGTACAGGAAAGAGCGGATGTATGCCTTGAGACGTTCGGCAGGTGTGGCTTCCGGCCCCAGGCCCATGGTGACGGGGTGCTTCTCGAAACAGCGCTCCAGATAGTCCGAGAGCACGGCCACGAAGAGCTTCTCCTTGCCGCCGAAGTGATAATTCACCGCGGCCACGTTCGCCCCGGCCTCGATGCATATGTCCCGCACCGTGGCATCGCGCGCGCCGCGCTCGGCAAAGATCTTTCTCGCTGCGGCAAGCAGCCGGGCCTTGGTTCCGGCGTCTGGTTGTGTCTCCACGGCACCCTCCATCGTTGGCATTCACGTGTTCGTCAAACAATGTTTAAATTTTTGTTTTCGGCATGTCAATACCCGGGGGGCAAAAGCCTGCCCGCTTGTCAGATAGGGCACCCCTTTGTTAGTGTTAGCGAAACACAATCAGGCGAGGACTCCATGCCCTACAAGGATTTGCAAGATTTTCTCAAGCATCTGGACCGTCAAGGCGAACTGAAGCGCATCGGCGCGGAGCTTGACCCATACCTGGAGATCGCCGAGGTGACCGACCGGGTGAGCAAGAAGTTCGGCCCGGCGCTCTTGTTCGAAAAAGCCAAGGGCGCAAAGTTCCCGGTGCTCACCAACATGTACGGCTCCTACAAGCGCATGAACATGGCGCTCGACAGCGAGAACCTGGACGCCCTGGGCGAGCGCATCCACGAATACCTGGAAATCGAGCGGCCCGACGGCATCATCAAAAAGCTGCAGATGATCCCCAAACTCTCGAAGCTCACCAACATCTTTCCCGACCACGTGAAAAAGGGCTGCTGCCAGGATGTGGTGCTCACGGGCGACGACGTCGACCTGTCCATCATGCCCGTTTTGACCACCTGGCCGGGCGACGCCGGCCCGTTCATCACCCTGCCCGTGGTCTTCACCAAAAATCCGGAAACCGGCGTGCGCAACGCGGGCATGTACCGCATGCAGGTGTTCGACAAGAACACCACGGGCATGCACTGGCACCGGCACAAGGGCGGGGCCTACCATTACCATTTGGCCGAAAAGCTGGGCAAGCGCCTCGAAGTCGCCGTGGCCATCGGCCCGGACCCGGCCGTGACCTACGCCGCCACCGCGCCCATTCCCGACGAGATCGACGAGATGCTCTTTGCCGGATTCTTGCGCAACCAGCCCGTGGAGCTGGTCAAGTGCAAGACCGTGGACCTGGAGGTGCCCGCCACCAGCCAGTTCGTGCTGGAAGGCTACGTGGACCCGGGGGAGCGCCGCCGCGAGGGGCCCTTCGGCGACCACACGGGCTACTACTCCCTGGCCGACGACTACCCGGTGTTCCACGTCACGGCCATAACCCACAGGCACGACGCCATCTATCCCGCAACCTTGGTGGGGCCTCCTCCGATGGAGGACTGCTTCATCGGCAAAGCCACCGAGCGCCTGTTCCTGCCGCTCATCAAAAAGCAGCTGCCCGAGGTGGTGGACATGAACCTGCCCCTTGAGGGCGTGTTCCACAACCTGTGCTTCGTCGCAATTGACAAGCGCTACCCCGGCCAGGCCCGCAAGGTCATGTACGCCCTGTGGGGCATGGGGCAGATGATGTTCACCAAGATCATCGTGGTGGTGGACAAAAACATCAACGTGCAGAACGTGTCCGAGGTGCTCTGGCGCATCGGCAACAATGTCGATCCCCGGCGCGACATCGCCATCCTCGACGGCCCGCTGGACGCCCTCGACCACGCCTCGCCCCTGGCCTACTACGGCGGCAAGATGGGCATCGACGCCACCAAGAAAGGACCCGAGGACGGACACCACCGCGAATGGCCCGACACCCTGCGCATGGACGAGGGCGTCAAGGCCAAGGTCGACGCGCTGTGGAAGGATCTAGGGTTGTAAAAACGAAGAAAAGAGAGACGAAGAGAATATCCCTCCGGGGGCCAAAGGGCATTCGCCCTTTGGAATCCCATTAGGGTTGGGTTGGCCTCGCGCCCTCGCGTTGCACCAAATTCCGCCACAGAATAATGATCCCTCCGCTGGTCCGGGGCAGACCCCGGACCGGCGGCAATCGGGTCCAGGGGTGAATGCCCCTGGCCGCCGGAGGCATGTTTCCCCCCATCCAAACAGCCGGAGCCGCCATGACGACCAGCGCAGCCGCCCACGCCGCGAAACGCATCGCCACGCTGGCGGCATACGCCCTGCTGGCCCTGGTGCTTTTATCCTGTGGCGAGGGCGACAAGGCCAAGCAGGACACGAAGAAAAGCGCGCAAAAGAGCACGCAGCCCCGCGGCAACACGCGGGAGGACTCGTTCCAGGGCGCCAAGCGGACCTTAAGCCGCGCCATCTACCACGACCACCGCGTCACCTTCTACTGCCAGGCCACCTATGACGAAAACGGGACGGTGACGCCGCCGCCCGGCTTCACCACGCCTAAACACAAGGCCCGGGCTTCGCAGATCGAGTGGGAGCATGTGGTGCCTGCCGAGAACTTCGGGCGCACCTTTGCGGAGTGGCGCGACGGAGCCCCAGAGTGCCAGGACAAGCGCGGGCCCTTCAAGGGCCGCAAGTGCGCGGAGCGGGTGAACAAGGAATACCGGCTCATGCAGGCGGACATGTACAATCTGTACCCGGCCATAGGCGCGGTGAACGCCCTGCGCAGCAACTATAATTATGCGATGTTGCCAGGCGTTGCGAACACCTTCGGCTCCTGCGGAATGAAGATACAGGACAACAAGGTGGAGCCGCCCGAGCATGCGCGGGGCGCCATCGCCCGCACCGTGAAGTATATGGCCTGGGCCTATCCACGCTTCAGCATGAGCCGCCAACAGGAGCAGCTCATGGACGCCTGGGATGGCATGTACCCGGTGGACCAGTGGGAATGCACCCGCGCCAAGCGCATCGAAGCCATTCAGGGCAACGAAAACCCCATGAGCAAGGGCAAATGCCAGCAGGCCGGGCTGTGGCAATAGCCAAGGGGGGAGCGGTTCGGACTGATCCTGGGCGCCGCCGCGCATTGCCAAACGCACGGAGTTTTCTTACGCTGTAAGCCGCTGGGGATGAACACCCCGCGAAAGGGAAACATGACCGCACGACGCATTCTTCTCGCCGTCACCGGGGCCAGCGGCCCGCAATACGCCATGGCCTTGGCGCGCGCCCTGTCCGTCCGCGACGACATCGAACTGCACCTCATCCTCTCCGAGGCGGCCAAGAAGGTCATTGCGCTTGAGGCGGACTTCCGGGCCGAGGACCTGATGGCCCTGGCCCACGCCTGCCACGGTGAAAAGGACATCGCGGCCGGTCCGGCCAGCGGCTCCTGGCGTCACGCGGGCATGATCGTGTGCCCCTGCTCCATGGCGAGCCTGGCGGCCATTGCCCAAGGCCTGGGCACCAATCTCATCCACCGCGCGGCGGACGTGACCCTGAAGGAAGGCCGCAAACTTGTGCTGGTGACGCGGGAAATGCCGCTCAACCGCGTCCACATCGTGAACATGCTTGCCGCAAAGGACGCCGGAGCGGTCATAATGCCCGCAAGCCCCGGCTTCTACCACAAGCCCAAGACCATTCAGGACCTGGTGAACCACATGGCCGGGCGCATTCTGGACCAGCTGGACATCGGGCATGATTTGTTCAAACGTTGGGGAGAATAAGGAGGTAGCGACATGCAGCTCACCTGGTTCAGCCACTCCAATTTCCGTTTGCAGGCCGACGGCGTCAGCGTGCTCATCGACCCGTTCTTTGAGGGAAACCCCAAGGCGCCCATCGCCTGGCAGTCCGTGGGCAAGGTGGACGCGGTGCTCGTCACCCACGACCACGGCGACCACATCGGCCAGGCTGCGGAGATCTGCAAAGCCACGGGCGCAAAGCTCGTGTGCATCTTTGACCTGGCGGCGCGCATGCAGGCCGAGGGCGTGCCCGGCGGACAGATTCTGGGCATGAACATGGGCGGCACGGTGGAGGCGGCCGGGGTGCGCATCAAGATGGTGCAGGCCTTCCATTCCTCGGCCACGGGCGCACCCGCAGGCTACATCCTGACCTTCCCCAGCGACTTCTGCGCGTATCATTCCGGCGATACTGCGCTTTTTTCGGACATGAAGCTCTTCCGCCGCTTTTTCGACATCGACCTAGCCATGCTGCCCGTGGGCGGCTGGTTCACCATGGACGCGGCCGAGGCCGCAGTGGCCTGCTCGTTTTTGGGCTGCCGCATGGTTGCGCCCATGCACTGGGGCACCTTTCCCATCCTGGCGCAAAACACGGACGCCTTTGCCGCCGCGCTCAAGGAGCATGCGCCGGAGACCCGGCTCGTGAACCTGACGCCGGGCCAAGCTGTGGAGCTGGACTAAGGATTGGACGGCGCGGCCTTGAGGTCGTCCAAGGTCAGCCGCGACGCCGGAAAATCCTTGGCCTCCAGCGCCTGCTGGAAAAACTGCTGCGCGCGGCGCGGATCGCCCAGCCGCCGCGCCAGCACGCCCCATTCCTCATAGGCCTCGTGCCGCTTCGGCTGCTCCCGGATGGCCAGCACGTAAAAATCCTGCGCCAAATCAAGCTTGTCCATGCTGATCAGGCACATGGCCAGGCCCCGATACGCATCATAGGCCTGCCCCTCTTTTTCCAGAATCCCTTTGGCCGACCACAGCAGCTCCAGGGCCTCGTCGCGCCGCTCCTGCTTCAGGCGCAGCGCTCCAAGATTCAGCCGGCACAGGCCGAAGTCCGGAAAGATCTCCAGCGCCTCGGTATAGGCTTTCTCGGCTGCGGCATCGTCGCCGGCCTGCGCCTTGTGCACGCCATAGTTGTTCAGCACCAGGTAGTTTCCCTTGGTGTAGCGCAGGGCCTGTTCATAGGCGGAAAGGGGCGTCTCCCAGGTGGAGAGCTGCCGCTGCTGCGCCAGGCCGAGGGGAATGACCGGCAGCAGCACCAGCGCCACCGCCGCCATGCCGCGCACAGCGGAGCGTTTGATCTTGTCCAGGAATTCCGCGGCGAGGCAGGCCAGCGCAAAATACAGACCCATGAACGGCACGTAGCTCCAGCGGTCCGCAATGGCCACGTGCAGGCCCACCTTGGGCGGCATGATGACCGGCACCAGCGCGCACAGGAACCAAAGCCAGCCGACCAGCAAATAGCTTCTGCGCCGGGCTTGCCACAGGCAGAAGCCCGTGACGGCCAGCAGCAGCGCCGCGCCGCCCAGGCTCTGCGCCAAGGGCACGCTGTCCGGAAAAGGATAGATCAGCGCCTGGTGCGACGGCCAGATCAGAAGGCCGAGGTACTTGAGGATGGACGCGAAGGCGTTGGCGATCTTGAGTCCCAGGTCCGGGTCAAGCCTGTCCTGGGTATTGGGATGCACGGAGAGGGTCAAAAAGGTGATGAGCACGCCCATGGAGAGCAGCAGCACCTTCTCGCGGATGCGGACAATGACGAGCCGCCAGTCCGGCCAAAACGGGGCCGGTCCTTCGTGCGGCTGCGCATCCAGCCGCGCCAGGGGCCAAAAGTCCAGCAACAGCAGCAGCCCCGGCAGGGTCACAAACATGGGCTTCGACATGAGGCTCAGGGCATAGGTGCAGTAAAGCCCCACGGCAAGGGCGGTCCCCGGTCTGCGCGTCCACCTTATATATATAAGGATGGAGCTGAGCCCGAAAAAGGTCGAGAGCACGTCCTTGCGCGCCGAGATCCAGGCCACGGCCTCCACATGGGCCGGGTGCACGGCGAACAGCAGCGCGGCCAGCACTGCCGCGAAGCGGTTTTTTGTCAGCGCGAGGATGAGCGCGAAGAACGCGGCCACATTGGCGCTGTGCCACAAAACATTGGTGGCGTGGTAGCCGCCGGCCCATTTGTGGTAGAACTGGCTGTCGAGCATGAAGGACAAAGTCGTGAGCGGGCTCCAGTACACAACCTGATGCGGCGAGAAGGCCGCCTTCACGCTGGCCCAGGAGAACTTGGCCAGCACCTGGCCGTTCATGCTCACGTAGCTTGGATCGTCGAAGCTGCTGAAGTCGAAGAGCCCGGCGCGGGAGTACATTCCAAGCGCCACGGCCGCGGCCAGCAGGCCGAGCACGAAAACCCAGCGGGACTCGCGCAGCATTCTTGCGAGGGAATCATTCACAATCAGTTCTCCAACGGTGGGGGGGACTGGGTCAGGACGGAAAGGGCATGGTGGATCTTCGCCGCGCGCTTTGCGCCCAGGCCGGGAACCTTGGCCAGGGCGGCTTCGTCCGCGGCCTTGATGGCGGCGATGGCGCCGAAGTGGTCGAACAGCAACCGCGCGGTCTTGGGGCCTATGCCCGGCAGAGAGATGAGCTCTCCGGCCAGGGAGCGCTTTTGGGTGGCGGCGCGGCCGCGGCCGATGACGAAGCGGTGGGCTGCGTCGCGCACCTTTTGCAGAAACAGCAGCGCCGGGCTGCCAGGCCGCAAGGCCACGGGATTGCGCCGTCCAGGGCGGAACACGCGGTCCTCCAGCTCGCCCGCGCGGCGGCTTGGCCCCTTGGCGATGGACGCGCACTCGATGGGCGTCTCCGGCATGGCCTCGGCCAGGGCGGCCGTCACCGCGGCCAGCTGCCCCCGCCCGCCGTCAATGAGCAGAAGATCCGGCCAAGGCGGACCGGACTCCGCGCGGCGCTTGGCCCATTGCGCCAGGGCCGCATAGTCGTCGCCGGTGCCCTCCGCCCCGGGCAGCGCATACGCGCGGTAGTCCTCTTTGCGCGGCTCCCCTTGCTCAAACACCACAAGCCCGGCGCGCACGCCAGTGCCGCCCAGGTGCGAAATATCCACGCACTCGATGCGGGCGGGCGGCGTGGCCAGCCCCAGGGCATTCTCCAGCACCGAGGCGACATCCTGGGCGCCGTCGCTGCGGTTGGCCGTGCGCGCCAAGTTGGCCGCCATGTCCATGAGCCGCCGCTCATCCGCGCCGCGCGGAGCGCCCAGGCGGAATGCCCCTCCCCGCCGCTCGGAGAGCACCTCGGCCAGTGCTCCGGCCTTGGCCTCGGGCATGGTCTCGGAAACGGCTGCGTCCGCCGCGTCGGCACCAGTGGCGTCGGAGGTGACGGGAGCGGCATCTTCAAACGGATTCACCGGCGCTTCAGACTGCGTGCCGTGTTGCGCCTCGCCGGGAGGGTCGTCCGCGGCGGCCTCTGAAGCGACGTCCGCGACATCGGCCAGGGCATGCAGGGGGTGCGAAAGCACAACGCGGGCAGGGATGTACCTTTCATTGCTGTAGAACTGCGCAAGAAAGCTCTCCAGCGCGTCCGGCGCCTCGGCCATATCCAGCCCGGCCCAGTGGAAGGTCTTCTGCTCAAGCAGCTTGCCGCCGCGCACAAAAAGCACGCCGACGCCTATGCCCTCCGGCAATTGCACCAGGGCGATGACGTCGCGGTCCAGAGAATCACGCAGAACAGAGGCCTGGCTCTCAAGGGTGGCGTCTATGGCCGCTATCTGGTCGCGCAACAGCGCCGCCTCTTCAAAACGCAGGGCGTGCGAGGCCTCCTCCATCCGGTTGCGCAGCTCGCGCACCAGGGAGTGCGAACGCCCGGAAAGGAACTGCTCCACCTGGGACACAACCTCGCGGTACTGCCCGCGGTCGACCTGCAGCACGCACGGGGCCAGGCACTGGCCGAGTTGATAATACAAGCAGGGCCGCACGCGGTTCTTGAACATGCGGTCCGTGCATTTGCGCAGGCGAAAGATGGAGCCCACGAGCTTCTGCGTGGCGCGCGCAGCCGAGGCCGAGGCAAAGGGGCCGAAATACGCGGAGCCGTCGCGCAGCACTGTGCGGGTCAGGGTCAGCCGAGGGAAATCCGAGGACTTGTCCAGCCTGAAAAGCATGTAGCGCTTGTCATCGCGCAGCACGATATTGTACCGGGGGCGGTGCTGCTTGATGAGGCTTTCCTCAAGAAGCAGCGCCTCCTTTTCCGTGGAGACCAGAAGAAAGTCGATGTGATCGATCTTGGCCACCAGGGCGCGCGTTTTGGGGCCATGGTCCGCGCTGGCGCGGAAATATGACGAGAGCCGCTTGCGCAGGCTGATGGCCTTGCCTACATAAATGATGCGCCCGCTGGCATCCTTCATGAGGTAGACGCCTGGAGAATCAGGATAATTCTTTGGGATAAAGTCCATCGGGCTCCAGTTCGTGCGAGGAGTGCGGCATGACAGGCCAAAATTCTCAACGCGCCCAGGCTAATCAAAGCAGCCACAAGGTGCAAAGAAAAAAAATTGGACGGTAAAATTTTTTTGACTATTTATCAGATTCGCCCCCTGTACCTATTGCAAATTCAAAATTTCAAGGCTAAATATTCGGCGTGAACAGTGGCCAGGCTCTTTTTAACGCTTCAGCAAAGGAAGGAACAATGAAAAAGCTCGCACTCTCCTTGGTGCTTATGGCTGCCCTCGTTGCCGGTGCCACCACCGCCAACGCGGCCACCATCAAAGCTACCGGTGCCTGGGAAATTGACGGCCAGCTCACCAGTGAGAATGACCTGCGCAAAGACGGCCAGGACAATGGCTTCAGCATTGGCCAGCGCATGCGCACCGCTTTCCAGTTCATCGCCAACGAGAACCTGAAAGGCGTTTTTGAGACCCAGGTCGGCACGAACTCTTGGGGCAAAGGCCTCTACGGCATCGGCGCCGGTCGTACCCCGTCTAGCGCTGGCAACGCCGGCTCCTTGACCGGTGGCAACGGCAACATCCAGCTCCGCAAGGGCTACATCGACTTCAAGTGGCCTGGCACCAAGGCTAACTTCCTCGTTGGCTACCAGAGCCTGGCTCTGCCCGCTGCCTTTGGCACCGGCAACGCCATCCTCGACGACCACGTCGCCGGCGCTGCCGCCGTCGTGCCCGTCACCGACAACTTCTCTCTCGTTGGCGGCTACGCCCGCGCGATTGACGTGAACGGCTTCGGTTCCACCAAGTCCACCCAGAACGGCGCCAACGGCTACCTCGATGCCGCCTTCTTGTACGCGAACATCGACTTCACCGGCTTCAAAGTGCAGCCCTTCGCCGCGTACAGCTACGCTGGCAAGAGCGCCATCGCCGCCGGTTACGACGCTGACAGCGGCGTTCTCGCCGGTCAGGTTGCCGCCAACACCAGCAACCTTAACGTCGACGGCTCCCGTGGCTACTACGCTGGTGTCGCCTTCACCATGACCGCCCTTGATCCCTTCAAGGTCATGGCTGACTTGAACTACGGCCGCAACACCTACAACGGCACCGGTCTCGGCAACGGCTACGGCAGCATGTCCCGCGCTGGCTGGTTGTTCGACTTGGCCGTTGACTACACCGGCCTGTCCATGGTCACCCCTGAGGCCTTCTTCGCTTACACCACTGGCGCCAATGGCACCAAGAAGACCGATGGCCGCATGTCCACCCTGTCCGCTGAGAACTGGACCTACGGTTCCTTCTGGATGCAGACCGCCAACGGTATCGCTGGCACCGTCGCTGGCATCAACGACTCCGACAGCAAGCGCAACCTGGGCTTCTGGGCCGTTGGCCTGTCCGCCAAGGACATCAAGCTCATCGACAAGCTGTCCCACACTGTTAACTTGGTGTACTTCCGCGGCACGAACAACATTAACGTGTTGGACAACACCACGGCAGCCACCAGCGGCGCCATTGCTTACGGCCGCACGCTGACCACCAAGGACTCCATCTTTGAAATTGACCTGAACAGCAAGTACCAGATCTACGAAGAACTCTCTCTGGGTCTGGACCTTGGCTACATCAACGCTGACCTGGACAAGACCTCTTGGGCTCGTGCCCTCGGCGGCGTGGGCAGCGAAAATCTGAGCAAGGACGCCTACAAGGCCGTCGTCATGCTCAACTACAACTTCTAAGATCTTCTTTTGAGCCTGAGCTACTGGGGGCCGATGCAGCAATGCATCGGCCTTTTTTTTGCGTCTTTCGAAAATCAAGTTCGACGACGGCTAAACATTCCCTTCGAAAATGTAACAATCGTCACAAAGACTAATTTTTTGAACGATAAAAAAATTTGAACTAACTTCATTATTCTCCTTGCTATTGGGCATCGACTTCACGTAAAAAAGTGTCAACAGAAGCGTCAATGTGGGTTAACAACTGCAAAAGAGGGAAGGATAACAATGAAAAAGATGAGCATTTTCGGACTGCTTGCTCTGCTTGTCCTGAGCATCGCCAGTGTTGCCCAGGCTGCAGACATCAAAGCGACCGGCGTGTGGCAGATTGAAGGTCAGTGGAATAACGACCTCGACTACTCCACACAGTCCCAGGCAAAATCGTTCCACATCGAACAGCGCATGCGTACGGCCTTCCAGTTCATCGCCAACGAGAACCTGAAAGGCGTTTTCGAGACCCAGATCGGTACTGAGTCCTGGGGCCACGGCATGTACGGCATCGGCGCCGGCCGCACCCCGTCTAGCGCTGGCAACGCTGGCGCCAACACCGGTGGCAACGGCAACATCATGCTGCGCAAGGGCTACATTGACTTCAAGTGGCCCGGCACCCAGGTCAACCTCCTCGCTGGCTTCCAGACCGTTACCCTGCCTTCCGCCTTCGGCGGCGGCAGTGCGATCATGGACGACCAGATGGGCGCTGTTGTTGTCAGCACTCCCATCACCGACAGCGTGAAGCTCCTGGCTGGTTACGCCCGCCCGGTTGATTCCGCTGGCTTCGGCTCCACCACCGACAGCCTGTCCGGTGCTGCTGATGCCATCTTCGCTGCTCTGCCCATCACCATCCCCGGTTACAGCATTTCTCCCTTCGGCGCGTTCATGTATTCCAATCTCGGCGCCAATATGCAGGGTGACGCTGGCTTCGCCAGCGCTGGATCCGGCAGCACGTTCAGTGGCCGTAGCACTGGCGTCCGCGGCTACTTTGGCGGCGTTGCCTTCACCATGACTGCGCTTGATCCTTTCAAGGTCATGGCTGACTTCAACTACGGTTCCGCCACCTACAACAACTACAGCCTTGGTTCTGACGCCAACAAGGGCGGCCGTCAGGGCTGGTTGTTCGACTTGGCCGTTGACTACACCGGCCTGTCCATGATGACCCCTGAGGCCTTCTTCGTGTACACCTCTGGTGAGGGCGGAGCCAACACCAACAAGTCTGGCCGCATGCCGACCATCGGTAGCCCCCAGAGCTGGACCGTGAACAACTCCTTGTTCTTCGGTGACCGCAACTTCATCTCCGGCTTCTCGACTTCCAGCAGCGGTGGCTCCTACGGCGGTTACGCTCGTAACGTCATGGGCTTCTGGACCACCGGTATCAGCCTTAAGGACATCAAGGTCATCGACAAGCTTAGCCACCAGTTCAACATCATGTTCGCCAAGGGCACCAATGATGCTGACTACGTGAGCGGCACGATGGCGAACGGCACCGGCTATGGCCGTACGCTGACTGAGAAGGACCACCTGTGGGAGTTTGACTTGAACACCAAGTACAAGGTGTACGACGAGTTGAGCCTGCTGCTGGACCTGAACTACGTCAATGCCAGCTTTGATAAGGACACCTGGAGACATGCTAATGCTTCTTATGCCAACGACGGCATGCTTCAGGAAAACGTTTACCGCATCGCCATTGGCATGAACTACAGCTTCTAGACCGTTTTACGTTACCCATTGACGCTCTTCGGGGGCCGGGGCTTGCGCCTCGGCCCCTTTTGTTTTGTTCTCCTCACACCATGATTTTGAGCTTGATTTTACACGCCAATCCTGATAGCGAGTGTTCACTTACACCATATTTGCTTAAAACGTTTCAGGAGAAGGGGAGCTTACGCATGATGTCACGGGTGAAACTGTTGGTCCTGGCCGCATTCTTGGTGCTGGCCCTGTCTGGTGTGTCCCAAGCGGCGGAAGTCACGGCGCGCGGTTACTGGTGGATTGAAGCAATCTCCCGCCAGAACTGGAATTTCAACGCCGGGCAAGACGACCATTTCGCTGTTGAGCAGAAGCTGCGCACGGCGTTCATCTTCACTGCCAACGAGAATCTGCGCGGCATCCTCGACACCCAGACAGGCACCAACAACTGGGGCAATGGCCTGTATGCAATTGGCTCTGGGCGCACCCCCGCCAGCGCGGGAAACGCTGGCGCCGATACAGCTGGCAACAGCAATATCATGCTGCGCAGGGGCTACATTGAGTACAAGTGGCCAAATACCCTCTTGAATATTTCTGTCGGCTTCCAAACCGTGACCCTGCCCGCGGCCTTTGGCGGCGGCAGCGCCATCTTCGACGACCAAGTGGCCGCCGCGGTTGTCAGCACGCCCCTGACCGACAACGTCAGCCTGCTGGCTGGCTATGCCCGCCCGTACGACAGCAACGCTTTCGGCAGCACAGCCTCGGTCGACGGCAATGGCACCGCCACGGACGTGCTCTTCGCCTCGGTTCCCGTCAGCCTCAGCGGCATGAACATCACCCCCTTCGCCATGTACGCATACTCGGGCGCAAGGACGGCCTCCGCCACCACCGGCGCCACCAGCAAGGCCGGTTTCGCCGGGGCCAACAGCACCAACTCCGACGGCCTGCGCGGCTACTGGGGCGGCGCGGCGTTCACCATGACCCCGTCCGGCCTGCCGCTCAACATCATGGCCGACTTCAACTACGGCAAAGCCACCTACACCAACTATCTCAACAAGACCCGCGACGGTGGCCGCACCGGCTGGCTGGCGGACGTCGCCGTGGACTACACGGGCCTTTCCATGATGACCCCGGAGGCCTTCTTCACTTACTCCTCCGGTGAAACCGGGCAAAACACCAACAAGTCCGGCCGCATGCCCGTCATCGGCGTGCCCCAGAACTGGACCATCGGCTCCTTCTTCTTCGGCGAGCGTCTGGAGCTCACCGGCTCCATGAACAACCCGGCCGGCTACACGGTGAACACCCTGGGCTACTGGGCTGGCGGCATCTCCCTCAAAGACATCACCTTCATGGACAAGCTCTCGCATACGGTGAACATCCTGTACGCCAAGGGCACCAACAGCGTGGACTACCTGAAGAACACCTCGAACCTGAACGGCGTGAACTACGCGGGCTTCCTCACCGACAAGGACTCCTTGTGGGAAGTTGACCTGAACACGCGCTACAAGATCTACGACGAACTCACCGGCTACGTGTACCTCGGCTACATCAAGTCGAACTTCGACGTCGACGCCTGGCGCGGCGCCTCCAACCTCTCCGCCACCACTCTGGGCAACCTGCGCGGCGTCAGCAACAGCGGCGACGCCTACAAGATCGGCGTTGGTCTGAACTACTTCTTCTAAACGGCACACGCCTAGACGCCACAAAGGGGGCCAGGGGTTCATGCCCTGGCCCCTTCTCATTTCCAAGCCGCCCCCGCGGCCCGGCCTCGACTTTTGACCGGCCTTCCGCTAGCATCACTCGGTTCAAGATCGGACCACCACACAAGAATCCAGAGGTTCATCATGCCCTGCCGCATCATCCGCGTTCCCGCCGAAATGGACGCAGCCGGCCTGCTTGCCTGGCTTGGCGGCCGCAAGAATCCGGGGAACGACATCACCACCACAGTCCGCGCCATCCTCGCGGCCGTCAAAAAGGACGGCGACAAGGCCCTGCGCGCTTACACCCGCAAGTTCGACGCCCCGGATTTGCCTGTGCGCTTCCGCGTGGCGGAAAAGGACATCAAAAGCGCCCTTGCCCGCATCCCCAAGGATGACATCGCCATTCTGCGCGAGGCCATAGACCGCGTGCGCGACTTCCACGCCCGCCAGGTCGAGCAGTCCTGGTGGACCACCAACCCGGACGGCACAGTGCTGGGGCAGATGGTGCGCCCCGTGGACCGCGTGGGCCTGTACGTGCCCGGCGGCCAGGGCGGCGAGACTCCGCTCATCTCCAGCCTCATCATGAACGCCGTGCCCGCCCAGGTGGCCGGAGTGACGGACATCGCCGTCATTTCGCCCCCGCGCAAGGACTCGACCCTCAACCCCTATATTTTGGCCACGGCCGCCCTGCTCGGCATCACGGAGATCCACCGCGCGGGCAGCGCCTGGGGCATCGCCGCCCTGGCTTACGGCACGGGAAGCATCCGCGCCTGCGACGTCATCGCCGGGCCGGGCAACATCTACGTGGCCACGGCCAAGGCCATCCTCGTAGGCGAGGTCGGCATCGACATGATCGCCGGACCGAGCGAGATCAGCATCCTGGCCGACGACTCCGCCAACCCGGAGTACATTGCGGCGGACATGCTCTCCCAGGCCGAGCACGACCCCCTGGCAGCGGCGTTGTGCATCACCCCCTGCGCCGCGCTCGCGGAGCGGATTTGCGCCAGCCTGAAGCGCCAGCTAGCCACCCTGCCCCGCCAGGACCTGGCCGCCCGCTCCCTTAAGGACTGGGGCGGCGTGCTGGTGGTCGGCAGCATGGACGAAGCCATCGCCCTGGTGAACGGCATAGCGCCGGAGCACCTGGAGCTGGCTGTGAACGAGCCCTTCACCCTGCTGGGCAAGATCAGAAACGCCGGGGCCATCTTCCTGGGCCACCACTGCCCGGAGCCCGTGGGCGACTATTTCGCCGGACCGAACCACGTGCTGCCCACCCTGGGCACCGCGCGCTTCTCATCGGCCCTCTCGGTGCAGAGCTTTTGCAAAAAGTCGAGCATCGTCGCCGCCTCACCGGAATTTTTGCGCAGTCACGCGGACAAGATCGCCCGCCTGGCGCGCCTGGAAGGCCTGGAGGCCCACGCCAGAAGCGTGGAGATCCGCCAGAGCATGCCCCAAAAATAATCGACAACGGAGTCCGCCATGCAATGCGTCACCAGCACGAATATCAAGGAATTCCCTCTCGTCTCGCGCGGGAAGGTGCGCGACATTTACGCCACCGGCCCGGACAGCCTGCTCATCGTCACCACGGACCGCATCTCGGCCTTTGACGTCATCATGGACGACCCCATTCCGCACAAGGGCGTGGTGCTGAACCAGATCACCCTGTTCTGGATGGAGATGTTCGCCAAGCTGGTGCCCAACCACCTGCTTGCCACGGACGTGAAGGACTTTCCCGCCGCGCTCAAACCCCACGCCGACATGCTGGAAGGCCGCGCGGTCATCGTGCGCAAGGCCAAGCCCCTGCCCATCGAGTGCATCGTACGCGGCTACATCACCGGCTCCGGCTGGAAGGACTACCTCAAGAGCGGCAGCGTGTGCGGCCACCAGCTGCCCCAGGGCCTGCGCGAGAGCGACAAGCTGGAGAAGCCCCTGTTCACCCCCTCCACCAAGGCTGACCTGGGCGCGCACGACGAGAACATTCCCGTGGCCGAGGCCATGCGCATCACCGGCGAGGCCCTGGCCAAAGAGGCCCAGGACCTGGCCATCGGCATTTACTCGGGCGCGCGCGACTACGCCGGGCAGCGCGGCATCATCATCGCGGACACCAAGTTCGAGTTCGGCACGGTGAAGGAAGGCGCCGGCGAGCGCCTCATCCTCATCGACGAAGTGCTGACCCCGGATTCCTCCCGCTTCTGGCCCATGAACGACTACGCCCCCGGCCGCGGGCAGATGAGCTTCGACAAGCAGTTCCTGCGCGACTGGCTGGAGGAGATCAAGTTCAACAAGCGCCCGCCCGCGCCAAAAATCCCCCAGGAGATCATCGACCAGACCCGCGCCAAATACCTGGAGGCTTACCGCCTGCTCACGGGCAAGGAACTCGGCGTCTAAACGTTGCGCACCCCAATCGGAGGGAGCATGGACAGCAGCTGGCTTTTACTCATTGTGGTCGTGGTCGGCTGGGTGGCTCTCTCCCGGCTGGTTCCTGGCGGGGGCTGAGGCCCCAAGAAGCAGTGCGGCTGGACGCCGCCTCCCGCCCCGAAGGACGCCGACAAGCCGGACGACAACGCGCCAAGCGATGCCAAGCCGGACAAGAAGTAGCGCTCCGGGCGCCGCCCGGCGGGAGGGAACATGCTGGACAATGTCCTGTTCATTCTCACAGTGCTTGCAGTCGGGTATGTCTACGTGGGGATTATTTTGCCGAAGTTCGGCATGCGGGGTTGATTGCCCAAGACTCCGGACCCCTGGCAGGGGCCCGAGAAGTGCAAGAAATCCGAGGACGCTTGACAGCGCGCAAATCAGCACGTAAGAGCACCCCTCTACCTTGCTCTTCCCCCGTGTGGGAAGGGCCAAAGACCAAAAGGAGCACCCTACATGTTGAATCACTACGAGACTCTTGTGCTCATGAGTCCGGAACTGGCCGAGGAGAACCGCAAGGAGATTCTCGCCAACCTCTCCGGAATCATCGAGCGCGACGGGGGCCAGATGGGCCTCGTCGACGACTGGGGCATCCGCACCCTCGCGTACCCCGTTCGCAAACTGACGCGCGGCCACTACGTGCGCCTCGACTACACCGCCCCCGGCGCTGTCGTGGCTGAGCTGGAGCGCAACATCCGCATCACCGACGGCCTTTTCAAGTTCGTCACCGTCCGCTTGGCCGACGCCGTTGCCGCCGCGCCCAGCACCGAGGAGGCCTAAACCATGGCGTTCCGCAAAAAGTTCACGCCGAAGAGGAAG
>Ga0209373_10001429_pt1 | contig 28070 bp, 29 predicted proteins | sample Higcelweek5metaG_FD_187173 | JGI IMG/M metagenome (GOLD analysis project Ga0209373, IMG submission 187173) | Freshwater pond sediment microbial communities from the University of Edinburgh, under environmental carbon perturbations - High... | ecosystem: Environmental > Aquatic > Freshwater >... | reverse complement strand
GTGGTCCAAATGCAATTGGTATTTTTTATATAGCAGAATAATAAAGCTGTAGATATATTTGTAGGAAATAATAAAGCTTTCTATAACAGGTATGTTATAGAAAGCTTTAACTATATTTACATATACTATTTTCACACTGTCTATTTATTACCGGTACTCATAAATACGATTACCGAAAATATCCTTACATAGTTTTTCACAATATTGATATGAAAACGCACTATCATGTAAAATCATCTCATTACTCTCTGCCAGTCTCTCTGAATAATCACTTAGCTTATAGGTCGTAATCAAACCAGGTCCTGTCAACATCTGCGTCACGAGAGGAATTGCCGCATATTGTGAAATTATTACCTCTCCCTTTTTATCTTTTGAAATCGTTATCTTTGCCATCGCACCAACCGCCTGTGCTGCCACGCCATCTCCTGTTCGGCTTGTGGCATTAATATAATTTCCAATTGAATAGTAGACTAACATTTTATGTGGCTCTTCTTGCGTCGCATCCTTTGGAACCGTACTTTCTATCCAACTAATCGGTTCTATCACATGTGGATGTGTCCCGATAACCAGATCAACTCCTAAATCGGCAAATAACTTCGCGTATTCTTCCTGCTGCTTTGAAATACCAAGATTATACTCTGTCCCCCAGTGCGGACACACAATAATAAAATCCGCTTTTTCTTCTGCTTTCATAACATCTTCTTTGATTTGGTCTTTATCAAGCAAATTCACTGCAAATGGCATATCCGCTGGCAGGGCTATCCCATTTGTTCCATATGTATAATTCAAAATTGCAATCTTAATGTCGTCTTTCTCATATAGAAATAAATCCTTCTCATGTGCTTCTGCGGATTCATATATACCGAGTGCTGACATCTCAGGATGATTGGTTTCCCAATAACGCAGGCAATTTAGCAAGCCCTTCTTTCCCTTATCCAGTGCATGATTGGTCGCATGCAATACAACATCAAATCCAGCATCGCAAAGTGCATCACCCACCTCAAACGCACCATTAAAGGCAGGATAACCAGATAAGCCCAGCTCAGTTCCACCTAAAATCACTTCTTGATTAGCGATTGCTAAATCGGCATCTTCTATGTCTGCCCTTACATTTTTAAAGAGATGTTTATAATTATAGGTTCCATCCTCCATTTCACCGCTTTCGTTGACCGCCGTATGTAACAAAACATCCCCCACCATAACAATTGTAATAGAAGGATCCGGCTGTTGCTGTACTTTTACTGGCTCTTGTGGCTTAATTCCATCAGAAGCACTTACTGATTTTTCTGCAGCCATCTTCACAGGTAGTTCTTGTGCTGTCTCGCGCGGCACGCAACCAATCAAAAGGCAGACTATTAACTCTATCACGATATACTTAATTGCCTTTTTGCACATGCCCTCACCTCTCTCACATTTTCTATTCATTTTATCACTTGCACACCAATTCTTCAATATAACTCGCCGTGCAAAGTGGTAAATTCACCTTGACACAAAGTGTCTTCAAACTATGAAGGGTCTGAAAACCTTCTACAAATAAAAAATACCACAAACAATGAAATACTGTTTGTGGCACTACTGCTTTTCCTTTAGTATCTAATATCTTTTATCGCAATCTCAGGCATCAGTTCATCCGACATAATGCAGAACACCCTATCCAAAGTCGTGAGCTCTTCCTGTGTAAAACGCTCTTTCACGCGATCCATAATGGTACTTACATATTGATAACTGATATTATAGTAATTCATATATTTTTCCGTTACCTCCAGATGAAATTCTCTTTTATCTGTTTTGGAACGCACTTTTTTCAAATAGCCTTTATGAATTAAATTATTGACCTTATATGCCGCATTTGGAGAAGAAATATTTGTCATTGTCGCAAACTGATTAACCGTCGGATTTTTCATAGCATAAATAATCTCCATGCAAAAGGTTTCCACTGTAGTCAGTGTCGCTTCTCTGTCCTGCAACCTCTCAAATACTCTCTGATAAAAATGAAGTTTAAATTTGGAATATACTTTACTAAATGACTCTTCTATCATATTATTCCCCCTAAGTATCTATTATCATAAAGTATATCAATATTCCGACTCAATTGCAAACGTGAGTTCCGCCGTCACTGCAATTTCTCCATCTACTTTTGCAACTGCATTTCCGATTCCAACTGGTCCTCGTCTCGTAACAATTTCACATTCCAGTTCTATTCTGTCTCCGGGTATAACCTGTCTCTTAAAGCGAGCATGTTTGATTCCTCCAAATAAAACAATTTTCCCTTTATATTCCTCCTCTGTCAACAGCGCCACTGCTCCTGTCTGCGCCAATGCTTCGATAATCAGGACACCAGGCATTACATGCTTCTGTGGAAAATGACCGCAAAAGTGCATTTCATTTACTGTTACACACTTAATTGCTTTGGCTGACTTTCCAGGCACGCATTCTACAACACGATCAATCATTAGTAATGGATACCTATGTGGTAGTATTTTTTCAATTTCATTTGAATTCAATTCCATTTTTGTCACACCTCATATTTCTTGAAAATGATAGTTGCATTATGACCGCCAAATCCTAATGAATTAGACATCGCATATTGAAGCAAAACATTTCTTCCTATATTAGGAACAATATCAAGGTCGCATTCCTCGTCTGGCACCTGATAATTTATGGTTGCGGGAACATACTCCTCTTTTACTGCCATTGCTGTAATAATTGCTTCTACGGCACCACTCGCTCCAAGCAGATGCCCTGTCATGGATTTTGTAGAGCTGACCATTACCTTCTTACTACTTTCTCCAAGTGCTTTTTTTATGGCTGCTGTTTCACATTTATCATTCATAGGCGTTGAAGTACCATGTGCATTAATATATCCTATCCGATCAGCGGCAATTCCGGCATCTTTCATAGCAAGCTTCATACATTTTGCTGCACCGCTCCCATCTTCCAATGGTGCCGTAATATGAGATGCATCGCAGTTTGCCGCATATCCTACAGCTTCGCAATATATCTTTGCGCCTCTTGCCTTTGCATGTTCATATTCTTCTAGAACAAGAATTCCTGCTCCTTCGCCCATCACAAACCCACTTCGCTCTTTATCAAATGGAATGGAGGCACGCATAGGATCTGTCGAACGGCTGAGTGCCATAAGCGATGTAAAACCACCTATTCCAAGCGGTGTAATGCTTGCTTCTGTTCCGCCGCACACCATAATATCTGCATATCCATCCCTGATGCTCCTAAATGCATCACCAATAGCATTTGTCCCACCTGCACATGCAGTAACAACACAATTGCACATTCCCTGTAATCCATATCTGATAGCAATCGTGCCTGCTGCCATATTTGTAATCGTCATTGGAATAAAATAAGGAGATATTTTGTCAAATCCCTTTTCAAGTCCTTTAGAATGTTCTTCTTCTATTGTTCCAAGCCCACCTATTCCACTCGATACCATGACTCCGATTCTGTCTCTATCTTCTGTCTCTATGCTCAATCCACTATCGCTCATGGCTTCTTCTGCCGCAACTACAGCGAGCCTCGTAAACCGATCCATCTTTCTGAGTTCTCTCTTATCAATTACTGTCTCAAAATCAAAATTCTTAATTTCTCCTGCTAATGTTACTTTGCGATTCGTTGTATCGTAATGTGTGATTGATCCGATTCCGCATTTTCCTGCCTTTACTGAATTCCACATCTCAATTAAATTATTTCCAATAGGGGACACAACTCCCATACCTGTTATTACAACACGTCTCATATTCCCATACCTCCATCAACGCCAAGCACCTGCCCCGTTATATATCTAGCCTCTTCCTTGGCAAAAAAAGCGACTGCTTCTGCAATATCCTCTGGCTTACCCGCATATTTTAAAGGTATTTCACTCATCACTTTTTCTTTTGTTTGCTCTGGTAAATCTATTGTCATGTCTGTTTCAATCATTCCCGGTGCAACTGCGTTCACTGTAACTCCCTTAGTAGCCAATTCCCTTGCAATTGATTTCGTCATGCCTATTACGCCAGCCTTACTGGCTGCATAATTAACCTGTCCGGCATTTCCCCTAATACCAATGATACTGCTTATATTAATAATTCTTCCATATCTTTGCTTTATCATAATTTTTGAAGCACATTTCATACACAAAAATGTTCCTTTCAAATTTGTATTAATGACAGCGTCAAACTCTTCTTCCTTCATACGCATAATTAAATTGTCTTTTGTAATTCCTGCATTATTGACAAGAATGTCAATTCTGCCATTGATCTTGAGCGCTTCGTCAAATAACCCTTCGCAATCCTGTGCCTGTGTTGTATCTGCACGTACTGCTACAACCTTAACACCATACTCACGACACATCTTTTTTGTTTCATCTGCTGCATCATTATTTGATAGATAACTGAATACGATATGAACCCCTTCCATTGCGAGGCGAATGCATACAGCTCTTCCAATTCCACGACTTCCACCTGTTATAATTGCCACTCTGTCTTTCATCATGATTTAAATTCCTCCGCATTTGCAATCAATGTTACAAGGTCATCTACCGTCTCAATAGTATATGTCATGACCTCCTGATTGATCTTCTTTACAAACCCACTCAATACACGTCCAGGTCCAATTTCAATAAAGGTATCTGCACCTTGTTCAATTAATTTGTTAATGGAATCCTCAAAGTATACACTACTCTGCACCTGTTTTACTAATAATTCCGGTATTGTTTCATTACTATTTAAGAAATCTGCCGTTGCATTAAACACAACTGGCACCAATGATTCCGAAAAAAATACTTCTCTAAACTTTTCTCTCAGGGCATTACCTGCAGGCTGCATAAACTTTGTATGAAACGGACCACTTACATTTATTGCAATACATCTTTTTGCACCTTGCTCTTTTGCTAATTTCTCTACTTTTTCAACTGCAGCTTCCTCACCGCAAATCACATATTGCCCAGGACAATTATAATTTACAATATCAACATATCCAAACCCTTGTGCTTCTTTACAGGCACTTTTTAATAAGTTTTTATCAAATCCCAATACTGCGGTCATTTTGCAAGCAATCCCTCTTGATGCTTTTTCCATTTCACTGCCGCGAAATGCAACCAGTTCAATCAATGTTCTGCTATCGAATACCCCCGCTGCATGTAGTGCGCTGTATTCCCCTAGACTTAAACCCGCCGCCATAAATGGTTTCACCCCATACGCATATAAAACCGCTGTTACCCCAGCTGCAAACAATGCCATGCAGGGCTGGGTATTCTTTGTTTCTGACAACTTTTCGAGCGGGCCGTTATGCATTATTTCCTTATATTCCGGGTTCATTGCATCTATTACTTCACGATATTGGGGGAAACGTTCGTAGATATCTTTTCCCATGCCAACTTTCTGACTTCCCTGTCCCGCATATAAAAACACTATTTTCATTCTTTGTTCCCCCAAAGCTCTTCCATCAATTCCTTAACTTTGACGATTTTATCTACTTTCCCGATGTTCGCGCCACAAAAAAAGAGTCCCGTTTCCCATTTTCCATTTACAGCATCAATTAAAGCGCTACTAATGCAATATGGTGTCCTATTTCCATGTGGGCAAGCCTTAATACATAAATTACATGTTTCTGGCGGAAAGGTCTGACCCTCTTCTAGATCTTGAATCAAAGGACTTTTTACTGCCCTTCCTGGCATTCCAACTGGGCTCTTTACAATCAGAATATCCTGCTCTCCCGCATTTAAAATGATCTGTTTGTATCCATCTGATGCATCACATTCCTCTGTTGCAATAAATCTACTCCCGATTTGGACGCCACAAGCACCTATTTTCATGAAATGCTCTATTTCATTTTTATCATAAATACCACCTGCCACAAATATGGGAATCTGATAACCGTATTTCTCTTCATATGGCGCAATTGCTTCCATAACTTCTGCTAATATTCTATCAAGTGAAGATGCTGTACCTTCCAATAATTCTTCTCTTTTAAATCCGAGATGCCCACCGGCCTGACTCCCTTCAATCACTATAAAATCAGGAACAACATCATATTTTTTATCCCACACCTTACAAATCAGCTGTGCTGCCTTTCCGCTGGATACAATTGGGGCTGCCAAAGTAGATGTTCCTTTTGTGATTTCCGGAAGATTCAAAGGCATTCCTGCTCCAGATATTATCGCATCAGCACCCTCCTCCACTGCAATTTTAGCCATTTCTTCATACGCGCATGTGGCCACCATAATATTAACACCAATAAGACCGTTACCCTCGGAAATTCTTTTTGCTTTTCTAATCTCTTCCTGGAAAGCACGTTCGTTTGCTTCTTTCGGCTTCTTTAAAAAATCTTTTTCCCGATATCCTGCATTGACAGAACTAATGACACCCATACCACCACATTTTGCAACATTACCTGCAAGTTTTCCTAAAGATACACCTATTCCCATTCCACCTTGGATAATTGGAACCTGTAATTTTTTATTCTTTATTTGCATTTAATTCTCCTGGTTTAATTGTTCTAAAACACTAATTGACTGTTGATACATATCTTCAAAAATCAAAGCAATCGTCTTGATTTCATTAAGCTGTCCGACAACCTGCCCTGCCATCAGGGAGCCCGTCTTTAAATCACCTTCAAATACCGCACGTTTTAAGGAGCCTAATGTATATTTTTCAAGTTCCATCTTATCGATACCTTCTTTTTCACGTAACACATATTCTCTTGCCATCTGATTTTTTATTACTCTAACTGGTGTACCGCCGATACGCCCCATAACTGTAGTAGAATTATCTTTTGCTTTTAAAACGGCCTCCTTATAATTATCATGAATTGGACATTCTACCGAGGTTAAAAGACAAGTTCCAATCTGTACCCCGCTCGCACCAAGCGCAAACGCTGCCAGCAATTGCCTGCCATCAGCAACGCCACCTGCTGCCACGACCGGTATTTTAAGGGCATCTACTACTTGCGGAACTAATGTCATCGTTGTCATTTCGCCAACATGTCCTCCGCTCTCTGTCCCCTCTGCTATAACCGCATCTACGCCCTCTGCCTCCATCTTTTTTGCTAAAATGACACTGGAAACAACTGGCATAATAATCATCCCTTTTTCTTTCCACATGGAAATGTATTTACGTGGATTTCCTGCCCCTGTAGTGACTACCTTAATCCCCTCTCTAGTAATGAGATCCGCCATTTCATCAACCTGAGGATGCATTAACATTATGTTTACACCAAATGGTCTATCCGTAAGTTCTCGGCATCTATGAATATTTTTTTCTAACTCTTCTAAAGACATTCCACCAGCACCAATGAGTCCGAACCCGCCCGCATTTGATACGGCAGCTGCAAATTCTCCTGTGGCTATATTTGCCATTCCCCCTTGTATAAAAGGATATTTTATTCCTAACAACTCATTAATTCTCATACTTCACTCCTATTATCATACTCTAAAATGTAAGTAACACACTGCTCCATGTAAACCCTGCACCAAATGCAACACACACAATTTTAGTGCCGTCCTTAATCATGCCACGTTCCCACATTTCATCTAGTGCAATTGGGATGCTGGCTGCCGAAGTATTTGCATATTCATCTAGATTAATAAAAAATTTATCTTCAGAAACAGTATACTTTTTTTTCACGTAATCAATAATTCTGGCATTTGCCTGATGGCATAATATATAGTCTACATCATCTACTGTAAGTCCCGCATCCTGCAATACCGTGTCAATTCCCTCTTTTGCTGCCTTAACTGCAAAGCGGTATACTGCATTCCCATCCATTTGTAAAAAGGCCTCAGCATTACCGGGTCCCAGACAGGTTAACACCTGATCATCTCCACTTGCCCATACCCTTTGATAATAAAGATGCGTATCAGACAATTCAACAATGGCTGCGCCGGCCCCGTCTCCGAATAACACACATGTTGACCTATCTGTAAAATCAAGTATTCTCGTTATTTGTTCACTGCCTATGACTAATAGATACGGTTTTTCCATATTTTCAAGAAGACCCTTACTTATCTTTAAGCCATACAGAAATCCTGTACATGCAGCGCTGATATCGAAGGCCATAATATCGGTCGGGATACCTAATTCTTTTTGCACCATACATGCTATTGTAGGAAATATGTAATCCGGACTCACAGTTGCGACAATAACTGCACCTATCTGCTCGGGGCAGATGCCACCTTTTTCCATTGCACGCCTGCCTGCCTCGGCAGCTAATTCATAGTTTTTCTCATTCTCACTAATATAGCGGGATTTAATTCCAGTCCTGGCAACAATCCATTCGTCACTCGTATCAACAATTTTGCTTAATTCATCATTTGACATTTTTTTTGAAGGTACTGCTCTTCCAGTAGCGACAATATGTATTCCTTTCATTTTAAATTACCTTTCCATTATGACGGACAATACTTACCGTCAATATTTCTATATTTCTGGTATCTCTGCTCAACAAGCGCACTACTTCGAAGCTTCGTAAGCTTGTTAATTTCAGATACAAGCATTTTATTGATTGCAGAAAAGCCTCTAACGCCTGCATTTTGTATTCCTTTTTTTCCTTCTGGTATAATTCCATCAATCAACCCATATGCATAGAGTTCTTCTGCTGTCATTTTCATGGTTTCACATGCTTCTCGTACTTTTGTGGAGTCCTTCCACATGATAGCAGCAAACCCTTCTGGTGATAAAATAGAGTATACTGCATTTTCGAGCATCCATACACGATCTGCAACACCGATAGCCAATGCGCCACCGCTACTGCCTTCTCCAGTTATAATAGATATAATGGGCACTGATATTTGACTCATCTTTGCAAGATTTTCAGCAATAGCTATACTTTGACCATTTGTCTCTGCTTCAATCCCAGGAAATGCACCTGGCGTGTCAATGAATGTTATAATCGGCCTTCTGAATTTTTCTGCCTGCTTCATAAGACGCATGGCCTTACGGTAACCTTCTGGACCCGGCATTCCAAAATTATATTTCATATTATCTTCCAGACTACGTCCTTTACGATGTCCTATTATTGTAACAGGTTTTCGATGAAAATATGCAATCCCTCCCAGAATACTAGCATCTTCTTTTCGTAGTCGATCTCCCTTCATCTCTACAAAATCTGTAAAGAGGGCATCAATGTAGTCCGTTATGACTGGACGCTTGCTATCTCTTACAAGTTGCACCTTTTCATAAGGCGTCAGAACACTATTTCCCATAATGCAATTCCCTCCTGTGCATCTTCAGAAGTAATGAGAGTGTATTTCTCATATCCTTTCTGTGAACAACCATATCCACAAATCCATGCTCTTCTAAAAACTCTGCACTTTGAAATCCCTCTGGTAATTTTTGTCCTATTGTCTGCTCAATCACTCTTGGTCCTGCAAATCCTATAAGTGCTTCTGGCTCTGCGATTGTAATGTCACCCAACCCTGCAAAACTGGCACTTACGCCTCCAGTCGTTGGGTTTGTAAGATATGAAATGTACAATCCGCCTGTATCTGCAAATCGTGCAATTGCAGCACTGGTTTTAGCCATCTGCATCAGCGAAAACATCCCTTCTTGCATCCTTGCTCCACCACTTGCAGAAAAAATAATCAATGGTATTTTTTTATGTGTTGCGTATTCAATCGCAAGGGTAAGCTTTTCACCAACTACTGTCCCCATGCTTCCCATCAGAAATCTTCCATCCAGAACCGCAAGCATGACTTTTTCTCCATCAATTTTTCCTTCTCCTGTTACAAGAGAATCCGAAAGACCTGTTTTCTTTGTATTCATTATAATCTTTTTGTCATATTCAGGAAAATCAATTGGATTTTTTGTCTTCATACTAATATTTTTCTCGCGAAATGTTCCTTCATCCACAAGACTCTTTATTCTGTTCAGCGCATATAAGTAGAGATGGTGTCCACATTCCTGACATACATATAAATTTTCTCTCATAATATCTGGTCTATGGCATGCCCCACATTTTGGGCATTTTACATCTTCAGGCATCTCTTCAATACGATTCCTTAATTTCTGTAATGAATCAAATTTCTTTCTTTTTAATAGAAAAAGATTACTCATTTTCCATTCCCTTTCTACAATCCCTATCCCACTTCAATATCTCTTCTGCATGCTCTTCCCAAAAAGAAGTGTTATAATTACCCTTTATGTAATCAGGATGATATAAAATCAAGTGCATAAAATCCGTATTTGTCTCAATTCCCTCAATGATTAATTCCTCTAATGCCCTTCTCATTCTTCTGATTGCTTCCAGTCTGGTCTCAGCATGAACAATAACCTTTCCAATCATGGAATCATAATATGGTGTTGTAGTACAGCCTGTGTACAAATCACTATCGACTCTGACGCCATAGCCTGCTGGAAAATGAAGAAATCCAATCTTCCCTGGACATGGTTTGAAATGATCAACTGGATTTTCTGCATTGATTCTACATTCTATTGCATGTCCTCTAATTACCACATCCTCCTGTCTGATTCCCAATCTTCGACCAGCCGCAATCCTAATCTGTTCTCTTATTAAATCTATGTTAGTCAGCATTTCTGTCACAGGATGTTCTACCTGAATTCTGGTATTCATTTCTATAAAATAATAATTTCCATTATTATCAAGTACAAATTCTACCGTTCCAGTACTGTAATAGCCTGCTGCTTTAGCGGCCTTTACTGCTACCTCTCCCATTTCCCTTCGCAGACTCTCGCTCAGTGCTTTTGAAGGGGATTCTTCCATTAATTTCTGATTTCTTCTCTGAATAGAGCAATCACGCTCTCCTAAATGAATTAGGTTTCCTTCTCGATCACCAAGAATCTGAAATTCAATATGATGTGGCTTCATGATTAGTTTTTCGATATACATATCGCCATTTCCAAAGGCATCCACAGCCTCCCGTCTTGCGATATCAAAAGCCTCCTTTATTTCTGATGCATCAAACGCTTTCCGCATGCCGCGTCCACCGCCGCCTGCAGATGCTTTCACCAGCACTGGATAACCAATTCTTTTTGCTTCTATAAAAGCCTCTTCTGCAGAAGCAACAAGTCCTTTCGAACCAGGAACTACAGGAATACTATTTAATATCATCAGTTCTCGTGCCGCTTGCTTATCACCCATTTTGCGAATAATCTCTGAGGATGGACCTATAAAAGTAATATTATTTTTTTCACATAGTTTTACAAAATCTGCATTTTCTGAAAGGAACCCGAAACCAGGATGAATAGCCTCACATTCCATCTTCAGTGCTGTTTCAATAATTGCTTTTTGGTTCAAATAACTATCAGCTACCTTTGGTGGGCCAATACAAATTGCATGTGTAGCAAACTGCACTGCTAATGTTTGCGCATCTGCTGTTGAATAAACAATGACAGTTTCGATTCCCATTTCTCTACAACAACGGATAATTCGAAGCGCAATCTCCCCTCGGTTTGCAATTAGTATTCTCTTAAACATTGCAGGACTCCTTCATTTTAATCAGAATCTGGTCATACTGTACCAGACTATCATCTTCTGCTAAAATTTCAACGATAATGCCATCGAACGGTGCCGATACTTCATTCATAAGTTTCATTGCATCAATAATTCCCACAATATCACCTTTCTTCACCTGTTGTCCTACCTTGATATAAGGCTGCTCCTCAGGTGATGTTCCTCTATAAAAAGTACCTACAAGTGGTGCTTTGATACAAATGATATCTTTGTCTTCAGCCTGCACATTTTTTTCAGGTAAATCGTGTCCAAAAATTGATGGCACTGTCTGTATGATTGTTTTAGCTGAGTGACTATTTTCTGGACTATCTTTTTTTAGATGAAGTTTTGTACTATCAAATTCAAGATTCATCTCGCAAAGATTTGATGACTCAAATTTTTTTATTAAATCATAAACTTCATTAAGCTTCATATGATAACCTCAACCCTTTTCTACTTGATTTTACTTTCAATATAATTTACGATATCTTTCACTTCTTTAAAAGTAAGCAGGTCTTCATCAGATATTGTGATGGAAAATGCTTCTTCTAAAGCAATATTTAACTCTACAGCATCTAATGAATCTGCACCTAAATCATCTCCTAATTTTGCATCAAGCGTTACCTTTTCCTGACTAATATTAAGTGTATCTACTATAACTTCTTTTACTTTTTCAAATATCATTTTCTTTTCCTCCTATTGGAATTTTTTAATTTATTTAGCTAAATAATTTTAACTAAATAATTTTAGGTTAGTATATATTTAATTTATTGCTTTGTCAATCTAAATATTTGTCATGTAACTCTGTATCTTTTCCTTTTGTTACATAATTTTATATAATTATAATATACTTAGTGGCACTATTTATGTTATAATAAATCAATGCAAATCAAATCAGTTTATTTGCTTAACACACCAATTTAAAGGAGGAATAGTTATGTTATTTAAGTGTACAGTTTGTGGTTATATTCACGAGGGTAATGAAGCTCCTGACTCATGTCCTAAATGTGGAGCACCAAAAGAACAGTTTGTTGCCTTATCTGAAGATGATGCGAAAAAAGTATATGCTTCAAATCGCACAAATGATATTCATATGTCAATCATAAAATTGGCAATGGAGATGGAAGAGCTTTCGAAGGAAGGGATTGAAATCAATTTAGATCCTCCTTGTGTAAGTGTATTTCAGCATGCAGTTGATGAAGCATGGGTGATCAAACAAAGAAGTAAGGCTGAGATAGCTGGTCACATTGGCAAAGGTAAGTGGTAAGATTTTAAATCACATCAAAAACGCTTCTCTAACTCTCATTGAGTTATGGAAGCGTTTTATTTAAATACATAATCTTTTTTTTCATATTAATTCTATTCTTTTAAAAATTATTTTTTCCCAACATAGCGGCAGCTTCACTGTCTAGGATTACAGTAGCATTTCCATTATATAACTGGATTGCAGAAGCTGTAACTTCGTTTCCAACCTTTCCTTCAATTGCTTTAGCAACTATTTCTGCCTTTTTTCTACCTGTCGCAAGCATAATAATCTGCCTTGCTTCAAGAATTGTTCCTACACCCATTGTAATGACATAATGTGGCATATTTTCTTTTCGTATTCCGGCCTTTTTATAAAATGCTTCATAATTATCATTTAGCGTATGCTCTGTTAGCCTCTCTACTCTTGTTCTTGATGTGAAAGAAGAGCCAGGCTCATTAAAGGCCAAATGTCCGTCACCTCCAATGCCAAGCATCTGGAGTTCGATACCGCCTGCATTAACAATTTCTTCTTCATAAGACTTGCAGGCCTTCTCTGTATTTTCCGCTAAACCATTTGGAACATGAACATTTTCCGGTTTGATATTAATTTGCGTAAAAAACTCCTCATGCATAAATCTTGCGTAACTCTGATCCATATCATATGGCTTTGACAAATCTTTTCCTACTCCCAGATACTCATCCAGATTAAACGTCTTGACTCCCGAAAAATCAAGACCCTCTTTATACATCTTAATTAATTCCTTATAAACACCCATAGGCGTACTGCCAGTAGAAAGGCCCAATACACAGTCAGGCTTTTCTTGAACCAATTTTGCTATAATATTTGCTGCATATTTGCTCATTTCCAAATAGTTTTCTTTTACTATAATGTTCATTGTTTCTCCTATTTAAAATGAAATCTATCAGGAAAGAATTCATTATCCCAAAGATACATCCAAAACCATCATCACCAAAAAACCAATTGCAAATCCAATCGTACTAATATTGGAGTGTTCACCCGCAGAAGCCTCTGGTAATAGTTCCTCTACCACCACATAAATCATTGCGCCTGCCGCAAATGATAATAAATATGGCAATATTGGTAATACAAAACTGGCAAGCAATATCGTAAAAAATGCACTGATGGGCTCAACAATTCCTGATAATATGCCATATGAAAATGCTCTTTTCTTACTGCTTCCTGCACTTTTCATAGGTAGTGAAACAATAGCTCCTTCTGGGAAATTTTGAATTGCAATCCCTATCGTCAGGGCAAATGCACCTGCCATGGTGATTTGACTTTCACCCGACAATAAGCCTGCAAAAACAACACCTACTGCCATTCCTTCTGGAATATTGTGTAGCGTGACTGCCATGACAAGCAACGTTGATTTCTTCAAACTACTCTTACTACCCTCTGGCTCAGTACTATTTAAGTGCAAATGCGGTATCAGTCGATCCATCCCATAAATAAGTGCAATTCCAAAAATAAATCCTATCACTGCTGGAATAAATGCAAGCCTTCCCATCTCCCCAGACATGTTGATTGCCGGTATCAAAAGTGACCATACAGAGGCAGCAACCATAATACCAGCCGCAAACCCTAATAATGCTTTTTGCACTAATGCATTAATTTCGTTTTTGAGAAAAAAAACACAGAACGCGCCAAGCGCTGTTCCAATAAAAGGAATTAAAATACCAATCACAATATTATTCATCCTGCTTTCCTCCTTGGCTCTATATTATGTTTATCCTGAATCAAGCAATCACTTACTCACCTTTTTCAAAGATTTCCGGTTACTCTGCATATTATCTTTTGTAACAAGGGAAATGGAAATAATGCACGAATCGTAAACAGTACTTTAGCATCTGTCCCCGATGAATATCTTAACTTTTTCTTTCCATCAGTAGCCGCTTTAAAAATTATCTCTGCTGTTTTATATGGAGAAGTTCCCGTTTTATATTGACCCATAAGATACCGATGCCAATTTATATAACGAGTCTTATACTCCTCCGGATAATTCTCTGTGGAAGGCTCAATGGACTTATCATATAGATCTGTATGCACCATTCCTGGCTCCACAACTTTAACCGCTATCCCGAGCGGTTGCATTTCATACCATAATCCTTCACTCATGCCTTCTACCGCATACTTTGTTGCATGATAAAGACTTTGAAACGGAAATGTTGACTTTCCTGCAATGGATGATAGATTTATTATAATGCCTGCCTTCCTCTGCCTGAAATAAGGAATAAATGCCTGCATAACTTTAAGGGTTCCTATCACATTAGTTTGCATAATGCTGTCAATATCTTTTTCAGTCGTCATCTCTAGCGGTTTCGTAAAATAAACGCCAGCATTATTTATTAGTACATCCACTTCTCCAAAATCCTCTAAAATTTTACACTTACATACCTCAATAGAGGCAACATCGGTTACATCCATTTGATAACAATTGATACGATCAAGTGCATTTAAATCAGTTGCTTGCTCTGGATTTCGCATGGTTGCCGCAACATTCCATCCATTTTTTTGAAACAATAATGCTGTTTCTTTTCCAATTCCTTTTGAACATCCTGTAATTAATACTGTTTTCATACACTTTCTCCTTTTGTTTTATAACTGCTAGGTATTTGTATTATAGAAACATTATTTTTTGTTTACTTCCATATAACCATAAATAAGATAAACAGACATAACCTTAATCGTTTGATAGAAATCTCTATGAAATATCTCAAGTCCAGGGGTCAATATTGCTTGCTGTATCACAGGTGAAGAATTTGCTTCTTTATATGCTCCTACCAAGCATACAAACATATGATTGAGTATTAGCATTCCATGACCAGACTGAATCTCTGGCATAATTTTTTCAATCAGCTTTCCCATATCACACATCTCGTTTTTTAGTACGGTCTTAAATGCAACAGCCCGTTCCAAACTGATATTTTGCTCCAAAGTGTCATCCAAAATAGAGAACAGCTTCACTAATATAGCATTCTTCATAGAATCTACAATTAAATCCACAAATTCTTCAACACAACAAGAATTTCCAGTTAATGCAATTTTCTGCATCTCACTCTGGAAGGTATGACTCCATTCAGTGATTGTTCGTTGTGCAATTCTAAGAAATAACTCCTCTTTCGAGGGAAAATAAATAAAGATAGTTCCTTTGGCGATTCCCGTATCCTTTGCAATTTGTGCCATAGTAATATCCTTATAATCACTGCAAATCAACAACTTCTCTGCGGTAAAAATAATGTCTTCCACTCTCTGCTTTTTTTCTTCCTCGCTAATTGCCCTTTTTACACAAGCCATTTCTTTTCTCCATCATTCCCACTGAAACCATTATAGATGACCGTCGGTCATTTGTCAATATCAACTCTCTCTCAATAGATCTGACTCCCTGCCATAACTATTATTTTGCAAGCCTTCTCCCTTTTGCAAATACCGATATCTACAAAATCAACATTTTCTCTGGGTTCAAATACCCGTGCTGTTTTCTTTAAGATCCTGACGTATTTTTCTATACATAATAATGGGAGCATCTCCGCTTATTAGTTTTTCATTGGATTTAAATGAAGATTCTTTTGGTGTCTGCGTTATGACCACTCTCTTATCCTGTCTCTCTATCACTTTATCCATATAATTTCCTATAGATGCAATCATGGTATTCAAAAATCTGCTTTTTGTGATTTTGTTATAAAATCTTATGTATAAAATAGTATTTTCATCATCTACCGGTGCAAAATATATAATCACTTTTATTTTTTTACTAATATGATTCATCCATATATTTGGAAAAATGAAATTCAAATTCGTATCCTTTATGACACATTCAGATGCCGGTTTAGGCAATTGCCCCATATCTACTTCATTGTTTGCGCTTGTTCTTAAAACACCGTTTTCCCACTCCACTTTAGGTCCATTAATCAGTGTTTTATTTCCTCTTCCTATTGTATTATAATGTACGATTGGCACATGCACAGTATCTAATTGATTCTCGATACATCTCGAATAATGAGAATTCCAATGATCCTCCATTTCTCTATAGACATAGGAATCATCCACGTGATTATCAAAGAACGGTAATTGCTCTTTTACCTCTTCAGTGTCACCGTACCACAGATAAATGATATCATTTTTCTCTTTTACGACATAAGACTGTACTTGAAACCTTTTCATATCTTCTGTCGATGCGCGTCCATTGGCAGGTATCAACATGCATTTCCCATTTTTGTCAAATGCAAGCGCATGAAATGGACACTGAATACAATCTCCAGCCACTTTACCGATGCTTAATGCTGCACCTCTATGTGTGCATTGATCTACAACACATCCAAGTTCTCCCTCAGCAGTTCTAAAAAGAGCAAGTTCTAGGTTTAAACGTTTTACCCCAACTATTTTATCTTTCTTAACTACTTTTGATGGAAGAATTGCATACCACTGGTTTCTAATCATATTTATAAATTCCTCCTGGTATCACTTATTTCTGCTCTTTAGATTGTGCCCACTTATTCTTTTCAAAGCCTATTATTAATAATAAAATGCCAATTGCTAAGGGTACCAGCATATAAATGACTAATTCTCCATACAAAATCAACCCAGCTATCAGACCTAATCCGACTGGAATTGTTATGAGAAACCCTCCCAGCTTCTCAAATAGTAAGCCAATTACAAGACCAATAAACATAATGGGGAAAATAGTCAACCAAATATTATCCCAGATTGTGTAATCAGGATCCAGGAAGGGCAATAGGTTACCATAACCCACATAAAACGGAATTCCAAAGGCAATCACTCCAACTGATAAAACTCTTGTAATCCATTGCATTATCTTAAGCTTTTTGTAATTCATAATTTCCCTCCCTATTCTATTGTTTCTGACTACTTCAGTTACTATTTCATGTCCGCATGCTCCCAAGTTTTTCTTTTGGCAATAATAAAAATACCATTAGTCCAATAATAAACAGCGGAATAATTCCTAAAATACTATATCTGGCATTCCCTGTTAGTGTCGTTGTCAGGGACATCACAGTAGGGCCTATGATAGCCGCAAACTTCCCGAAAATATTATAAAATCCAAAAAATTCATTTGAATTTTCTTTTGGAATAATCTTTGCATAGTATGACCTGCTGAGAGCCTGGATGCCTCCCTGCGCAGAACCAATCAGTGCTCCAAGAATAAAAATATGCCATACTGATGTGATATAAAACGCTGCAATACAAGAAATAATGTATGTAATGATACCTACTATTACCATGCTCTTGGTTGAAAACTTTTTAGCCAGGTTGCCATAAAGGATAGCACATGGAAAAGCAATAATTTGAATAACAAGCAATATTCCCAGTAATGTAAACGTATTCAGTGAATCATTACCTAAAACTGATGTTGCATATGGCACAACCATTTTAATGATAGTATCTACGCCATCTATATAAAGAAAATAAGCAATCAAAAAAGTGACTACAATCTTATGTTGTTTAATATTCTTAAAGGTTGCTGCCATTCTTTTAAAACTATTGACTATTACTTTAGGTTCTGTTTCGAGATAGTATCGTTGTTTTACATCCTTAATCATCGGTATCGTCAATAGTCCCCACCAGAGAGCCGTTATTATAAATCCAACCTGGTATCCAATTGCTTTATCCATACCCAGTAGGAAAATCAGAAAAAGACTGATGCCGAAGGGAATAACACTGGATATATATCCAAATGCAAAACCTCTCGTAGAAACCTTATCCATTCTTTCATCATCAGTAACATCCACCAAAAACGAATCATAAAAAATGTTAGAACCAGCAAACCCAATCACTGATAAAATAAAGAAAATAATCAGTAACTGCCATTGCCCACTTGACGGCGAGATAAATGCCAGCGAAAATGTGGCTAATACACCTAGTATTGCAAAAAATATAAAAAATCGTTTTTTCTTATCTTTGTAGTCTGCAATCGTACCTAAGATAGGACTAAGTATCGCTACCAGAATACTTGCAATGGAATTGAAATACCCTAAATCCATACTACTCTTTACATTGTCAAACATACCAAAAATAATTGGTAATAGAGCAGTCGTAACCGCCATGGAATAAGCTGAATTTCCACAGTCATATAACACCCATGATCTTTCCTCTTTACTTAACTTCATATATACCCCCGCGCTCTTAAAATAATAATATCCTATTTTTAATAGTATCATAAAGCATTAGAAAAGAAAACATAACTCTCATCTGATGCCGTAAAAACTATAATATACGATTGCTTTCTGATCTTCTTTGCTTTCATTAAGATATACACATACTCGATTAGCTTCTCCACGTACCACCTGTAATTTTTCTCCATTAGATAGTTCTGCCCTATAACCCGGATAATATAACAAGGGTAATTGGACAAATGCGCCCTCCTGCTGTGCATTATAAATAAATTTAACTTCCGTTCCTTCCTTATGATAATCCTTAATTTCAGCACCACTTGACCAATATGAGATGTCCTCAAAACTCTCCGCCTCTGTTCCAGCAGGCCAATATTCGGGAAGTGCAAAATTTGTAAACCCACCACTGCTTTTTGTAACATAGACATCCTGCTGCAGATATTCATCCATAATCTCATAAGCACCTAGCAACCCAGTTATAATAAGCAATACCAGAATCTCCCTCTTATATTTCCTCAATACATCTGTATTTTCAATCACCAATCCACAGACAATTGCCGATGCCACTGTTACAATACTTAAGAATCTAAACGGAAATTGAATCATACTCATCAGTCTACTTATAATATCTATCTTTAATAATATCCTCCATGGGAAAAGAGTCGTTGAAGCAAACAGCATGGTACCGCAAATTACCATCAATGATACGATAACCATATGAATATTACCTGTCTCTTTTTGTTCTTTTTTATTTTTGTGTAGCAAATAAAAGCAACCCATCAATATGACAAGTCCACCGATCATGCCTACTGAAAGTTGCATTTCCTGGCTAATCCCTTCGCTCACCGATAGTGTGGTAAATGTAGAAGCTTTCGTCATTAGTAGCTGTCCTGGAAATGCTGCATCATCATAGAAATCAAGATTCTGAATGCGATTTAGCCCTAACGAACTTTTTGTGAAAATATAAACAGGAATGATATACCAGCTGTTTCCAATTAAAAAAACTGCAATTGCTTTCCCTAGCGCAAAATATCTTTTTTCAGTCAGTAAAAATTTAAACAATAGAATACCCAGCATAGCAGAAATCATGGCAGCGAAAATGCAACTTAACATATGTGAATGCAATATTCCAGAATACCCTATTACAAGTAAATACCACTTGTTCTTATTTCCTAAAAAGATATGGTAAATACCTGCTATTACAAGCGGCAAAAAAATCATGGCAATCACCTCTCCAAGTGCGCCCCTAATATATAAATCACTCAGTCTATAAGGTGAAAACATATATATGATACATGCCACAATTGAAGAATAATTTGATTTTGTTATTGTTTTTGCTGCATAATAAGTTACAAATAGCGTTAAAACATTAATCAAAACAAGTAGGCTCTGATATGCCGTCACCATTGAAATATTACACAGTCTTAGTACTGCCGGAAAGTATAAAAACAGATTGGGATAAGCAAACCCCAATACCCCAAAGCCGTTGTTCGAGTTAGGATAAATCATTGCCGGAAATTGTTTGTCCAAAATTGCATCTTTGACCCCTTCAATTCTCATCAAATGAACATCAAGATCATGCCCATAAATCAAGTAATCTGTAAATAAGGGATAGCTTGTGAAAATAAACAATCCAAGTAATATTAAAAAAGTCCGTTTGCTCTCACTTGATGCATCTTGAAATATTCTAAAATATAATACAATATACAAGAGTATCGCAAATATCAAAAACACCACCGTATAGTAAATTGCATCATTATAAAATGTCGTATCTGTCCAAAGTTCATAATTATACAATTGAAATTCGTTTTCTTCAAGATCATCAAACATAAAGTGGAATAAATCTGTGTTGCCCTCCACTCTAAACTCCTGAACATAGTATGCTGATTTTTTATCTGCTTTCAATATATCTTTAATTTGATTCTTGAAATCAATGTATATTGTAATGGGAACATCTGTGCTACATGCATAATTCAGTACAAGTTTATAGTTGCCCTTCGGCAAGGCTAGCTGATGGGTCTCTGCTGTCGTTTCCTCCGTGATCAAAACTTCATTCTTTACCATTTTATAGCGATTGTCCATTGCATTCAAAAGCAATAAAAATGCTATTATACAGGTTATAATGATATAAATAATTGTGTCCCTTTTTTTCATGATTTCTAATCTCCTAAAAATAAATATTAAACTTCTATATTATTTTTTACACATTCTAGTATTGTGCCCTTTGTGAAACAGCATTTTTTGCTTTTCGCAACTATGTGATATGGTCACAGTTAATATGACAGATTTTGTTTATGATTTACTTAACAAGTATATCATAAAATGATAAAGTATAAATACAAAATATTTATGATTATCGGATGATATTATTAACTAGGAATTTCATTCCCCTTTATGAAAGGAGTAACCTTATGAAAAATAAAAAGCAATTTCTCTTCCTATTCCTTCTTGTTTTCCTGCTAAGTGGATGTACCTCAGATAATGAGTCTTCTAGTCCTTCATCTAGTTACAAAAAAATTACTGCTGAAGAGGCAAAGACTATGATTGATCAGGATAATAGTGTTACCATTTTGGATGTACGAACCGAGGAAGAATATAATGCCGGGCATATTGAAAATGCAATTCTGATTCCAGATACTTCTATTATTGATACTGCTGAGAGCATACTAACTGACAAATCTGCTACTATCCTGGTTTATTGCAGAAGCGGCCGCAGAAGTGCTTTAGCCGCAGCAAATCTTGTCGAGCTTGGTTATACAAATATTTATGATTTTGGTGGTATTATTGATTGGGAATATGATATTGTAATAGATGAAACTACATTATAGCAAAAAAGAGGAAGCAAAATGTATCAAAATGATGAGTCAGATAAAAATGTGTCACCACATCAGCGGCGTATTCGATATAAAGGCACTTACCCTAAGGCCTTTCATGAAAAATATAAAGAACTGCATCCTGAAGAATATGCTGCTACTGTAACAAAGGTTATTCAAAAAGGGGCAACTCCGGCTGGCATGCATCTTCCTATTTGTGTCAATGAAATATTAGCATTTCTACAAATCAAACCTGGGCAGACGGGATTAGATGCGACACTTGGGTATGGAGGACATACGCTTGAGATGCTTAAATGTTTAGAGGCAAGGGGGCAATTGTATGCAATTGATGTGGATCCTCTCGAATTACCACGCACAAAAGAACGTTTAGAAGGTTTAGGATATGGATCTGCACTCTTAAAAATCAAACAACTGAATTTTTCTCAAATTAATCAGCTTATTCCTGACTCTGGACTTTTTGATTTTATATTGGCAGATTTTGGAGTCTCTTCTATGCAGATTGACAATCCAGAAAGAGGTTTTTCCTTTAAATCTGATGGTCCACTAGATTTACGCCTTAATCCAGAAATGGGAAAATCTACAGCAGAACGACTGAAAGAGATGACCTTTGATGAGCTACAAGGTATGTTAACAGAAAATGCTGATGAACCTCATTCTATGGAAATCGCTCGCGCTATTATTTATAACATAAAAAAAGGAAATGCTATATCAACAACCACACAGCTTAGAACTATTATTCAAACTGCACTGAAAAACCTTCCCCACATCACTGATGAAGAAATCAAAAAATCTTGTCAACGAAGCTTTCAAGCTCTACGAATAGATATTAATAATGAGTTTGAAGTATTAGATGCATTTCTCGAGAAGTTACCTGATGTACTTGCTCCTGGCGGACGTGTTGCACTACTATCCTTTCACTCTGGTGAGGATCGCCGTGTAAAAAAATCATTTAAGCGTCTTTATAACGAAGGAATTTATCGTGAAATAGCCCCTGCACCCATTCGCCCCTCATCAGAAGAATGCTATATGAATGGTCGGGCACGTTCTGCGAAATTGCGTTGGGCAATCAAAGCATAGCATTTTGATTTTAGAAAATTTGTACCGTTTCCGTGGTCTTTATTTAAAAAAAGAAAAAATTAATTTCCTTCTAGTTTACTTTAAATTGTGATTTCTTTGTGAATGTTTTGTGTCTTGTATTATTTATTCTTTCTTTATTCCGATAGATAATAGTATAAATAGCAACAACAATATTTTTTACTATGCTACGGACAGCGCCTTAATCAATGGATTGATATTATTTGATTAAGGCATTTTTATATCATGGAGGATAAGACTAACACTACTTTCACATAGCACAAGGAGGAACGAAGTATGGAAATCAGTAATTTATCACAGTATTGGGCACAGATTTTGATACAAAAGCAAACAACAGAGAAGGAAACCGTACAACGTGAGCAACAGCTCTCAGAATCACAGACAGAATCCGCATTGGATCAATACATTCCTTTACAGGCAGTTGATTCCGAATTGCCAATGCCAAGTGAAATGTATAATGAACTTGGAAATATGGCAAGTGAAAGGCCCCCCATGCCACCTATGCCCCCAGTGGTGGAAACCGATGAAGCAGACGAAACAGATGAAAGTGCTGCAGCAATCGCTACTTCTTATACCACAGCCTCTGAAACAGCTCAAGCTTCCAGTAGCATTGATGACACCTTTGATAGCATCTTGAATCAGATTTCAGAGACAATGCGCGTTAATAAAGACAGTATTATTTCCACCATGGAGGAATTGGGCCTTACCGCTTCTGATTTACTAAGTGAAGAGGGGATGAGTGCACTAACTGATGCCCTGAATTCCAAGGCAGAAGCAATGGGACTTCCCACGATAGCGGACTTAGATGCCGCAACCTCCAGTCTTTCAGACTTTGCTGCTAGTGCTATCGAAAGTTTGAAAAGCAATTTGTCAATTGACGATAACGAACTTGCAATATTGATACAGGCATTTTTGGATAAAATAGCTGATTTAGCTGATGAAACAACCGAAGAGACTGCTAGCAGTTCTTTGACAGAAGAGGTTTGACCTCCACCTTCATAAGTTTAAAATGAAATGTATCTGAACTTCAAAAAAATCCTCCTGCGTCACTCATAATGCAAAGAATGATGTAGGAGGATTCTAATATAATTGTAAGTTCTTTATGAATTTCACTAACTTCAATACATTTTCAGATAATTCAACCTTCTTTGTTTCTGAAGGTACAAATCTTATCTTATATTCTATTCACCTTACAAATTTTACTCCTCAACGTTACAACGACCATTATGTGAATGTTCTCTGCATATGCTTCCTGTTGATTTCAACACGCCACTTATATGGTATTTTATAACATCATCTGCAATTCCCTGTGCACCAACGACAACTTCTATCCCGTTTTCAGCAAATAATTCTTGTGCCGTTGCACCCATTCCTCCAGCTATAATAACATCTGCCATCCGCTCTTTAAGAAATACTGGAAGATATCCGGGTCTATGTCCTGGATTTTTAACAAACTCTTTATTGGTTACTTCGCTATCATCCACATCATAGATTGTAAAGCCCTCACAATGTCCAAAATGTACACTTACCCTGCTTCCATCACTTGCTATTGCTACTTTCATCCTTCAATACCTCCAATTATTACTATCTTATTATAGGCACCCTGTTAAATTTGTCTATTTCTGGACATATGTCAATTATAATAATACTATTTTTAAACACTTTGTCAAATATGTCATTTATATATTCCTATAAATAGTTTCTTATGATGCCTGCTACTATAACAAAGGAATGAGTTCCATTCTACCCAGAACTCATTCCTCTCATTCATTTCATAATATAATTTGTAACCTGTTAGCGAAACATGATATTATTCATGACACTTTCCAGATACTCCTGTCTTCCTGAACCGGGAAGTTCTGGTTTTCCCATCTTAATGGCATAATCAGACAGCTCCTCCAAAGAAGTTTCTCCCTTACGTATTTTTAAGCCTATGCCGCTTTCATAACTTGCATATTTTTCTTTTACAAATTCGTCGATACGTCCATCCTCTATCATTTCAGCTGCCTTAATGAGTCCTAAAGCAAATGTATCCATACCGAGAATGTAAGACTCAAACATGTCCTTATGCGTATAACTTGGACGCCTTGTTTTAGCATCGAAATTAAGTCCACCTGTCAACCCACCAGCCTTAAGAACTTCATACATACATAAAGTGGCATCATAAACATTAGAAGGGAACTGATCCGTATCCCATCCCAAGAGATAATCTCCCTGATTTGCATCAATACTTCCAAGCATTCCATTGATTGCACTAATTCGCAATTCGTGTTGGAAAGTATGTCCCGCCAGTGTCGCATGATTTGCTTCTATATTCATCTTAAAGTCTTTGTCTAGCCCATATTGACGTAGAAACCCAATTGCTGTTGCTGCATCAAAATCATATTGATGTTTCATTGGTTCCTTTGGTTTGGGTTCAATATAGAAGTCTCCTTCAAACCCAATCTTTCTTCCATACTCTACTGCCATTTTCATTAGCTTGGCAATATTCTCAACTTCAAATTTAATGTCTGTATTCAGTAATGTCTCATAACCCTCTCTGCCGCCCCAGAACACGTATCCTTTTCCACCAAGTTTTACGGTACAATCTAAAGCTTTTTTTGCCTGTGCCGCTGCAAAGCAAAAAACATCCGCTGAATTTGAGCTTCCTGCGCCATTCATATAACGTGGATTTGAAAACATATTTGCTGTTCCCCAGAGTAGCTTTATCCCTGTATGATCCATTTTTTCTTTTATATAATCCGTGATTTCATCTAGTCTCCGATTTGTCTCTTCAATGGTATCCGCTTCTGGGACAATATCTGCATCATGAAAGCAAAAATAGGAAACACCTAATTTCTGCATAAATTCAAAACCTGCGTCTACTTTTGCCTTCGCATGTTCCATCGTACCACTGATTGCATCAAAACTCTTATCTGCTGTTCCGACACCAAACATATCTGCTCCGGTAGCACTCATGTTATGCCACCAGGCCATAGAAAAAGGTAGCAGCTCTCTCATTGTTTTTCCCATGATTATGCGATCAGGGTCATAGTACTTAAATGCAAGAGAATTCTTACTTTGGGGTCCTTCATAAGAAACGACTGGAAAATTTTTAAAAATTTCGCTCATTGTTCTTCCTCCTGTTATGCCAACCTAAATTTAAAGTATCTAATATTTATATTATATTTAATTTAATCAACATTCGCAATCTTTTTTCTTCTAGACACCAGCCAAATTATATAATCCTGCATAAATTCCATTTTTTTCAATCAACTCTTTATGCGTTCCTTCTTCTTCAATTCCATTGTCTGTCAGCACAATGATTCTCTTTGCATTTCGAATCGTAGAAAGGCGGTGGGCAATCACAAAAGTAGTTCTATTCTTTGCAAGCTTTTCCATAGAGTCCTGCACTACTTTTTCGCTTTCATTGTCAAGCGATGATGTCGCCTCATCAAATATAAGAATAGGTGGATTTTTAAGAAACACTCTGGCTATGGATAATCTCTGCTTCTGCCCACCCGATAGCTTGATGCCTCTTTGTCCGATATAGGTGTCATATCCCTCAGGCAATCCCATAATAAAATCATGTGCATTGGCATTTCTAGCAGCTTCCATGATTTCCTCATCTGTTGCTTCCAGATTACCATATCTGATATTTTCTCTGACACTTCCTGAAAAGAGATAAACATCCTGTTGCACAACACCAATATTTTTTCTTAAGTCCTTAAGATTAATCGTCCTTACGTCTATTCCATCTATTTCAATGCTACCTGAAGAAACATCATAAAATCTTGGAATCAGGCTACATAACGTACTCTTACCTGCTCCAGAAGCCCCGACAATAGCAACATATTCTCCTTCTCTGACTTTCAGGCTGACATTATACAATACATTATCAAGTCCTTCTTCATAATGAAAGGAAACCTTGTCAAACATAATATTTCCTTTTAATTTTTCTTGCTTGAATGGCTTCTCACAATCTTTGATTTCAGGTTCAACAGAAATAATTTCATAAAATCGCTCATAACCTGTTATGCCATTTTGAAACTGCTCTGTGAAATTAATCAGTTTGTTAATGGGCTCCGTAAAATTACTAATATAAAGCAGAAATGTAATTAAATCTGCAACTGGCATATGCTCCTTACTAATCAAGAGCGTTCCCGCTACGATTACGATTATCGTTATCATTGTAATGAAAGCACCCAGACCGGAGTGATATGCCCCCATATAACGATAACTATTTTGCTTGCTTGTCAGAAATCCCATATTTCCTTCATTAAACTTTTCTTTTTCTATCTCTTCGTTTGTGAATGATTTTACAACCCTTATGCCTGAAAGATTCTCTTCTATCCTTGTATTTATTTCTGCAATCTTCTCCCTATTGCGCTTAAAAGCATTTTTCATTTTTCTGTTCAGTACATATGCAAATAGAAACATGACCGGTATTATGGCAAATACACTAAATGCAAGCCGTACATTGATAAACAATAGGATAATAAATGCTCCAAAAAACTTTATAATAGAAATTACAAGGTCCTCAGGACCATGGTGAAATAATTCAGTAATATCAAATAAATCATTTGTGATTCTAGACATCAGCTGTCCCACTTTCTGATTGTCATAGAAGCCAAACGAAAGTTTCTGATAATGACCGAAGATTTCATTCCGCATATCATATTCTATTTTTGCACCCATTACATGTCCATAATAGGAAATAAAAAAATTGCTATATGCCTGAATAAGTACAAGTACTATCATCACAATAGCAAATATAATAATGGTATGTATTGCTTTATCTGCCTTCCATGACACCACTTCTCCCGTTATATATCTTACAATTAAAGGGATTACCAAAGTAATTGTAGCACCTAAAAATGCAAAAAACATATCTGCAAAAAATACTTTTTTATATGGTTTAAAATAGCTAAAAAGTTTTTTCCACTTACTCTCCACTATACATCCTCCAAGTTTTATTATAATGTCATTTTCTGTTTCTTCTTATTTTCTAATAAAACCTCCATGAATAATTTTAGAATCATTTATGACAATAACTGCTTGTTCCAAATTTTCCTTTATGATTTCTACAGCTTCCGAAATACGTTTCCGTTTAATATAAAGAAACATAATATCGCGTTCTCCGTCTTTTCCTTTCCCTTTAAGTGTTGTAACAGCAAAATTATTTTCCCTGAGTTTTGATACAAGGGTTTTACTGATAATGCACTCTGGTACTATTACCTGAATAGAACACAGTCCAAAAGCTAACCGATCTTCCATCCATGAGCCCACATAATTACCAATTGCAAATGCAATCGCAAAAATAAA